>ERZ802831.752-NODE-752-length-16573-cov-18.847_pt1 | contig 16573 bp, 17 predicted proteins | sample MGYA00345655_ERZ802831 | MGnify/ENA primary metagenome ERZ802831 (study PRJEB30503, sample SAMEA104212376) | marine metagenome | biome: Westerlies Biome; feature: [SRF] surface water layer (ENVO:00010504) within the epipelagic zone...; material: water...
AGCCCGGCGGCATTATTGAAAGCGTCGAGCAGCGACGTGACGAGTTGCTCGAGTGCTTAGAGTACTTTCAGCGTTTGAAGGCAGAACGCCTAAAAAACCCCGGCCATGACTTGGTTTCCATGATGGCCCACGGCAAGGACACCAAGAATCTATCCCCCATGGAGTACTTGGGTAACCTGCTGTTGCTGATCGTTGGTGGCAACGACACCACCCGCAACACCATGTCTGGCAGCGTTTACTCGCTGAGCAAATTTCCCGATGAATTCACGAAGCTGAAGGCGAATCCGAGCTTGATCCCGCAGATGGTGGCGGAGGTAATTCGTTGGCAAACGCCTCTGGCCTATATGCGGCGCACCGCCAACCATGACATTGAGATTGGCGGTAAGCAGATCAAAAAGAACGATCAAATCCTAATGTGGTATGCCAGCGGTAACCGCGATGACGCGGTATTTAAGGACCCAGATCGTCTTGACATCGAGCGCCCCAATGCGCGCCAGCATCTGTCTTTCGGCTTCGGCATTCATCGCTGCATGGGTAATCGGTTAGCTGAGCTACAGCTGCGTATTCTCTGGGAAGAGTTGCTGCAGCGGTTCGACAAGATCGAGGTTCAGGCGGAGCCTGAGCGCACATTTTCTTCCTTCGTGAATGGCTACACGCATATGCCAGTCAAAGTGACGCGCAAAGTCTGACCGAGGTTTTGGGTCAGTGGCAGGCCTTGCCCAAGGCCTTTAACCGCCAGTAGTTGTAGGGCAGGGGCGCCAGAAAGCCTGCTAACAGCATCAACGGTATCACCTGTAGCGTCAGCATGGCGCCGCCGGTGACCGCTACATCCACCAAATTCATCGCCAGTTCCATGCCGATCATGGAGATCAGCGACATGCCGATAGCGGTCTTGAAGGCCTCTTTAAAAGGCATTTGGCGCAGCAAGATCACAGTCTCTAATGCGATAGAGGTGAGCAAGCCGTTGCAGATCGCTAGGGCCATGATCGCCCAGACCGGCCAAGCAATACCCATGTACTGGAAATAGGCAATGGTGCCTAAATCTCCAATGGAACAGCCCAGCAGGCACCACAGAGTATTGGTTGATGCCTGCCGCCAAGTGTGACGGCAGCGCCAATGAAACTCACCGGCTGCATCCTGATTGTCTAACGCGTTGTCCATGTCGCAATCTAACCGCCTAGGTGCAATAAAGGTCAAGTTAGGTTGTGGCAAAAGCATGCAACTGTCGCTGCGGGTGCTAACATCAGAAGCCAACGGCGAAGAGGAAGAGATGATGAAAACACGCCCCTTTTTGGCTCCACTGTTGCTCGTAACATCACTAATGGTCGCTGGCTGTGCGTCATTCGCGCCCAGCGCCTACCTAAACAGCAGCGCCCTAGCGGCTATCGACACCAGTCGAGGCTTTTGCGTACACGAACCCAGTCTTGACGCCAAGCGCATCAATGCCAGCAAGGCAATTACCCAGCGCTTCGCCGAAGCAGGGTTCGATACCTCATGCAGCGAGCAAAACTACGCGGTGGAGTGGTGGTTTGAGTCCACCGACCAACGCGTCGATCATTCGCACTTTCCAACTTTTTGCTCTGGATACGGCTACTGGCGCAGTTGCACCGGTGGTTATGGCGCTACGCTAATTACCTATCAGCGCACCTTTCAGCTGGTGGTTCGCGAGGAGCCCACTGCGGGCTATGAAGACGCGGGTCTCGGCTCTGCTGAGGACTTGGCAGATGACACGGCTGAGGAAATGGCAGAGGAGATGTTTGCAGATCCGCGCGACGGCGCGGTGTGGGTGGCTCGCCTCGACAGTCGAGGCTCAAATACCGATTACTCTCGGCTGATCCCGGAACTCATGCAGCCGATCCTTACAACCTTGGGCCAAGATCGAGAAAACGAACTGATGCGATTGGTTCGTCCCGAGGAAGCAGTCGCCGTATCGGACTAAGACACTCACACACCGCCTGCAACCTTGTTCAGGCTGCAGGTCGGCTGTTGCCCAAAATCGAAACCCGTTCGCCGTAGCGACTTTCAGGGAAGTAATCCCAGACCGCATGGTGCTGCGTACAGCGGTTGTCCCATAGCGTCAGCGTATTTGGCTGCCAAGCCACTCGGCATGTCAGCCTGTGGGTTCTGCTGATGTGATCAAAAAGCATCTGCAGCAAGGCCTTGCTCTCGAATGGGTGCATGCCCTTGATATGCGACGTAAAGCCGCTGTTCACAAACAGTACTTTTCTAGTGGTTTCCGGGTGCGTGACGATAACCGGGTGCTCATTCTTCGGATAAGCGTCGCCCTCGGGGGGAGCTACTTTGTAGTTGCCAAGATAGGGCAGGGCGCCGTCATGCACCGCAGTCAAATTCTCCAATAGCGATTTCATGGTGTCGCTCAGCAGGTCATAGGCAAGGTACATGTTGGCGAATAACGTGTCGCCGCCGCCGTGCTCAGGTGTCTCCTTGATATAGAGCGCCGACGCCATGGGCGGAATCTCGTCACAGGTCACATCGGTGTGCCAACCATTACCCGCAGTGTACTTCGAGTCCTTAGTGGTCTTTACCCGTAGAATTTCTGGGTCGCCACCGTAGCTGTGCTGCATGGGGTGTACATGAAGTGTGCCGAAGCGTCTGGCAAAGGCCTTATGCTGTTCGGCATCCAGATGCTGGTCGCGGAAAACAAGAACCTTCCAATCTAGCCAAGCCTGATAGAGCTCGCTGAACTGTTCGTTGGAAAGTTCCTTACCAAGATTAACGCCACTGACTTGGGCGCCAATGTGTGGGGTCAAGCTATCGACCTGAATGGATGCATAGCCGTTAACATGCGTCATAACGTTCCCTCCCTTTTGAGTACTTGGTTTTAGACGTCGATGACAACCGGGTCAAGTAAGGCTCGATCTCGTAGACTTGCAAACTTTTGTGAACAACGCGCTCGAGGGGACGATATGCGGACGACGGTTGAAGTTGCAGAACGGTTTCAAGGTCCACCGGGTACAGGCAATGGCGGCTACGTGAGCGGCATGCTGGCGAGCTACTTGCCCGACCCGATTGCCGCGAGGGGCGTTGAAGCTACGCTTCGAGCGCCCACCCCACTTGATGTTTCTCTTGAACTCGCGAGAGAGGCCTCGCGCATCGCTGCATATTCGGGCGAGGTGCTCATTGGCGAGGCGATACCGGCTGCGTTAGATCTGCATGTGCCAACCCCACCGTCCTATGCCCAGGCATTGGCGGCCCAGCCACACAGTGCGGCGCTCAACCCGCATATTGAGAATGTCGTGCCCGGGGGTATGGGATTTCACCCAGTTTGTTTTTGCTGCGGGGCTGATGTTCCCGAAGGAATTGGCTTACGAGTGTTCGCAGCTCCGGTTGCCGGGTTCGAGGGGGTTGCGGCAGCTTGGCGCCCGCATAGGGCATTTCGCGATGACGCCGGTGCTATACCCACGCCGATGGTTTGGGCAGCATTGGACTGTCCGGGCCAGTTCGCCTACCTCGCCGCGAATATTCGTACCGGTCTGCTCGGCCGCATGACCGCTAAAATCCTTGCGCCTGTCGTCGGTGATGCGTTCGTCATTACGGGTTGGCGTATTGCTGTCGAGGGCAAAAAGTACTTCGCGGGAACCGCGCTCTTCAATGCCGACGGTGAATGCTGCGCATACTCCAAACAGGTGTGGATCGGTCGGCGCGATTAGCCATTCGCCCTAACCCGCCTGTCTCGTTGTTTTACGAGGTTGAACGGCCGGGTGCCTGATACCTTTATATCGATAAAAAGTGCTGCAGATCGCCGCAGTTGATGAGTGCACAGCAACGCATTTTCTGCGAATATTTTGACGTGAAATTCACATACGTAAAGGAGAGGGGACGATGAGATACGCAACACCTGCATCCGCTAAAGAAGCAGCCGGTATGCTCAGCAAAGAGAAGGGCGCGGCCTTTCTACTCGCCGGTGGGACAGACCTATTGGTCAAGTTGAAAATGGGCATGGTCGAACCAGACTTGGTTGTCGACATCAAACGTATTCCGAAAATCGATCAAATCCAAACGTCCGCCAAGGGCTTTACCATTGGTGCGGCGGTTTCCGGTTCTGTCATCGGTCAGCACAAAGGGCTTAAGGCCGCTTGGCCTGGCGTAGTAGAAGCTGCCAACCTCATTGGCTCGGATCAAATTCAAGGCCGCGCGACGTTAGCGGGTAATCTGTGTAACGCCTCACCAGCGGCTGACAGCGTACCAGCCATGATCGCTGCAGGGGCCAAGGCGGTCATCGTCGGCCCGCAGAAGAAACGCACGGTACCGGTAGAGAAAGTGGTTCAAGGGCCGGGTAAGACCTGTCTCGCCAGGGGCGAAGTGATTGAGGCCATTACCCTGCCCAAGCCTGAAGCAAAAACTGGTGATGCTTATTTGCGTTTCATACCTCGCACTGAAATGGATATCGCCGTGGTTGGCGTGGCGATCAGCTTGAAGCTAGAGCGCGGCGTCGTGAAAAAAGCCAAGGTGGCCCTAGGTGCGGTAGCGCCGACTGCCGTCGTGGTACCTGCGGCAGCGCGAGCCTTGGTTGGTAGCAAGCTCGATGATGCGGCGCTGGAAAAATTGGCGGCAGCCTGCAGTGCTGCTTGTAATCCTATCGACGATAAGCGCGGAACGGTGGAATACCGAACTCGCGTTGCCGGCGTGTTAGCCAAGCGCGCGGCCAAAATTGCCTTTCAACGAGCCGGAGGTGCGCTGTGAGTAACGCAACATTAGTTTCAACCACGGTGAACGGCGACCCTGTGCAGTTTGCCTGCCCAACCGATGAGAGCTTAATGACCGCCCTGCGCAATCGAGTCGGCCTGACCGGCGTTAAGGAAGGTTGTGGTACCGGTGATTGCGGCGCCTGCACCGTCACCGTAGACGGCAGCTTGGTCTGCTCGTGTTTAGTGCTGGGTGTGGAGGCCGAGGGCCGCGAAGTCACCACAGTGGAAGGACTGTCCCAAGACGGTGAGCTGCATGTGCTGCAACAAAAGTTCATCGATCATGCGGCCCTGCAGTGTGGTATCTGCACACCGGGGTTCTTGGTAGCGGCCAAAACGCTGCTGGACCGTAATCCGAATCCTAATGAAACCGAAATCCGTTACGCCCTGGCGGGCAATCTTTGTCGCTGCACCGGTTACGACAAGATCGTACGCGCTGTGCAAGATGCGGCAAAAGACATGCGCAAAGCCAGCAAAAAACGCCGTTAGGCACGTTTGAGCGTCAACAAGGCATATAGGGAGAAAGAACAATGGGTCACGAACAAAAATACGTAGACAAAAAATATGAAGTGGTAGGAACGCGCTTCAATCGTCCCGACGGTATCGACAAGGTCACCGGTAAGGCACGCTATGGCGCTGACGCCAGCGCGCCGGGACAGTTAGTCGGACGGGTACTGCGTTCGCCACATGCGCACGCGAGCATCGTCAAAATCAACACCAGCAAGGCAGAAAAACTGCCCGGTGTGAAAGCCATTATCACCAGCGCCGATCTGCCGGATGTTACTGGCGGGGATCAGGGTCTGGCGGATATCTTGGAAAACTGCATGGCCCGCGGGCGTGCACTGTATGACGGACACGCGGTGGCAGCGGTTGCCGCAGTAGACGAGCAGACAGCTGCTCAGGCTTTGAAGCTGATCGACGTGAAGTACAAGAAGCTTCCCCACGTTACCGATGTCGATGAAGCCATGTGCGAATCGGCGCCGGTGATTCATGATCGCATCATCACGCGAGGCGTTGAGCCTAAGCCAACCAAGCCCTCCAACGTTGCTGCTCGTACGCAAATGGGTCACGGTGACGTTGAGGCTGGCTTTGCCGAAGCCGACGTGGTGATTGAAAAGTCCTATAAGACCGAACAAACCCACCAGGGTTACATTGAGCCCCATGCCTGCTTGGCGTCGGTGAACCCCGATGGCACTGCAGAACTCTGGGTAACGACGCAAGGGCACTTCGTGTTCCGCAATGTCTGTGCCTCTTTATTGGGTCTGGACATTGCCAAGCTAAAGGTCACTTCCTCAGAAATCGGCGGTGGCTTCGGCGGTAAGACCCACGTTTGGGTGGAGCCTGTGGCGCTCGCGCTGTCGCGCAAAGCCAATCGCCCAGTAAAACTGGTGATGGGCCGCGATGAAGTATTCCGGGCAACCGGCCCAACCTCATCAACCTCTATCGACGTCAAGATGGGTGCCAAAAAAGACGGCACCATCACGGCGGCGGTTGCAGAGATGCGCTACCAAGGCGGCGCATTTCCGGGTAACTGGGCCATGCTTGGCTGTATGACCGCCTTCGCCTGCTACGACATCAAGAACAACCAATCCATTGGTTGGGACGTGGTGGTCAACCGGCCCAAGGTGGCGGCCTATCGCGCACCTTCTGCGCCGATGGCAGCGTTCGCCGTGGAAAGCACCATTGACGAGCTGGCCAAGGAGATAGGTATCGCTCCCATCGATATGCGCCTGAAGAACGTGGCGCGTGAAGGAACCTTGGCACCCTATGGCCCAACGTATGGACCGATTGGTATCGAGCACACGCTCAAGGCCGTGAAGGACCATCCACACATGCGCGCGAAGCTGAAGAAAAATCAAGGTCGTGGTGTTGCCTGTGGTTTCTGGTTCAACATTGGTGGCCAGACCTGTACGGATCTCAACATCAGTGTCGATGGCACCGTGAACTTAACTCTGGGGACTGTCGACGTCGGGGGCTCGCGCTCTTCCATGGCCATGATCGCCGCAGAAGAACTGGGTATTCCCTATGAGCAGGTACGAGCCAATATCGCCGACACCACGTCGCTAGGCCACAACGACATGACCGAAGGTAGCCGTGGCACCTTCTCGTCTGGCATGGCGACAATTTTTGCCGCCCGGGACGCGATCAGCGTGCTCAAGCAGCGCGCAGCAAAAATGTGGGGCATCACCGAAGAAGACGTGATTTGGGAAAATGGCCAGGCTCTCGCCACCGGCGACAGCCACAGCAACCTGCCGCCCTTATCGCTGAAAGAGATTGCAGCCAAGTCTGGCCGCACTGGCGGCCCAATTGCGGGGCATAACGAGGTGGTTGCCGACGGCGCCGGCATGGGCTTTGCCAGCCACATCTGCGATGTTGAGGTCGATCCAGAAACCGGTCGCTCGACCATCGTGCGTTATACCGTTGTGCAAGATGCTGGTAAGGCAATCAACCCTGACTATGTCGAAGGCCAATTCCAGGGTGGTGCCACCCAAGGTATTGGTTGGGCACTGAATGAGGAATACATCTACGGCGATGATGGTTGTCTGCAAAATGCCGGATTCTTGGATTACCGAATTCCGGTCTGTTCAGACTTGCCCTTTATCGACACTCAGATCCTTGAAGTGCCGAACCCACTGCACCCTTACGGCGTTCGTGGTGTGGGCGAGACGTCTATCGTGCCACCATTGGCGGCCGTGGGTAACGCCATCGCCAATGCCACCGGCGTTCGCATGACCCATGCACCGATGTCGCCACCAAGAGTCTTGGCGGGCATCGATACCTTGGAACATGCGAGTTAGCCTGAGTAGCACGTTCGATTTGGACGGTGGTCTCGGCGGTAGTGTAGACATGCATGCTGAGACCATTGCCGACATCATGGCGACGTTGATTGACCGTTACCCTAGCTTTCAGCAGCTGCTGGATCGCGGGGTAGCGGTGTCCATTAACGGTCAAATCTATCGTGATGATTGGACCCAACCCATACCAGCGGATGCGCAGGTATTTCTCATTCCTCGCATCGAAGGTGGATAACGCCTAGGGAGAGAGTCGTGCGTAAACGATATATCGCACTTGGCTTATTCGTTATCGCGGTCGCGGTGTTAGCGATTTGGCTGCCTCAGCGCGCTGAGCGCACCAACGCCTCGGTAATCGCTGAAATTCAAACGAACCCCGGCGGCGAACGTGCTGCGCGTTCCATGGTCATCACACTGGCAGATGGTCGCGTCTACCCCGTGAACTACTTACGAGAGGGCAACCTTGTGTTTATGGGTATCGACGGACGCTGGTGGCGGGCCTTTCAAGGCGCAGGTCAGCAGGTAGAGATGTTGATCCAAGGTCAGCGTCTCACCGGTTTGGCCAAGGTTGAACTGGATGATCAAGCCTACATTGATGAGATTTTTGCTCGACTGCGTCCCAAAGTGCCGGATTGGCTACCAGATTGGCTTAACGGCAAGCTCGTAGTGATTACACTCGACAGCGGCGTGAGCGACACTATCAAGGCAGACGATAGCTAGAGCATTGCGCTAAATCGCCTATTGTGGGCAGGAATATCTATGACAGCTGTAGAACGCGAGTTTGTCTCGCTGGATTCGGCGACCGGGCGGCGCAACGGCGCGGGGTTCAGAACTTGTCAGGGTTTGTATTACAAACCTCCACAGTCCTTGCCCAAGGTGGCCTTTGTCGCCACGCACTACAACGTTGATTTCAGCGAGCACTATTTGGCGCAGCGAATGGCCGCGAGGGGCTTTGGGTTCCTCGGCTGGAATACGCGATTTCGGGGTAACGAACCCTTTTTCTTACTTGAGCATGCGTTGATCGATATAGGCGCTGGGGTCGACTGGTTAAAGCGTGAGGCCGGTGTGGACATTGTGGTGCTGCTGGGTAACTCAGGAGGCGGGTCCTTGATGGCGGCCTATCAGTCCCAAGCCGTTGGCGTCACCATGCAGGCAACCCCGGGGCTGACCATACCGCGAGCCTTGCAGGAGCTTCACACGGCAGACTTTTATGTCTCCCTGTGCGCCCATGGCGGGCGCCCGGAGGTGCTAACGGCTTGGTTCGACCCTGCTGTTGCCGATGAGCGTGAGCCTTTCAGCGTTGTGGCAGAACTGGATATGTACAACCCAGAGCATGGCCCTCCGTATAGCCCTGATTTTATCGCTCGGTACCGCATCGCCCAGGTTGAACGCAACAATCGCATCACGCATTGGTGTCATGAGGAACTGGCGCGCATCGAGCGTTTGGGTATGCGTGATCGGGCATTTAACGTGTATCGCACATGGGCGGATCCTCGGCTGATGGACGGGAATCTTGATCCGTCTCAGCGAGAGGTGGGTTTGTGTTACGCCGGTGATCCAAAAACCGCTAACTACAGCCCGCGTGGTATCGGCCTTACTAATACCTTGCGCACATGGCTATCGATGTGGAGCTTGAGCGATTCGTGGTGCCAAGCAGATATGCATTTGCCGCGCATCACTGTGCCGTCCTTGGTGATTCAAAGCGATGGCGATACGGGGGTGTTCCCCTCTGATGCCAAGACTATTTATGAACTGTTAGGCGCCGATGACAAGCATTTAGAAATGATTCCGGGTGATCACTATTTGCAAGAACCTCGCGGTGCGCGGGACGATGTCGCTGATATGATCGACGGTTGGCTTAGCCAGCGGGTTTAGAGATGACGACAATCGACAAGGTCAGCGAGGCAGATGCCATCGCGGCACAGGCGCAGCTGCACCATCAGTACTTTTTGGGCCTGCAGTTGATGGTGGCGGTACAAGAGAGTCGAGACACGGTTTTCGACTGGATGTTTCGCCTGTTTCGGCGCCAGCATGAAGATAAATTCCTCTCCAGTTTTAGCAAGCTAGGTCTTGATGGCTTGCCCCACGCCATCGCTTGCGCCAAGTATCACGTACTGTCGAATGGTGTTGGTGGTGTGGCGGTTGAGTACATGGAAGAGTCCAACGCTAAGGCATGGGTGCGTTTTCGCTATCCACGCTGGATGTACGCAGGTCCCGCAATATGCGGTATCCCTGTGGAAGCCAGTCGTGGTTTCTTGCACGGCTGGTATGCCCAGAACGGAGTGAGTTTGAACAACCCGCGTCTGGGCTTTGTGTGTGTGTCAGAAGACGTTACCGGTCAGTTTGGTCTCTGCGGTTACTTCAAAGAATACGATCATGACCTAGCGCCAGAACAGCGCCTGCGGTTTGCGCCAAATGAACCGGTACCGAGTTTCAACGCATCCGAGCAGCCGTCACCCCCGGACAGCCAATGGAGCGCCGAGCGTTTGGCCAAGGCTAACCGGAACTACGCGGTAGAGTACGTCCGCAATGGCCTCGTCGCTCTGGCGCAAGTCTTGGGCGCGCTGCGGGCAGAAGAGCTGGGCAAACGCGCTGCGCGTTTAACCGGACTGCAGCATTACCCCGTGATGGCTAAGCAGATTGGCGGCGTCGATGGCGATGTCATCGATGCTGCGCAATTTTTGCAGGCAATGATGGTCGGCATGGGCGATAAGGTCGTATTAACTAAGGCAGAGGACGGCAGCATCCGTTGTACCCAATCGGGCTTGCGCGTGGTGCGGGGCCTAGAGTCGGCGACTCGCCAGAGCGTGCTGGCCTGCTGGATTGAACTTTGGCGAGGTGCGGTTCACTCCCACAGGCTTTTTATCGATGCACAGGGTGAGGTGACTACCGATGACACCCTAACGTGGACAATCATGCGACAAGACCCAGCGAACAGGAATGCGATATGACAAACCTTCTGAAACTCAGCGCAGACGTCATTGATGGCAGAATTGGCACCGACGAGGTCGGTCCGCTCAATCGCATCAATTTTCAGTTGTCAGAATTGGCCGACGATGTCGCCATGGTGGAAGCTTTCTCGCACTCGATTTTGTTTAAAACCAGCGAGGGCCTGGTGGTCTTCGATACCAGCAATCTGCAGGGTTCGGGCCGCGTCGTCGATGCAGTGCGCAACTGGTCAAAAGACCCATTTCACAGTTTGGTCTACACCCATGGTCATATGGATCATGTGGGTGGCTGTGGGACGTTTCTACGCGACGCCGAAGAGCGTGGGCACCAACGCCCCAGGGTGGTAGGCCATGAGAATATCAAACCGCGTTTTGACCGCTACGATGCGACCAATGGTTACAACCTAACCATCAATAAGCGACAGTTTGGTTCGGTAGCCCGGCGCGGCTATGACGTCAGCAGTGAAAAAGAGCGATTTCTGCCCGCCAGTTCCGCGCAGCCAGATTTGACCTACCAAGAACGCATGGACCTGAAAATTGGCGGTCTCGACGTTGAACTGGTCCACGCCAAGGGCGAAACCGACGATCACACTTGGTCATATATCCCAAAGCACAAAGCCATATGTGCAGGTGACTTTCTGATCTGGGCCTTCCCCAACGCTGGTAATCCACAAAAAGTGCAGCGCTATCCGGCAGAGTGGGCGGCGGCCATGCGTGCCATGGCGGAAAAGGATGTGGAGCTGTTTTTGCCTGCGCACGGCCTGCCCATCGAAGGCAAGGAACGTATCAAGGGTGTGCTAACCGACGTCGCCGAAGCACTGGAGTTCTTGGTGCAGGAGACCGTCGCGCGCATGAACGACGGTATGCGGCTGGATGACATCGTTCACGAGGTGCAGCTCGATCCATCGTATTTAGAAAAGCCCTATATGCAGCCCACCTACGACGAGCCGGAATTCGTGGTGCGCAACATTTGGCGTTTATACGGCGGCTGGTACGACGGCAACCCTGCGCATTTGAAGCCGGCCAAACATGCAGATCTCGCCAAAGAAATAGCGCTTATGGCAGGTGGTGCACTAGCGCTGGCAGACCGTGCCCAGGCCCTCAAAGAAACCAATCCCCGGCTCGCCTGTCACTTAGTTGAGATGGCGGTGCAGGCAGAACCCGAAAATCGTTATGCCCACGAGGTGCGGGCAGATGTATACCAACATCGTCGCGGTCTCGAGACCTCGCTGATGGCCAAGGGCATATTCGGCACCGCCGCCAATGAATCTAAGGAGGCGTTGGGCGAGGAGTAACGCCAGTAATCGCACTACCGTCGCTCTTAATTCCTTGAGCATTAACGGGCAGGTCGGCATGGATAAGCCCAGGCTGCAGGTCGGCGCAGAACTCCAGCATGATGCCGTCAGGATCCAAAAAATAAAAAGACTGTAGCCAGGGTTTGTTTTGTGCCTGTGCGTATTCGCTCGCGTCAGATCCGGTGACCACATCGTTGTGGTCGACGAGGGCGCTGCAGTCCACGCCGCGGGCCACCAGCTGCTCGCGGTAGGCGACGATTTTGTCTGCATCCACGCTGAATGCCACATGATTCATGGAGCCGTGGGCAGAACTGATATTGCCTTGGCGGCTACCAACAATATTTTTTACTGCGGCAACGCCGGGTTGGGCGGGTTCTGCGTCATTGAACCAGAAGAAAGCCAACTCGCTTCCGCCACCCATATCGAAAAAGAAATGCTGACCGTAGCCCGGCAGGTCGAAGCCCTTCTTTAGCGTCAGTCCTACCTTGTTGGTATAAAAGTCCACAGTGCGCTGCATGTCCTTGCACACCAAGGCTAGGTGATGCAGCCCATTTAGCTTGATACCAGATTCGTCGCTCATGATTCTCCACTCGCTTATCACTGTCGTTACAACGCTAACAAAGTTCTTAGCGACTTTGACAGGTTTGCCGCGTCCAGCCTTGGTGGCATTCACGCAGTTCGCTGCTTAAGCTTTACCCAAAGCGGGAGAAAGAACATGCAGATTGAGGATTACGAGACCCTAGCCGTTGAGCGCGACGGACCTGTGGACACGCTTTGGCTGAACAGGCCGAATGAACTGAATGCGATTACAACGCCCATGGTGACAGAACTGCGGCATTACTTTGATCACCTGTTAGAAAACCAACAAACCCGGGTCGTTCTCATGGGAGGAAAGGGTAAGGCGTTCTGCGCAGGCCTAGACATCAAGGCTGCTAGCGATACATCAGTACCGCGACCCTTTGGTGCGGGTATGGGTTTTCAGGGCTATTTGGCCGAGGTCTACATGAAGATGCGCCGCTGCCCGCAGCCGATCATCAGCCTGATACAAGGCCCCGCGTGTGGAGGCGGTTTTGCCTTCGCGCTTGCCAGCGACGTACGAATTGCCGCAGACAACGCGCGTATGAACGCGGCCTTCATCAAGCTTGGCTTGTCAGCCTGCGACATGGGCACCAGCTACTTTTTGCCGCGTTTAGTGGGAACCTCTGTTGCCAGCGAGCTGATGCTGACAGGGAAGTTCATAGACGCTGAACGCAGTTTACGCACCAACCTCGTGTCCGAGGTCGTGCCTGAGGCCGAACTGCTTGCTACGGCTAAGGCCTACGCCAGGGAGATGTTGTTGGCATCGCCAATGGGTCTGAGGCTGACAAAGGAAGGACTCAACGTCGCCATCGATGCTCCCGGGCTGGAAGCGGCCATCGCTATTGAAAACCGCAATCAGGTGCTGTGTTCGCGAACTGCCGATGCCAAGGAAGGTATGCGGGCCTTTATCGAGAAGAGACCACCAGTTTATCAAGGCCGCTAATTTCATCCGCGGAGCCAGCAGTTAACCTAGGCCCAGTTGTCGTAAACTGGCAAAACCGTAACAGGAGAATTGATAGCCGTGTCTCAAAGTTTGCGAGATCAATTGGTAAAAGCAGGGCTTGCCACCAGTGCGCAGGCCAAGAAAGCCGAGCGCTCGAAACGCGCAGAGGCCAACGTTGAGCGCCAGCAAGGCAAAAGTACCAAGGGCAAGAAAGGCAAGGGTGGGCAAGCGACCGCGCCGCAATCAGAAACCGACAAAGTGAAAGCCAAGGCGGCCCAGCAGCGGGCGGAAAAGGCTGCGCGTGACAAGGCGCTTGCCCAACAACGAAACGAAAAGAGTCAGGCCAAGGCTCTGCAAGCGCAGATTGCGCAGCTGATTAAGCAAAACGACGAGCGCACCAAGGTCAGTGATGATGAGGCGGTGCCTTATAACTTTGTGCATGGCAAAAAAATAAAGAAGATCTTCGTCACTAAAGCCCAGCTTGATGCCTTGAGCGCTGGCCGTTTGATGGTGGTGAACAACAATGGTCTCTATCACTTCGTCAACGACAAGGTAGCGAAGCAGATCCAAGAGCGTGATCCCAAGCGCATCATCGTGGCCCACGGAGCCAATGACAAACCGCCGGAGCCCGGCTCTGATGACGAGTTTTACGCCAAATTCGAAGTGCCTGACGACCTCGACTGGTAGCAACCAAACCGCCTAGTCGCAAGCTGCTTTGGCCTAGAAGGTTGGTGTTACGATGCGGCATGACGAACGAAGGCTTCACGGTGCAGCAGAAAGATCCGGCCTACGGCTGGGTCATGGTGCTGGCAGTCTTTCTTCTCAGCGCCTTGGCGTTCGGTGCACTGGGTTCGATATCTGTTTTTCTTATACCCCTGTCCACAGAATTTGGTTGGAGTCGGGGCGAGACCTCGTTGGGCTACACGGTTATCTCCTTCTCTTCGGCCTTGTTCGGCGTTTTGTGGGGCTATATCGCTGATCGCTTCGGTACACGTTGGTTTGGCCTGATTGCCGCTTTCGCCATGTCCGGTAGTTTATTCGCGCTGAGCCAGCAGCAATCGATCTGGCAGTTTTACGGGCTGTATTTTTTGTTCGGTGCCTTTGGCAATGCCATGGTGACCTCGCCGCTATTTGCCAACGTTGGCTTTTGGTTCACGCATAAACCTGGCCTCGCGCTAGGCATTACAGCTTCTGGAGGTGCAGTCGGTCAGGCGGTGATCCCGTATTTGTGCGCGCTCTCGCTACAGACCCAAGGGTGGCAGACCACGTACATGCTGACTGCGGGGGCATACCTTGCCGTAGCTCTGCCGGTTGCCTTGCTCATTCGTGAGTCACCGGGCCGTGAAGCTGCCAGATCTCAAGGGCAGGCATCGCAGCATACCTTCGTGCTAGCCGAGCGAGAGGTGATCGCTTGGATCAGCGTCGCGATTATCTTTTGCTGTACCTGCATGGCGGTTCCCATCGTGCATCTGGTGCCATTACTCACGGACTCGGGCCGCACTCTGGATCAGGCATCGACGGTGTTAATGGTGCTGATGTTCAGCGGTGCATTTGGCCGCGTGCTGGGTGGAAAGCTAGGTGATGTCATTGGCGCATTGCCCAGCTACATGGTCATGTCGGCAGGGCAGACATTATCGGTTTTATGGTTCCCCTTTTTGGATAGCACGGCGGCCATCTACACCATCGCCATCGTCTTTGGTTTTACCTATTCCGGAGTCATGTCAACGATATTGGTCTGCACTCGGATGATGGTGTCTGCAAACTACGCCGGCAGAGCCATGAGCATTACCTCGTTTTTCGGCTGGTTCGGTATGGGGGCAGGGGGCTTTATGGGCGGCTATCTTTTCGATCTCACGGGAAGCTACAGTGCTTCGTTCATCGCTGCCATGATGATCGGCTGCATCAATCTTGGCATCTTAATCTTGTTCGCTTTACGTATTCGTAATCAGCAGCGCGTTGCCGAATTAGTAGCCTGAAGAGAGCGCACGATGAATCCGCACAAGGGGAATAGGCTCTGTTTGCAGTGGGAGAAATACAGCTGATGTTAGGTGATATCTCTGCGCAGGATTTTCTTCAGCAGTATTGGCAGCAAAAACCGCTCATGGTGAGACAGGCGCTCACTGGCTATGTCTCGCCGATTAGCCCCGACGAACTGGCGGGTCTTGCGCTGGAGCCTGAGGTCGAGTCTCGTCTGGTCGAGGGGAAGTCAAGGGATTGGTCGCTGCGTCACGGCCCCTTTACCGAACAGGATTTTTTGCAGCTGCCCGAACAGGACTGGACGTTGTTGGTTCAAGCTGTCGATTTGTGGGTGCCCCAGGTGCAACAGCTACTCGAGCGCTTTGATTTTCTGCCACCCTGGCGTTTGGATGACGTGATGGTGAGTTTCGCCTGTCCCGGGGGCAGTGTCGGGCCGCACTTCGATCAATACGATGTGTTCCTACTGCAGGTAGAGGGCAGGCGTCGTTGGCAGATTGGCGGACACTGTGACGGCAATACACCGCTTCAGGCCGATTGCCCGTTGCGGGTGCTGGAATCCTTTTCGTCTCAGCAAGAATGGCTACTCGAGCCCGGAGACATGCTCTACCTGCCGCCGGGCATGGCGCATTGGGGGGTAGCCGAGACTGAATGTCTGACGTACTCCATTGGGTTTCGCTCGCCGAGCATTGCTGATCTGTTGGGAGACTTGGCGGTAGAGCTGATGGCGCAAGGCTATGAGGCACACTATCGAGATCCGGCCATGTCCCAGGCGCTAACTGGTCGAGAAATTGACCCAACATTTGTCGCTCAGGCGAAACAGCAGCTCTGGCAGGCCATTGATAACGACGATCTCATTGGAGACTGGTTCGCGCGTTTCATGACCGCACCCAAATACCCTGAGCTCGTCGACATGACTCAGGAAGAGCGGCGAGCGAATTGGCGCAATCGACGCTATTGCAACGGTGATGTTGAGGGCGATACTGGCTAGCAGATGAGTCAACGAGAGGAGAGAACATGTCGTCGAATCAAGAGCAAATCGAATACTGGAATGAACGCGCTGGAGAAACTTGGGCTGAACTGCAAGATCGACTCGACGCACTCTTGGCGCCGCTGTCTGCGGCAGGTCTAGCTGCTGCTAACGTCAGGCCGAGCGAACGGGTGCTGGATGTTGGTTGCGGCTGCGGTGACACCTCCATTGCCTTGAGTGCCATGGGCGCAAATGTGCTTGGTGTGGATGTGTCCGGCCCCATGCTCGCGCGTGCTCGCAGCCGGGATGCATCGATTGAATATCAGCAGGCAGATGCGGCGACCACAGACTTTGCTCATGCATTCG
>ERZ802831.753-NODE-753-length-16544-cov-24.8643_pt1 | contig 16544 bp, 15 predicted proteins | sample MGYA00345655_ERZ802831 | MGnify/ENA primary metagenome ERZ802831 (study PRJEB30503, sample SAMEA104212376) | marine metagenome | biome: Westerlies Biome; feature: [SRF] surface water layer (ENVO:00010504) within the epipelagic zone...; material: water...
TCTTTGGAGAACAGCTTTCAGTATTACATCCTGATCGAATAGTTAGAATAGCAATGTTGATTTTAATACTAGGAGTTTTTTCTGCTATATATACTTATCTAGGAGGGTTAAGTGCAGTTGTTAAAACAGACATTATTCAGTTTAGCGTATTAATAATTGGAGGAATTGTTGTTTGCTTGACAGCAGTAAACCAGCTAGGGGGATGGGAGCAGCTGTACATAAAAACTCCTGAAAGAATGCACTTACATTTACCCGCTGACCACCCAACCCTTCCATGGACACACCTGTTCGGATTATTCTTGTTAAACATTAATTATTGGTGTGCCAATCAAACAGTAATGCAAAGAGCACTTGCAGCAAAAAGTGTTGGACATGCTCAAGCTGGGTTGCTTGCAGGAGGTCTAATAAAATATTTGATGGCTGTAATTATCATTATTCCTGGAATAGCACTTTATGGAGTTTTAGGCGATAGTCTTGGTGAGCCAGACATGGCCTTTCCATATATTGTTAACACCTATCTACCGGTGGGAATAAAAGGGATTATTTTATGTGGACTATTTGCTTCGCTTATGAGTACAGTTGATTCAACATTTAACTCACTTGCAACTTTATGGTCAACAGATATTTATTCAAAGTACATTAACAAGAAAGCTAATGATCAAGAAAAAATAAAAGCTGGACAAAAGGCAATTCTATTTAGTCTTGGCACATCACTTATAATGGGGCTGGTTTTATTATACTTAAAATTTGATGATCCAGACTCAGCGTTTACTCACACCCTGAATAATTTAAGGTACTATATAAATTGTGGAATTGTGGTGTTGATATGTAGTGCGGTTATTTTGTCAAAGCCCCGTCGAGAAATTGTCTTATTTGCATTTATTGCAACCCTTCCTATAAATGTCTCCCTGCAGATTTTCTTTCCAGAAATGAATTATTTTGTAAGAGCTTTTTGGGTTATTTTTATAGGACTTTCTATAACAATAGCTGGTAGCAAAGGAAAGCTTAATTCTATTTTAGGACTATTTGAGCCAGCAAATAGGTTAACTAGAAATTGGGGGTGGTTATTAGCAATTAGCTTGCTATTGCTACATTTAATTTTCCATTAAAAGAATCCACAATTAAAGGGTCACCTTAGTTATTCTCTTTTTTTAATTCCTCATAGAACCCTGCTATCGCAACAGAATATCTAGGTATTAACCAAGCCCACCAAATAAATAAAGTGAAAATACCTGCAAGGATATAAAGTGCAGCTTCAAGATTAAGCATGAATAGTTGCCACTTATGCCCCCTCATCATCTTTTCACTCTTATTAAAAGCCTCTATTGCGCCAATATCGGGATCATCGGCAAGGATATAAAACACCTGTGAATACATTAAAGATAAAATTATACCAGGTATAATAAGCAAGATAAAACCAAGCATAACTACGACCGATAGAATCAAAATAAAAACAATAGGCTTTAAGCCGTTAAAACGGCTGAAAATTGTTACATAATTAACCTCATCTCCTTTATAAAGACCAATACAATATACAGCTAATCCAAGCTGAATATATGCAGAAACACAAATCACCATTATGTTTAAAAGAATATTTTGTGGAGCGAATTGAAGGGCTATTTGAGGTAAAGCAGAAGCTAATAGTATACAGGCAAAAACTTCTAAAAAGGAATCTTTTAAAAGAGGTTTTGTTTTGTCAACTAATTCGCGATTTGTTTTCATAGGTAGATTTTTCTAAAGTAGGGATTTATTTAATACAAAGAAGTAAACAATAAGATTTATAATGTGTAAAACCCAATGTGTTGTTGACCCCCAATTTTTATTTCTTTTACTAATGAAATAATTTGTCCTTGCAATGGCATAAAACCCTAGAGTTAAATAAAGACCAATTATCAATTTATTTAAACCATACTCTTCCATATAAAGAAGGTACAAAATTGAGCTTAAAAACTATTTAAGTTTGATACTTATGTTTTTGTCTGAGGTCATCTTAAAAACACTTTTTTTAAATGATGGGCCAAATGTCATTGTTGGATTATTTGAAAAACCATATGGTTCAACTGGAATGCCAAAGACTCCACCTGTCTCTAAAATCCCGTTATTATTTTCATCGTGGTAAACTGAAACAGCATAATTTCCTTTTTCTATGTTTTCTATTTTTAAGGAAACCGTTTTATCTTCAACAGCAACTATTTTTGAGAACGTGCATGATTTTAAGAAATCCTCTTTTTGATTAGTAACACAAACACGTAAAACACCCTTTGTGTTTTCAAAGCGAGCAACTTCTACTGTTAAGGTTAAGCTGGTTTTGTTAGATTGCGAATAACCATCATACATAGTTAACATTAATGGAATAAAAAAGAGCAACTTGAGTTTTTTCATATTAGTATTTCAAAAGATATGAATTTAATTAATACCCTCTTTTGTTTTCTCCATACCCAATTTTTCTCATACGCAGTGAGCTAGGTGTAACCTCTAAGTATTCATCTACTTGAATAAACTCCATACTTTCTTCTAGAGAGAAGTCAATCTTTGGCTCAATTTGAACCGCAGCATCTGTGCTTTGCGTTCGCATATTAGTAAGCTTTTTTCCTTTGATAACATTAATGCTTAAATCATCATTTCGAGTATTTTCACCAATAACCTGGCCTTTGTAGATTTCTGCACCAGGAGAGATAAAAAACCTACCCCTGTCTTGAAGTTTATTAATAGAGAAAGCTGTTGCGATCCCTGCTTCCATTGAAATTAAAGACCCCTTCATTCTTTCTGGTATATTACCTTTAATGGGTGCATATTCTCTAAATCGATGAGTCATCACTGCGTTACCAGCTGTAGCCGTTAAAATATTATTTCTTAATCCAATCAACCCCCTTGAAGGTATGTCAAACTCGAGGTGTTGCAAAGATCCTTTAGGCTCCATAACCAGCATATCGCCTTTTCTTTGACTTACAAGCTCAATGGCTTTTCCAGAAAACTCATCAGGTACATCAATTACAAGTGACTCCATTGGCTCACATTTTACTCCGTCAATTTCTTTATAAATTACTTGTGGTTTTCCAACTTGAAGCTCAAAACCTTCTCTTCTCATTGTTTCAATTAGAACAGATAAATGAAGAATTCCCCTTCCATAGACATTAAACTTATCTTCGGTCGGACCGTCTTCAACTTTTAGAGCTAAATTTCTTTCTAGCTCAGCATATAGTCTGTCCCTTATGTGCCTTGAAGTAACAAATTTACCCTCTTTTCCAAAAAACGGCGAGTTGTTTATTGTAAACAACATACTCATCGTGGGTTTGTCAATAGCAATTCTTGGAAGCTCTTCAGGAGATTCAAGATCTGCAATAGTATCACCAATTTCAAAATCTTCTATACCAACAATAGAACAGATATCTCCAGACCTTGCTTTTTTAACCTGAACCTTTCCCATACCCTCAAAAACATGGAGTTCTTTTATTCTTACTTTCTTTTTTACACCGTCAGCTTTACATAAAATATAATCTTTTCCTTCAAAGAGATCCCCTCTAAAGATTCTACCAATAGCAATTTTGCCTACAAATTTTGAGTAATCTAAAGAAGTAATTTGCATTTGAGGGTCACCCTCATTATAAGGTGCTTCAGGAATTACTTCAACAACAGCGTTTAAAAGAGGCTGAATATTGTCTGTTTTTTCTTTCCAATCAAGGCTCATCCAACCTTCTTTAGATGACCCAAATAGTGTTACAAAATCCAACTGATCTTCACTTGCATCTAAGCTAAACATCAAATCAAATATTGCTTCTTGAACAATATCGGGAGTACAGTTTTCCTTATCAACTTTGTTAACAACAACAATTGGCTTCAACCCTAGTTCAATTGCTTTTCCTAAAACAAATCTTGTCTGAGGCATAGCGCCTTCAAAGGCATCAACTAACAATAAAACCCCGTCAGCCATCTTTAACACCCTTTCTACTTCACCTCCAAAATCAGAGTGCCCAGGCGTATCAATAACATTTATCTTTACATCTTTAAATACAACAGAAACATTTTTTGATAGAATAGTTATCCCCCTTTCACGCTCTAAATCATTATTGTCAAGCAATAACTCTGTTCTTTCTTTACGATCATCAAGAACCTTGCAATGATCGATAATTTTGTCTACTAAAGTAGTCTTACCGTGATCTACGTGGGCTATAATTGCAATATTTCGAATAGAATTCATAGTTGGTCTAAAGCTGGCAAAAATACTCTAATTTATTCTTCCAAAGAGTAAAAAGTGAATCTTATTAAAAATTGTTGAAGCTTATCTTTTAAAACGCTTTTTATTATTTCTAGATTTCCCAAATCGTTTATTTGATTTCTTTTGACTAGAATTTTTTTTCTTTTTATCTGGAGCAGGAATTATTTTTGGGTCTAATTCAAAGCCTTTTGGTATAGAAGAAGAGATTTTAAGTTTAATTAGTTTTTCAATATCCTCTAAATATGCGTACTCATCAACAGAAACTAATGATATTGCCCTCCCATTACTTCCAGCTCGGCCAGTTCTTCCAATACGATGGACATAATCTTCGGGAATATTGGGTAATTCAAAATTAACCACGTGAGGAAGAAGAGGAATATCTATTCCACGAGCAGCAATATCTGTTGCGACCAATACACTAACAGACCCGTCTTTAAATCCCGCTAATGCAGCTGTTCTTGCAGTTTGGCTCTTATTGCCATGAATAGCCCTAGCATTTATGCTAAAATTAATCATCTTTTTGCACAAATTATTTGCACCATGCTTGGTCCTTGTAAAAACCAACACCTGTTTCCACTCTCCTTCTATAATTAACTTGATGAGCAGCTCTGACTTTCGTGCTCTATCAACTTTAAAAACACTCTGAATTATTGCCTCGACTGTAGCTTTTCCAGGGCTTACATCTATCTGCGCAGGATGATTAAGAATTCCTTGAGCTAAATTTTTGATCTCTCTAGAAAATGTTGCAGAAAACATCAGGTTCTGACGAACATTGGGAAGCAGGCTAATGATGTTTGAAATTTCACGATGAAAACCCATATCTAACATTCTATCCGCCTCATCAAGAACCAATACTTCAATTTTATCAAAAAACAACACTTTTTGTCTGTATAAATCAAGTAATCTTCCAGGAGTAGCAACTAACACATCAATACCTTTATTAATTTTTTTAACCTGAGGTTTTTGGTTTACGCCACCAAAAATAACTGTTGACTTTAAGTCTGAAAACAAACTATATTCTCGAACATTTTCATATACTTGAGAGGCTAGCTCTCTTGTTGGGGTAAGAATCAGTGCCCTAACAGATCTAGAAGGATGGTGTTTTTGCTTTGAAAGTCGCTGTAATAAAGGCAAGGTAAAGCCAGCAGTTTTTCCGGTCCCAGTTTGAGCAGAAGCAAGAATATCTTTCCCTTTTAAAATTTCTGGAATTGCTTTGGCTTGAATTGGAGTGGGCTCAGAATAACCTTTTTCTTCAATAGCTTTTACAAAAGTTGAGTTTAATCCTAAATCAGAGAATTTCATAGAGGGCGTTAATGTTTTTTTGAGGTAAAAACTTTTCAAAGATAACGATTTGAATGCTGCGCCTGCTAATTATTTTTTACTCATATAGACTCCGTTTAAACCATAAGAAAAAATGATGACTGTTAACCAAAACCAATACACCCTTTAAAACCACTTGTAAGTAATTTATAAAAAGCATAATTTCACAAATTAAATATGGTATATGGAAAATTATAATAATAATGGATCTTCAGTAAATGGAGAATCTTCAGGAAAATGCCCCTTTGTGCACGGAGCGTCTACTTCTCCAACAACTTCTCCGCTAAAATGGTGGCCAAAAAGACTTAATCTAGATATCCTTCATCAACATGACGAAAAAACAAATCCATACTCTAAAGACTTCAATTACAGAGATGAAGTTAAAACATTGGATTACAAAACACTCGAAACGGAGATGCATGAACTAATGACTACTCCACAATCGTGGTGGCCTTCTGATTGGGGACACTATGGTGGCTTGATGATAAGGATGGCTTGGCATGCTGCAGGAACTTATAGGGTTGCTGATGGAAGAGGTGGAGCAGGGACGGGTAATCTCAGATTTGCACCCTTAAATTCTTGGCCTGATAATGGAAACCTTGATAAAGCAAGAAGATTATTATGGCCTATTAAGAAGAAATATGGGAATAAAATCAGCTGGGCAGATTTATTTATTCTAGCAGGAAATATAGCCTATGAAAGCATGGGCTTGAAAACATTTGGTTTTTCTTATGGAAGACCAGATACTTGGCAGCCTGAAATTGATATATATTGGGGGCCTGAAGATGAAATCATGGCGCCAAGTGAAAATAGGTATGCAGATTTAGATGATCCATCAACATTAGAAACACCATTAGGCGCTACGCACATGGGATTAATATACGTTAATCCAGAGGGTGTAAACGGGAAGCCTGATCCAATGAAAACTGCGCTTCAGGTAAGAGAAACTTTTGCTAGAATGGCAATGAATGATGAAGAGACTGCTGCATTAACTGCAGGAGGACATACCGTAGGTAAAGCTCACGGTAATGGTGATGCTTCTAAGTTAGGAAAGGAACCAGAGGGGGCAAACATTGAGGATCAAGGATTTGGATGGATAAATCCCACTCTAGCTGAAAAAGGAGTAGTAACAAGTGGATTAGAAGGAGCTTGGACTACAAATCCAACCAAATGGGATAATGGCTACTTTGAAATGCTTTTTAATCATGAATGGGAATTACAAAAAAGTCCAGCAGGTGCTTGGCAATGGGAACCTGTTAATATATCTGAAGAGGATAAACCTATTGACGCAACTAACCCATCAAAAAGAAATAATCCAATAATGACAGATGCAGATATGGCTATGAAAATGGACCCTATTTATAAGGAAATATGTCTAAAGTTTAAAAACGATCAAGAATTTTTTTCAGATACATTTGCTAGGGCTTGGTTTAAACTTACACATAGAGATATGGGGCCAAAAACAAGATATATTGGGCCAAACTTTCCCAACGAAGACTTAATTTGGCAAGATCCTGTACCTGCGGGTAATAAAAATTACAATGAAGAGGATATCAAAACTAAGATTTCTAATTCAGGACTGTCAATTTCTGATAGAGTATCAGTAGCTTGGGATAGTGCTAAAACTTTTAGAACCTCAGATTTAAGAGGAGGCGCAAATGGAGCCAGGATATCCTTATCTCCTCAAAATTCTTGGGAGGCAAATGAACCTGAAAGACTTTCAAAAACTCTTTCAGTTTTAAAAACAATTTCTTCAGAAACAGGGATTAGTCTAGCAGATACAATTGTTCTAGCTGGTAACCTAGCAATAGAGGAGGCAGCATCCGCAGCAGGATATAATTTGATAATTCCATTTAAAAAAGGAAGAGGAGATGCTTTACAAGAAATGACTGATGTAAACTCATTTTCAAATCTTAAGCCTGAAGCAGATGCATTTAGAAACTGGTTTAGTGGAAAATCTTCATCAAGTCCTGAGGAGCTTATGTTAGATCAAGCTCAACTTTTAGGTTTAACAGCACCTGAAATGACTGTTCTTGTTGGCGGTATGAGAGTTTTGGGGACTAATCATGTTGATGATAAATCTGGAATATTTTCAGACAAGGAGGGAGTTTTATCCAATGACTTTTTTATTAACCTAACTGATATGAACAATAAATGGGCTGTAGTTGGGGAGAATAAATATGAGCTAAGAGATAGACATTCGGAAGAACTTAAATGGACTGCTTCCTCTGTTGACTTAGTCTTTGGATCAAATTCAATTTTAAGATCATATGCAGAACTTTATGCTCAAGACGATAATAAAGAGAAGTTCGTTGATGATTTTGCAAATGTATGGACGAAAGTTATGAATGCTGATCTTTTCTAACAATAACAGTAATCACATAAAAACCTTATAAATAACATAGTATTTTTTATATATTTAATGTTCTAAAAAAAACACCCATGAGATATTTTACTTTAACAACCGTATTTTCTTTACTAATCTTTTCTTTTTCAAACTTAACTGCACAAGAACTTTTGCTTAAGTCTGATCTAGAAGGTTTAACTATGACGCTTGGTCAAACATATGAACCTTCAACATATGTTGAAAACTTAGAGGGCGAAAAGCTTTCTTGCCCATATGTCTATTATTATAATAAAGAAGGAGTTTTTAGTAGGGCAGAATCAATTTCTTATGATAGAAACAACGGAGAAATCAAGGCAAATGCACCAGGAAAACATGAAGTCGTAGCCATGTGTCTTGGCCTACAAACTGATAGGCTTAGCAGAACATTTGAAGTTGAAGTAAATTATGGTAAGGTTGCTGAAATAACAATTTCTCTTCCTCAGAAAAACTATGTAAATACATTTTTGCCACTGATCATTGATGTTGTTGACGAGTCAGGATTCAAAAGAGACGTTCAAAAAATAAACCTAACAAGTGATTCACAGATATTGTCTATAGATGACACAAATAATGTTAAGGCACTTATGCCAGGCACAACTACATTAACGGCTGAACTTGATGGAGTATCAGCATCAGTAGAAATAATAATTCTAGAAAATCCATTATCCAAAATTGAATTAACCTCTAATCAAGATGTTGTTAGAACTGGTGATGTTGTTAGATATTTTGCTACAGGACTTGATTCAAATGGCAATGAAATATCAAATCTCCCTTTTAAGTATACGTTTTATGGTGAATCTTTTGATGTATCAGAAAGCGCTACGGGGACCATGTTAAATGATGGAAGATTTGTTGCAGAAGAACCAGGCAATTATTCAATTTCTGCAACCCTTGGAGATATTACCTCTTCAAAGCAGTTAAGAGTTATAGCTAGAGATATTAAAAGAGAGGTTTTTAGGGTAGGAAATACTGTTGTTCCTGATAAAAGAACTTCTGATTTCTGGATTTTTGAAGGAGTTGACGGTAGGGATTATGCTGTAACGGGAACTCACTCTGCAGATGGTTCAGCCTTTTTCTGGGATGTAACAGACCCATCTAATATGAAAAAGATTGATAGTATAAAAGTTGATGCTCGAACAGTAAATGACGTTAAGGTTTCTCAAGATGGGAAGATAGCTATCATTTCTAGAGAGGGAGCTTCTAATAGAAAAAACGGAATATTTATTCTTGATGTTACTAACCCATATGACGTCCAGGTTCTTGCAGAGTACACAAAAAATCTTACGGGGGGAGTACACAATTTGTTTATTGACAATGAACATGTTTACGTTTTAGGTTCAGGTGAAAGATACTATGTGTTAAATATTGAGGACCCGTCAAATCCTGTCGAAGTTGGGATGTTTGAATTAGGAAAAGAAGGCCAGTCAATTCATGATGTATGGATTGAGGATGGAATAGCATATTCCTCAAATTGGAAAGACGGCGTATATCTTGTTGATGTGGGCAATGGCATTGCAGGAGGATCTCCATCTAACCCAGTTGCTTTTGCAGATTATACATATGCAAGTGGCGCTAATCACGCTGCTTTTCCTTTTAAAAGCAAGTCTACTGGAACTTTTTATGTTGTGCTGTGTGATGAAATATTCCCTAATGGGGTTGACTTGACAGAGCCTTCTATAACAGCTGGATTTTGTCATTTTGTAGATTTCTCAGATTTAGATAATCCAGTTGAGGTAGCTAAATTTGAAGTTCCAGGTACTGGATCTCATAATTTATGGGTAGACGATGATGTTTTATATGTTGCAATGTATGGGGGTGGAGTAAGAGTTGTTGATATAAGTGGAGATTTAGTAGGAGATTTATTTAGACAAGACAGAGAGATTGGTTATACCATGACAGGTTCTCCTAACGGATTTATACCAAATGCTACTATGTCGTGGGGTGCACAAGTATATAAGGGGTATGTTTTTTACTCTGATATGCATTCAGGACTTGGTGTTGCAAAAGTTTCTGAGGAAGAACCTGACACTTCGAACGTAAACCAATATATTGAAAGAACAGGCATACCCGACTAAATGAAAAAATTAATTTTCTTTTTATTATTATCAAGTTTTTCTTTTGGCAAAGATTATTTTATCTACATAGCTTCAGAGTCAGATGACACAGTATCACTCATTAAGTTTGATGGTAAAAACACTACTGAAATAGAAAGAATTCCTGTTGGAATTAAATTTTCTGAAATTGAAGGACCTCATGGTATAACGATAGATCCATCCGGAGATTATTGGTATCTTTCACTAGCTCATGGAAACCCATATGGCTCTCTCACAAAGTTTTCAACAGAGACAAATAAAGCAATAGCAAAAACAGAGCTTGGAATTTTTCCTGCAACAATGCAGATATCAAACCTAACAGGCCTTCTGTATTGTGTAAATTTTAAATTACACGGACTAATGACCCCAAGCACTGTATCTGTTGTTGATCCTGTAACAATGACAGAGATCACAAAGATTGAAACAGGAATTATGCCTCATGGATCAAGAATTTCACCTAATGGAAAATATCAATACTCTGTAGCGATGATGTCTGGTGAGCTTTATGAAGTTGACGCAGTTTCTCTCAAGGTTAACAGGGTTTTAAAGCTCGATGAAATGCACATGGGTCACGGAGAGGGAATGCACATGGGTCACGGAGAGGGAATGTATCATTCAAAAGTACAGCCCACCTGGGTTACACCACATCCAACAGATTCAAAAGTTTATGTAACTGGAAATGCTTCTAATGAAATTATTGAGGTGGACACTAACACATGGACAATAATAAATAGATTTAAAACAGCAGGAAAAGCTCCTTATAATACGGACATCTCTTCCGACGGATCACGAATGGTAATTACTCTAAAGGGTGAGGGAAAAACAGAGATTAAGAATCTCAAAACAGGAAAATCAAAGCTTGTAAACAACACCACCAAAGTTTCACATGGGGTTGTCATTTCACCTGACAATAAGTTTGCATTTATATCAGTGGAAGGAATTGGCGGGGAGCCAGGTAAGCTAGATGTTATAGACATTAGAAAAGCAAAGCTTGTTAGCTCGATTGGAGTTGGTAAACAAGCTGGAGGAATTGCTTTATGGAAAATAGAGGAATAAACTTCTATGATATGCCTTAAATAATGTGATGCATTTAGCTATTGCTAGTTTTCATCTTTCAACCATTACAACTTTTACTTTCCACAAAAAAACTATACTAAATTTATAACATGATAAATTCAGAAAAAATAAGAGAATACTTTCCTTCTATAGGGAGAGTTGACGCCAACAACAACCAAATCATCTATCTGGATGGTCCAGGGGGAACTCAAGTCCCTATTCAAGTAATAGAGGGTATTTCACAATACTATATTAGATCAAACGCTAACACTCATGGAGAGTTTGTAACCAGTAAAGAAACAGATTTCATGATGGATGGTGTAAGGGAAAGAGTTTCTGAAATGCTAGGGTCAGAAGGACCAAAAACAATATCCATTGGTCAAAATATGACAACGTTAAACTATAGTTTAGCTAGGGCTTTATCAAGAAAATTTAATGAAGGAGATGAGGTAATCATAACTGAGCTAGACCATGAAGCAAATAGGGGTCCCTGGAAAGTTCTTGAAGAGGTGGGTGTTAAGCTTATTGAAGTTAAGCTTTTAGATAATGGCACTCTTGATTACACAGATTTTAAAAATAAAATTAACGATAAAACAGTAATGGTTTGTATGGGTATGTCCTCAAATGCTCTTGGAACTCTGAATGATTTTGTTGAAATAGGAAATTATCTGAAAGATAAAAACTGTCTTTTTTTATTAGACGCAGTGCATTATGCACCACACTTTTCAATAAATGTTCAAGAATTGGGCTGTGATTTTATGCTCTGCTCTGCATATAAATTCTATGGACCACATGTTAGTTTTCTTTATTCAAAACCAGGTCTGCTAGCCAGTTTAACACCTGACAGACTTGTTGTTCAAGAACAGGAAGCTCCTTATATTATAGAGACAGGAACATTAAATCACGCTGCTTGCTCTGGAGTTGCCTCAGCTATTGACTTTATTTCGTCTATTGGAGAAGGATCCACGTTAAGAGAGAAGCTTGAAAGCGCATATAAGCAAATTAGTATTCATGAATTTGAACTTGCAAAACATCTTTATGATTCGTTGCAAAAAGAGAATAAAATTACAGTTATAGGCCAAGACTTTTCAAGTAAGAAAAGGACCCCAACTGTATCTTTTGTTCACAATGATTTCTCCCCTCAAGACGTTTGTAAAAAATTAGCAAGCGAAAATATATGTGCTTGGGATGGGCATTTTTATGCTCTTAAAGCAATTCAGAAACTTGGTTTAGAGTCAGCAGGGGGTGTTACAAGACTTGGAGTTTCTGTATATAACACTAAACAAGAGGTTGATAGGGTGGTTGAGGTAATAAAAAACTTATAAATTTAATTAGTTAGTTTATTAAAAAACCAATTCTTGAAAACCATGCTCGTGTCTTCTGAGGCATAGTTTAGGTCTTGAATATTTAAAAGCTTTACCTCTTCATTGTTGTCCAGTTCGTTCAAGAGTTCTTTAAGTTTGCGGGGGGTGTAGTCTCTGATTTTCTCAATCTCTACAAGTTTACTTTTAGAAACCTTAACATACTTTTCTTCCTTAATTAACAGGTGCCAACAAAGACTATATGGCATGTACTGTTTATCATTTCTAAACTTGTGCTTCAACTGTTTTTTAAGCATGTCGGGATTCTTTTCATAGAAACTTTTAATAATAGACTTTATTTGAGGTCTGCCAGAATGGTACGACCTAAAATACTTTCTTTTAAATCCGGCAATATTAGCCGATCTTGACTGGGCTGCATTATAGCTTGGTCTTATTTTAAAAACATGTTTAATCATGTTTGATATTTTTTTTAAGGGCTGGATATTATACGTTTTTGCCCAATTCCCGCTTAGTACAGCTTTATTCTCAATAAACCATTCCTTAGGGCTGCTTTTTTTTATCAAAAACATATCATCATTAAAATATATAAATTTCTCTGAAAGGTCATTTATTTTATATAGAACAGCATCAATTGAACGAATATTAAATGTTGGCAAAAATTCTTCCTCTCCATAAAATATTTCTTTATGATCAATAATTTTGAGCTTGTCTAAATTAGCAAAGTCTTTTATCTCATCAAGATTTGGTGATTGACCGTCTGTTACAATAAATATTTTTCTTATAAAGGGTGCGTATTTTAAAATTGATGCAATACATAAAGTAATTTCGTTTGATTGTAAGAATTGTTTTTTAATATTACTTCGTCCGCTGAAGTATTTTCTATACTTCATTTGGTAGTTTGGGTCAGCCCCATCAACCCATGTTATAACCGCATCTATTGCTTCCATTTAAACAAAATAAAAAAGCTTATATATAGGTGTATTCAAAGACTTTGATATTTTTAAGGCAACATCAAGACCTGGAATAAACTTGTTTTTTTCAATTGAAATGATAGTTTGTCTGCTTACGCCGGCTCTATTAGCAAGCTCCTCCTGGGTTAGGCCACCCCCCTTTCTAAAATCTTTAACTCTATTTACCAGCATATGTAAAACTAACTTTACAAATATATAAAAATATTTTGTAAAACAAACTTTACTTTTATCGTTAATTTATTTAATTGTAAAACAAACTTTACTTTATAAAAGTATAGTATGCTTTACATTTTTATCTTTATAAATTCAATTATGAAATAAAAAGATGTTAAATAATCATTAAAACTAAAGGAATCATTAACCTGGTGTGTTCCTTTTTCTAGTTTTACAAAAAATTAATTCAATGAAAAAAATATTCGCTTTGTTAATCTTTACAACTTTAATTTCTTGTAATCTAAATAATAGTAAACAAGAAGCTAAAGAGGTGTCATCATTAACTGCTTCAGATGGAGTCTATAATATTGAAAATGAAACAAGTTTTATTACTTGGACGGGAAGAGAAGTCTCAACTAGTTCCCATTACGGAACTATTGATCTTACTTCTGGTCAATTTGAATTATCAGAAGGCTTAATCTCCTCAGGTGAATTTGTTGTTGACATGACAACCATTAAGAATCAAGATTTACCTTCAGAATTTGCCCAGGATAGACTTGAAACTCATTTGAAATCTGATGATTTTTTCTCTGTTGAGGCATACCCAACAGCAAAAATATCTATTTCGCAATCTGAAAAAATTTCAGAAGGCAAATGGTTAGTTTTAGGAGACCTTACAATCAAAAACTTTACTCATCCAATCGAATTTGAAATGATCAACTCACTTGAGGGTTGGAATGCTACTTTAGTTTTTGATAGATCCTTGTATGAGGTTAAGTTTAGATCAGGTACATTTTTTGAAATGCTTGGGGATAAAATGATTTATGACGATATAGAATTAGAAATTAATCTTAAAACCTTATAATATGAATTCAAATAGACCAAAATGTGGCTGTGGAAACACAACAAATCCAGATGGATATTGTGATGGTTCTCACCTTACTAAATAATGAGTAAAATTTTAGCCTTTGGGGCTTCAAACTCAATAAACTCAATTAATAAGAGACTTGCTTCTTACACTGCTAAGATGATATCCCCAGTAGAGTCTGTTATTATTGATCTTAATGATTTTGAAATGCCTATTTATAGTGAAGACAGAGAAAAAAAAGATGGTATTCCCGATAAAGCATTAGAATTTAAAAAATTAATTAGTGAAACTGATGGTATTGTTATATCATTAGCTGAACACAATGGTAATTACACAGCAGCTTTTAAAAATATCTATGATTGGATATCAGTTGTTGAAAAAGTCGTATGGAATAATAAACCTTTATTTCTTTTGGCTGCATCTGAAGGATCTAATGGTGGAAATAATGTTTTGCAGATTGCTGCCTCGCGTTTTTCAAGACAAAGTAACTTTGAGATACCATTGTTTTCATTGCCTAATTTTAGTGAGAATTTTTCTGATTCAGAAGGAATAATAGATAAGGTTTTAAACGATGAATTTGAAGTCCAAATCACTAATTTCAAAAATCAAATAGATTAATTATTTCACTCCGGAAACAATTAAAGTTCCGTTCCATTCCCCATCTTCTCCACTAAACCAAGATTCTATTTTATTGAACCCCGCTTTTTTAAAAAATTCAATCCATGTTTCTTTTGGAAACATCTTCATGATACTTATACCACAGTCTTTCTGCCAGGTATGAGAAGGATTATTTTCTTTATAATAATCAATACCCATTATCAACCTTCCGCCCTTAACTATCCAGTTATCATAGATATGTTTGATTAGCATATCAGGATATTCAAAATAGTAGAATACTTCCATTGAGTGAACTAGATCAACTTTTTTTCTAGGACTCCAATTCATCAGGTCCTTGCAATAGTATTGGCCATTTTCATCAAGTTTTTTTGCCTTCTCAATCATATTTAAAGACCCATCCACACCTATTGCTTTTATACATTTTGGGTTAGAGGCTAAATTTCTAACAACCCAACCATTTCCGCAGCCAGCATCAATGAAACGGAACTCGTCAAGATATTTAATAGAATAATCAAGCATGTTATGAACAGAGTTAGCATGCCCCGTCTCCATACCTTCGTCTTTACCATTTATAGCCCAATTACTAAAAACCTGAATAGGAGAATCCATTTAGTCTACTTTAATTAATTTATGCGTGATTTTAGAGTTACACATTGAAACAATATATAAATTAGAATTATTCAAATCCTCTATTTGCTCATAATATTCATCATTAATTAAATTATTTACAAAACCAGGAATGGTATTACTATGACCAACAACAAGGGTGTTTTCTCCAGTATTTGATTTTATAAAATTATCATATTTAATATCAGAGGGAGAATAAATAATAGTTTGAACACCATTCTCTATTGCTAGAGGGTAAACAGTTTTTAATGTTCTTTTGTAGTTAGTTGAATAAATTTTAGAGATCTCTTTATCAGAAAAATAATTTTTCCAATTTTGAGCTCTTAAAACACCTTTTTCATTTAAGTCAGGATTACTCTCAGACTTGTCATCTCTTATCTTTTCAGCATGTCTAATAAGATAGAAAGTTGTACAGTCATCATGAGAAACCTCAAATAATAAAAAAGGAAGTAACCATAATATTTTTAACAAATTCAAAGGACAATTTTTCTTTTACTTATAGCATAAATTAAGTATGCTATAATGATTACAAGTGGCTCCCAGATTAATAGATAGTATGGCCAATCACCAATAATTAAAGGGTTGCTGACTTCAGGTGGTGCATTTACATACATATAATTAGATCCAAGCAAAAAGTTTAGAGGCATTATTATAGCCATAAGAATATTTAAATGTATCCAAATTTTAAACCAAGAGAATTTAGGCAGCTTCATTCCTAGATGGAGATACATAAATATTGGCAGTGCGATTATCAAACTATGTGAAACAAAGAAGTTAAGATAGTACCTTAAGGTTCCATCAAAATAATTAAGCTGAGGAGTTAAAATTGCCATTATACCTCCAATGATTCCTGTATAATATACAAACTGGAACAACCGCTCCTTCTTCTTAACAAAAGGAAGAATACAACATAT
>ERZ802831.761-NODE-761-length-16473-cov-16.7152_pt1 | contig 16473 bp, 17 predicted proteins | sample MGYA00345655_ERZ802831 | MGnify/ENA primary metagenome ERZ802831 (study PRJEB30503, sample SAMEA104212376) | marine metagenome | biome: Westerlies Biome; feature: [SRF] surface water layer (ENVO:00010504) within the epipelagic zone...; material: water...
GTAAAACTTTTCCAGAATTATCTACAAACTTTGTTCCCTTATTAATTATTGTAAATTTTTTAAATTTTTCTTTAATTCCAATTGTTTCAAAAACTCTCATTATTTCATCATCAAAATGAACAGCTCGAGGTAATGGATATAAACTTTTTTCTTTTTCAAGTATCATAACGGATAAATTACTTTTAACTAATAAACTTGCCAATGTTCCACCAGTTGGTCCGTAACCTATGATAATGACGTCAAAACTTTTCATTAATATAAGATTATTTATTTTTTATTTACTATATTTGAGTACAACCAAGGGCAATCAACAAATAAAGGTGCTTGCTTTCCTTTAGATGCTGTATCTAATCTTTTTTCTCTAAATTTAAGTCTATCTTTATCTGACATATATAATCTTTCATGTCCCCAAAAACTTGGCCCTTCAAATGTTTCAATAGACTCCCAAGTTTTAGGATCAATAATTCTGCCACCCCACCCATTTTCAACAAAAAATCCTGAAGGAGTATGAGAATAAAATGAGGTCATATAATCATTAGTGTGTCTTCCTAAAGTATAAGCAATTGCATCATCTTTATATTGTAATAAATCATACCCTTGGCCAACATCATCTAAGCTATTATACTCAACCATAAAGTGATGAAACCCCTCTCTTCCCGAACCAAAAAAAGCAAAACTATGATGCCTTCCATTAACATGAAAAAAACAAAGGGAGATTGGAGTATTACTATAATCACTAATTTTAAAATCTAATATATCTCGGTAAAAAGGAATAAGAGACTGGACATTTTTTACATGTATTACAATGTGTCCCATCCCATAAGGTCCAGTTTTAAAACCTGATATTGGACGTCCAGGCAAAAATGGATCAGTGTCTTTCATTGGCTTGTATACAATTTCCATTCTATTTCCTTGAGGATCAGTAAAAAAAATTAATTCCTCTACAAACCTTTTATCACTTAATGCTTTATCACCTCGGAAGACGTGTATTTTATTCTTTTCCAATCTTGCAGCATACATCTGCAAATCTTCTTTGGTGTCGACTTCCCAACCCATGAATGCCATATTATCACCAACATCTCCTGTGATTGCTAAACGTTGTTTATGATCATCCATTCTGAAGCTTAGAGAACCTTTGCCTCTGTCAACTTGTTGCATTCCTAAACATTTTTGAGAATATTCTGACCAATCGTCAATTTTATCAGAATTTACACCAATATAACTTAATGCATTTATAGCCATCTTTATGAGCCTGTAAAAATTTTCATTACAGACTCATATACTTTTTTTTTATTAACCATCAATATTTGCAATAACTTCTCTTGCTCTATTTAAAACAGCTTGACCATCTAAACCCTTACCGCTCATCTCTTCAAGCCATTCAGACTCGACAGGAGCTAGTATAGATTTATATTCTGCTAAAACATCTGCAGGAGCAACCGTAATTTCATGACCATCAAGTCCTAAAACTTCCTCTTTCATTTTAGCATTTTGAGCATCTATTAAACTTGCTGCCCAATCACCAAAAACATGACCACTATTATTATCAATTATTTTTTTTAAATTATCTGGAAGACTATTGTATTTATCTTCGTTCATAATTAATCCAAAAGTTGCATTACTTATATTAAGCTCAGTATGATACTTAGTTACATCTTGTAATCTAAATGATCCAATTGCAGTATAAGGAAAAGGTGTTCCGTCTAAAACTCCTTTTTGAAGAGCCTCTTGTGTTCCAGGAGCTGGTACCTTAACCCCTGTCGCACCTAACTTAGCTAAAATTGTTCCAACCATTTTACTTGGAACTCTAATTTTTTTACCTGCAAAATCTGCAGGGTTAACAACCTTATCTTCTTTCATATGAATATGGTAACCAGGATTGGAATGAAGTCCTATTAATTTTATTCCTTCCATTTCTTTATCCAAATAACCTTCATCATACAAAGTATTCAAAGCTTTTGATCCGGCTGCAGAGGTTTTAGTAAGAAAAGGTAACTCAATTACTGAGCTTAAAGGAAATTGACCTCCAATATAACCCAAGACTGTCCAAGAAATATCAGCAACGCCTCCTTTTACAATGTCATATTGTTTAGGCGGTCCACCTAATACTCCTCCAGCAAAAACTTTTATATTAAGTTCTCCACCAGACTCTTGATTTACCTTATCGGCCCAAGCAGCCAATATTTTATCAGCAATAAATGCTTTTGGTGGCTCAAAAGTCGCTAATTTAAGTTCTATTGTATCCGCAGAAACTGACGAAATAAAACCTAAAGAGAAAACTCCAAACACCAGACTAATTAAAGTTTTTTTCATTATTATCCTCCCTATAAAAAATATATTTGAAGGCTATCTGCTTATAAAAAAAATGTCTATAAATTTGTTAGTAATATTTAATTATAAATTATTAGTAAAATTTATTACCATATCAAAGAACTTCATTTTGTAGTGTATTTGAGAGAGTCCCAATTTCAGAAATTTTTACATCAACCTTGTCTCCCTCTCTCAAAAAAATTGGCGGATTCCTCTTAAAACCAACTCCACCAGGAGTTCCAGTTACAAGGACATCTCCAGCTCTCCAAGGAAGAGCTTTTGAAACATAGGAGATGAGAAAAGGAAGATCAAAAATTAGCTGGCTTAAAGAAGCACTCTGCATCACCTCACCATTCAATACAGTTTCAAGTGTAAGTTTTTTATAATCTTCAATATCTTCGGCTAAAACCATGTGGGGGCCAAAACTTCCTGTTTTTTTAAAATTTTTACCCATTCCAAAAGTAGATTTTGTATGACGCTGCCAATCCCTAACAGATCCATCGTTATAACAAGAATACCCCGCTATATGGTTTAGAGCATCTTCTTCTTTTATATGGCTACCTGACTCTTTCATTATAAGTGCCATCTCGCCTTCAAAATCTAATTTATCAGATGCATAAGGTATAATCATCTTCTCTAAATGTGCAGCTTGACTATCATTAAAACGTTGGAAAGTAACAGGATTATCAGCAACAGTCTTTTCTGTTTCTTTAACATGGTCATGATAATTTAATCCTACACAAATAATTTTACTAGGATTTGGGATGACAGGCAAAAGATTAATGAGTTTTATATCAAGATCACCTGGATTATTTTCTGCATATCTTCTCGCTTCATGTAAACCATTTGAAAATATTAATTCTTTCAAAGAATTTGATCCATTAATTTTGCCTGTAAGATCAGTAATTTTTTGGTCTTGGGATATACCAAATTTTTCTTCACCATCTTTTAAAAAAGAAATAAAATTCATAATTGTCTGATTTACTGTTATATATTGAAAATTTCTTATGCAAGTAAAAATAGATAAAATTTTTAATTATTCTGCAATAGGTGCTTGCGTAGTTTTATTTTTTTTAGCTGTGTTAACATTTTGTGATGTCGTTGGAAGACGGTTTTTTAATTCACCTGTAATGGGTACGATAGAAATAGTTGAAGTAGGAATGGCTTTAGTTGCCTTTTTAGCAATGCCAAGAGCATTTTTTTTAAACTCTCACGTATCAGCAGATTTTATTAATCAAATTGATAACAATCTATTAAAAAAAATAATTATAATTTTGAAGTTTATTTTTATGATTTCTATCATGTCAATGATGGCATACGCAACTACCTTGAGCGCATTAGAATTTACTAAAAATGAAAGAGTTACGCTTGAGCTGGAATTATATTTTTATCCTTTCTTTTATGTTATCGCTTTAGCAATGTGGATTAGTGTACTAGCTATAATTTTGTGGTTTATTAAAAATATATTCAATCAATCTCCAGAGGCTACATAATGGATTATGGTCCAATAATTGATGGTGGTCTTGCTTTTGCATCAGTTCTAATTTTGATGGCATTAAATATTCCAATTGGAATTGCAATGTTGGTTGTCGGTTTTATTGGCTTTGCGTATATATCAGGATTTAATCCAGCCGTACTTGTTTTAGGGTTTGCGCCTTACGAAGCTGTTTCAAAGTATTCCTTGTCTGTGATGCCTCTATTCGTTCTAATGGGAAATTTGGCTAACAGTGCTAATTTATCAAGAAATTTATATGATGCGGCTTATGCAGTAGTCGGACATTATAAAGGTGGATTAGCAATGTCAACTGTTGGTGCTTGTGGAGGATTTGGAATGATTTGTGGCTCTTCCATTGCAACAGCGGCAACAATGGCTCAAATGGCAGGACCAGAAATGAAGCGCCACGGATATAGTGAAGCATTAATAAGCGGTTCGATAGCCTCAGGTGGAACACTAGGAATTATTATACCTCCAAGTGTAATGTTAGTTATTTATGCTTACTTAACAGAACAATCTGTTCAAGAACTTTTTTTTGCTGCTCTTATTCCCGGCGCAATAGCAGTTGTTTTGTATATGGTTACTATTAGAGTTTTTCTTTACTTTTATCCTGATCATGGAGGTCACGGAGAAAAAATGCCTTTAAATGAAAGACTAGTTGCTATCTGGAGAGTGATACCAATTTTTTTTATTTTTGCTATCATTATGACTGGTTTGTACTTAGGATTTTTTACAGCAACGGAGAGTGCAGCTGTAGGAGTTATCTTAGTAATCATACTTATTTTCCTTAAAGGGGATTTAACTATAAAAATGTTAAGAGATGCAACGTGGGCAACAATAAGAACAGTGGGTTCATTGTATTTAATTGTTGTTGGCGCAAGTATGTTTAATTTCCTTATTACTGTTACACAAATGCCTTTTACTGTTGTTGACTTTATAGATAGTCTTGCCCTAACACCTCTTGGCATTATTCTTGTTATTTGTGCAATTTATATCGTGCTTGGAACTTTAATGGATTCACTGGCTATGCTCTTTCTAACTATTCCTGTATTCTATCCTGTCATTGTTGAAGCAGGTATCGATCCTGTTTGGTTTGGAATATTTGCTGTAATAGTCGTGGAATTTGGATTAGTTTCTCCTCCTGTTGGAATGAATCTTTTTGTTATTAAGGGAGTTATGCAATCAACCCCTTTAAAATCAATTTGGTTTGGAACAATCCCTTTTTTATTTGCTGATATGATTAGAATCGCTTTAATAATTGTTTTTCCAGCTATTTGTCTTTATTTACCAAGTTTGATGAGTTGATTACCAAACTCCAATCATTACTCCGCCTTCACTTTTAACATCTTGACCCCTTAAGACAAACTTCTCCTCTACTGAAAGTAAATTTTTTCTATTTATTAACCTTTTTAATAATAAATCTTTGAGATCATTTCTAATATTTTCATATTTTTTTTCTTGTCCCAAATCACTATATTCTTCAGGATCATTTTCTAAATCAAACAATTGTGGAGGAAAACTTTTGTAGTAAATATATTTCCATTTTTCAGTTCTTATCATAAATGCTCTTGCATCTAGAGGTCCTAGGTTTAATTCTTTTCTTGCTGAGTGAAGGCTGTAATCAATTTCACTAAATACAGATTCTCGCCATTTTCTAACTGGTCTATCTTGTAAAATTGGCATTAATGAATTTCCCTCTAATCTATGAGTGCTTGTTGAACAACTTAGAGCTTCTAAAAAAGTCGGAAGTAAATCAATGGACTCAACAAGTTTTTTTTCTCTTCTTCCCCTAGTTAAGTTTGCTGTTTTAGAAGGATCATATATTATTAATGGAACTCTCACACTTTGTTCATGAAATAATTCCTTTTCTCCTAACCAATGATCTCCAAGATAATCACCATGATCTGAAGTGAAAACAATCATAGTATTGTCAAATAATTTATTGGTTTTCATAAATTCAAATAATCTTCCAAGATTATCATCAATCTGTTTTATCAAACCCATGTATCCTGTTATAACAGACTCTCTGACTTCCCTCCTGGAAAATACTTTTGATACTTCAGCGTTGGTAAAAGCTTTATAAACCTCATGTTCAATATTTTTTTCTTTTTCTTTTCTTTTAACTTCATAAAATTGATTAGGTGAATACATATTATGATAAGGTGCCGGAGCAATATATGGCCAATGAGGTTTGATGTAAGACAAATGAAGCATCCATTGTTCATTTGTATTTTCTTTCATAAAATCTATTGCTCTATTTGTCATATAAGCTGTTTCAGAATGCTCTTCTTTAATTCTAGCTTTTTTATTAGAATTTCTAAGTTTCCATCCACTAAGTAGCTCGCCATTAGGTCCTTCAGAAGAATTAGCCCAAGTCTCCCAAGGATTATCTCCTTCATATCCAAGACTATTAAGCCATTTATTATATGACAATGCTGTAGGATAATTTTTAACCCAGTTGTTTGGATGTAAACCATCATCCCTTTCATATGGATCAAAACCAGGCTCACTTATTATGACACCAATATCTGTTTCTTTAGTTAGGCCTAATCTTTCCATTCCATCTTTATCTGGCTTCATATGAGTCTTTCCAACTACAGCAGTTTTAATATTATCTTTTCTTAAATAATCACCTATGGTCAACTCACCAATAGGAAGAGGAACTTGATTAAGTGTAGCACCGTGACTGAAAACTGTACGGCCAGTATAAAATGAAGCTCGTGAAGGACCACATATTGGAGATTGAACAAAAGATGATTCAAAAAGAACGCCTTTACTAGCTAACATATCTATGTTTGGCGTTTTGAGATAAGGATGACCATAACAGGATAAATAATCCCACCTTAATTGGTCAGCCATTATAAATAAAATATTTTTAATCTTCGACATTTTGTAATGATAATAAAATTATTCTATCATCAACTTTTATAGTTGTTAAGCGTTGTTAGTCTTTACATTTCTTAAATTTACATTGTAGACTTAGATTAAAATACAGAGTAAAAGTCTTAAAAAAATGGGAGTATGGCGGAACTGGTAGACGCGCCGGATTCAAAATCCGGTCACTTCGGTGGTGTGGGTTCGATTCCCTCTACTCCTACCAAATAAATGAAACTTTTAAGATCTTTATACAACTGGACGCTTAATAAAGCTGAGCATAAATATTCTGCATGGATACTAAGTATAGTTTCTTTTGCTGAAAGTTCATTTTTTCCAATTCCACCAGACATACTTCTTATTCCAATGATAATTGCTAAAAGAATTAATGCATGGTTATATGCATTTATTTGTACTTTTTCTTCAGTGCTTGGAGGTGTTGCTGGATACGCTATAGGATACTTTTTCTACAACAGTATTGGCATTTTAATAATTGATGCATATCATTTATCAAATTCTTTTAATGTATTTGAGAGTTACTATAATGAGTATGGGATATTAATTGTATTAGGAGCAGGCTTTACTCCTTTTCCTTTTAAATTTATTACAATTGCAAGTGGTGTATTTAATCTCAATATATTTTTATTTATAATAACTGCCATTGCAGCAAGAGGACTAAGATTTTATTTACTTGCAGGATTACTTTTTGTTTTTGGTGAAAAAATAAAAGTTTTAATTGATAAATATTTTAACATACTTGCTATCTTATTTTTTATTCTTCTAATCGGAAGTGTGTTATTAATTAAATTTATTTAATGTTACAAAAGTATTGGTTTTATCTCGTTACTCTCTTTAGTGTTGTTGCTTTAGCATCAGCACTTATTGCAGAATATTATTTTGATCTTCAGCCATGTGCAATGTGCCTCAAACAACGTGAGCCCTATTATATAATAATTGCAGGTTTTATCTTAGTTATGATTTTAAAATGGCAAGATAAAATTTGGTTTTATGTTGGTGTTCAAATAGTGAGTATTTATGGATTGTTTTATTCACTTTGGCACGTTGGAATAGAAAATAAAATTCTTGCTGGTCCCTCTAGTTGTTCAGGAGGACTTAATATTTCAACGAATACATCAAGTCTCAAAGAACAAATTATATCTAAAGCAGTAATAAATTGTGAAGAAGTAGCATGGAGCATCTTTGGTCTTTCTGCTGCGACAATGAATAGTTTATTATTATTTTTGATTTTTATTATTAATGCAATATATATTTTTAATATCTATGACTCTAAAAAATAAAAAAACAGTTAAAAAAAAATTAGTTAAAAAAAAAACTGCCAAAAAAAATACGGCTACTACAGATAAATCAATTCTTGATCAAATAATACGAGTCGATCATGCTGGTGAGTATGGTGCTACAAGAATTTATGATGGTCAGATTGCAGTATTTGGAAAAGACTCTAAAATTGGTAAAACAATTCAACATATGGCGGATCAGGAACAGGAACATATTGATAAGTTTAATGAACTTTTAGTTGAAAAACGTGTTCGACCTACCGCTCTTTTACCTTTGTGGAATATTGCAGGTTTTGCTTTAGGAGCTGGGACAGCTTTAATGGGAGAAAAATCAGCAATGGCATGTACAGTAGCAGTTGAGAAAGTAATAGGCGAGCATTACAGAGAACAACAAGATTTATTAGAAGATGATGAAAAAGAATTAAAAAAAACAATTGCTAAATTTGAAAAAGATGAGCTTGAGCATCACGATATAGGTATAGAGCATGATGCTGAAAGTGCTATTGGATATAGAATTATGTCAAAAGTTATTGAGATTGGATGTAAAACAGCAATAGCAGTCTCAAAAAAAATTTAATTTTCTAACTCTGTATCCCAATACAAATAATCACGCCAACTATCATGCAAATAATTAGGGGGAAAATTACGTCCATTATTTTGTAGTTGCATAGAATGAGGTCTTGTAGGTATTTTTAGTAATTTCATATCTGTGTTTTGAATTAATTTTCGACCCTTTTTTAGATTACATTTTGTACAAGCAGATACTACATTTTGCCATGTTGTTTTTCCATGCAAACATCTTGGGACCAAATGATCAAAAGTTAAATCATTAGCTGAATATTTTTTTGCACAATATTGGCAAGTGAAATTATCACGAAGAAAAACATTAAACCTAGTAAAAGCGGGTTGACGCTTTGGCATTATATAATCTTTTAGCGCAATAACACTTGGCAGTTTAAATGTTGTGGTTGGCGAGCTCACTGATTGATCGTAACTCTCTATTACCGAAACACGATTTAGGAAAACTGATTTAACAGCATCTTGCCAGGAACATAAAGATAATGGGTAATAGGAAAGTGGCCGAAAATCTGCATTTAACACAAGTGCTGGATTTCCGCTTGCGTTCATATTTATCTACTCACCCAGGTCATATTATTTTCCAGGTACTATAATATAATGATTCGCCAAGTTCATAGAATTTTTTTTATAAATTTTTGTAATAAAGTTATTGTCTCTGGGGATATGTTATGTTCATCCCGAGTTAATACATGCGACTCAAAGGTACATTTATTTTGTTGCAAGAATTCTTTAGATTTGTGATAACTTTTAACAGGAATAACTTGATCCAACTCTCCATGAGAAATAAAAATAGGTGTCTCTCTTAGATTATCATTCTCAATAGGTTTATGTGACATAATTCGACCAGAGAGAATGCCTAACCCAGCAAATTTTTTTTGAAGAAAATTACCCACCTCGAAAGTTATCATCCCTCCTTGAGAAAATCCCATTAGAAAACAATCTTCGTAAGTTAGCTTTAATGACTTACAATACTGATCAATAGTATTAATGATCTTTGTTACCGACTCACCGACTTCCTTATTAATTTGATCAAACTCTTTAGGGCCAGCCTCCGCGATATATATGCCGTTTGGATATAAATCAAACCATTGATAACCCATATAATTACCCGATATGACACCTGGTGCATTAAGTGCTATATACGCAGCTTGCCATTCCTCTTGATCAATAGGCTGAGCTAAATGCATAAAATTAGCAGCATTGTCACCGTACCCATGCAGCATAAAAATTAATTTTTTTGGATTATCATGCCTTGAAAATGATGGTCCGTTTAAAATTTCAGTCATAAACTACTATATGCGACATTTCTTAGTTCGTTCAAGAGAAGAATTGCACTATATGAATATTATGGATTTATTACAAATTATAATGGTCTTATTTATGGTGGGTGCTCTTGGCGCTGTGGTAGTTGGTGTCATCGCCATGGCAGTAAATGGTAAACTCAATAAAAACCATAGTAATAAACTCATGCGTCTTCGAGTTCTATTTCAAGCCATAGCTGTGTTAGTATTTGTTATTATTATCTGGGCATCTAGGAATTAAGCCAAATTTACACTCTAGAAAAAATTATATTTTTTTAGTATAAGACAAATATAGAGGCTGTTATGGGAATTCATTTTAATCATAAATCTAAAGCGGGAGACCGCAAGATGCAAAAAGAATTAAAGCTTAAACAAAAATCTGATGAACGTAAAAGAAAGCGTGAAGAGCAAGAACGTCTAAAACTAGAAGAAGAGATGAGACAGTTAGAGGAACTAACCAAACCAGATAAATAAAATATTAATTAATCTTTAGGGTATTTTTCTAAAATAAATTTCTTAAGAATGGCGAGAGTTTGATCTGCTTCCTCAAGTAACATCATGTGTCCACAATTTTTAATTACATGAACTTCACTTCCTGCAATATGATCGGCTAATTTCTGACCATCTTTTAACCTACACATTCTATCTGCATCAGCTAGAATTGATAATGTAGGTAGCTTCAATTTTTTTGCTGCTTCAAATCCATTGGTGTAATTTTCACATGCTCTAAAATCAACACCTAATGTATCTTTGATTTCTTTGCTTTGAACAAGCATCGATCCAGTATTTAAATGATAGAGTCCTGGAACAGGGTGACCGCCAAAATGACCTGATGGTCCGTGGGCAAAATCCATCATTAGATCAACTGCTTTTGGATCACTGTTTTCAGCAAGTGATAATAATTCAGGATTCATTGGTATCGCACCAGCGCCACCCATTAGACTTAAAGTCTTAATTTTATCAGGATACCGTGAAGCACACTCTATTGCCACTAAACAACCTTGGGAGTGACCTACTAAAGATGCATGTTTATGACCAACCGCATCAATCACTTTATTAATCCAATCAGCCATTTCTTCAATAGAGGATAAACTTTTGCCTCCTGATAATCCATGACCTGGTAAATCTAAGGCAAGCACACTATATCCGTGAAAAGCAAAGTACCGTGTTTGTAAAACCCAACACATATGTGTCAAGCCACTCCCGTGGATGAATATTATTAAGGGTTTATTTTTATCAAAAGGTCTACCTCCCGTGGAAGCAAAAACCTCCTCATTAGCTACTTGAAATTTCATTTGTTAGCGACAAGCTTTGGCTTTTTCGCCGCCCTAAATCCAATCTCAAAGTCGTTTTTAATATCTTCAATATCTTCTAGACCTACAGATAACCTAATCATATCTTGAGAAAGACCAGCAAATTTTAAAGTTGCTTCATCCATTTGAGAATGTGTTGCTGAAGCAGGATGAATAACCAAAGTTCTAGTGTCGCCAACATTTGCCAAGTGAGAAGCTAGTTGCACATTATTAATAAATGCTTCCCCCGCTTCCTTTCCTCCATTAATACCAAAGGCTATCATCGATCCTCTTCCTTTTGGAAGAATTTTTTTAGCTAGTTCATAATCAGGATGATCAGGAGCGCTTGGATGTGAAACCCATGCAACACTCTCATGAGCCAATAAATATTTAACCATTTTTTCAGCATTCAAACAATGCTTTTCCATTCGCACAGATAATGTTTCAATTCCCTGCATAACATTCCATGCATTTTGTGGACTCAAACAAGGACCAAAATCTCTCATTCCCTCCGCACGTGCTTTCATAGTAAAAGCAACAGGCCCAAACTCTTCAGCAAATGATAATCCATGATACCCTTCATATTCTTTTGTTAGTGAAGGAAATTTATCATTTTGCATCCAATTAAATTTTCCACCTTCAACAATTATACCGGCCATAGATGACCCATGTCCTGCCATCCATTTTGTTAAAGAGTGAATAACAATATCCGCTCCAAAATCAAAAGGTCTACAGAGATACGGTGTTTGATAAGTACTATCTATCATTAGGGGTATTCCCGCATTGTGAGCTATGTCAGCAACTTCTGGCATATTCATTAATTCGTTCCCAGGGTTACCAAGTAACTCACCAAATATACATTTAGTATTCTCCTTTATAGCTTTTTGAAAACCTTCAGTATCACGCGGTTTTACAAAAGTTGTATTGATACCAAACTTTGGTAAAGTTAAACGAAGCAGATTAGCGGTTCCACCATATACTTGTGAAGATGCAACGATGTGATCACCTGACTCACACAAAGTCATGATAGCAAGAAAAATTGCTGCCATTCCTGAAGAGGTGGCTATTGCCGCTGTTCCTCCCTCTAAAGCTGCAACTCTCTCTTCTAGCACTCCGACAGTTGGATTTGAAATTCGACTATATATATGTCCGCCACGCTCTAAGTTAAATAGAGCTGCTGCATGATCCACATCATCAAATAAATAAGATGTTGTTTGATAGATAGGTACTTGTCTTGATCCTCTATTTTTTTCTGGTTGGTATCCAGCGTGTAAACTAAGAGTATCGAACTTATAAGTTTTTGGATCCATTTATATTTCCTTTGCTTTCATTCGTAATTCAAACTTTTGTATCTTCCCAGTTGAAGTTTTTGGTAACTCACCAAAGACTACATGCTTTGGTCTTTTAAATCCAGCCATATTTTCCTTACAAAATTGTATAATTTCCTCTTCTGTTGCATTTTTTCCAGGTGCTAGCTCAACAAACGCACATGGGGTTTCTCCCCATTTTTCATCAGGTTTTGCCACTACAGCTACTAATGAGACAGAATCATGTTTAGCGACAACATTCTCAACTTCCACAGAAGAGATATTTTCACCACCAGATATTATAATATCTTTGGATCGGTCCTTAATTTGAATATAGCCATCTGGATAAACAACAGCTAAATCGCCTGAATGAAACCAGCCATTTCGCATTGAGGTTTCTGTTGCTTCTTTATTTTTATAATACCCTTTCATCACCACATTACCACGCATTAAAATTTCACCCATCGTTTTTCCATCTCTTGGAACAGGAGTATATGTTTCTGGATCTGCAACCATGGCTTCTTCTAGGTTAGGATAACGAACACCTTGCCTGGAGTTTAAATCTGCTTTTTCACTATTAGATCGATCGTTCCATTCTTCATTCCATGCACATTGTAAAACATGTCCATATGTTTCTGTTAATCCATAAACATGCATTACTTCAAAGCCCAAGTTATCCATTTTTTCTAAAATGGCACTTGTTGGTGGTGCTCCTGCGGTCAAGACATAAATTTTATGATTAATTTCTTTTTTGTCTTTTTCTTCAGCATTTGCAATTAGGTTTAATACAATAGGTGCCCCTCCAAAATGAGTAACTTTATGTTTATCAATAAGATTATAAATATCTTTTGCATTTATGTATCTGCAACAAACTACTTTGGCGTGAATTAATGCTGATGTCCAAGGATACCCCCAGCCATTACAATGAAACATTGGCACTGTTGCTAGAAAAGTAAGTTTATTGGTCATGTTCCAAGCAGTTACACTACCCGTAGACATAAGATAAGATCCACGGTGATGGTACACAACTCCTTTTGGTTTACCTGTTGTGCCTGATGTGTAGCTAAGAGAAATTGCCTGCCATTCATCTTCTGGTAAAGACCAATTAAAATTATCTTCGCCAGACTCTAAAAATTCTTCATAAGTGCATTCACCTATTTTTTCACCCTCTCCTTCTTTAAAAATTGCTTGCTCATCATGAATATCGATAATAGGAATTTTTTTACCATACAAAGTTAATGCTTTTTTTATAGTGGGTGAAAACTGAGTGTCCGTGATTAATAATTTTGCATCACTATGCTCTAAAATATAAGCAATAGTTTCAGCATCTAAGCGTGTGTTAATAGTGTTCACTACACCGCCTGTCATTGGGATGGAATAATGCGCTTCTAATAATTCTGGAGTATTTGCAGCAATGATTGATACGGTGCTACCAAGACCAATTCCTTTTTTTGCCAAGGCACTCGCAAATTTGGTACAACGATTATAGGTTTGAAGCCATGTGTAGCTTCTGTTTCCATAAACTACTGATTCATAATTTGGATAAATATCTTTTGCTCGCGTAATAAAACTTAAAGGTGTGAGAGGGACGTAATTTGCTTTGTTTTTATCAAGATCTGTTGAAAATTGATTCATGAATTTGTTTATAACATTAAAAAAAATAAATAAAATCGTTAGTGAAGCGTATCAATTAATTAAATAGAGGTTTTCCCGTATCAAGCGTATGTCTAATACGCTGCTGTGTTGGTTTTTGACTAATTAAATCAATAAAAATTTCCCTCTCAAGATCATACAAGTTTTGCTCAGTTAGTATTGTTGATGGAGTTGTATTACCGCCGCTCAACATGTAACCTAATTTTTTACCAACTTCAATTCCATGCTCTCCAATTACTTTTTTATCCTTTAATTCATATAAAATATCCATCATATCTGACATTACTGTTGATCCCGGTAAAGAGAAAGTGGCGCTATCGAGTGATGAATAGTTTTCCTTGTTAGAAAAAATAATTTTATCAGCCTCTTCAATTAAGCGGTCTTTACTCATAACCATTATATCTTGTTCGCCTAAAAATTGTTGAGCTTTAGCTTTAATTGGTGAGTCTGCAGTAGTTGCATACCCTATTAAATTAAAAACTTTTAAAGCTAGTTGCTTTGGATCATTTTTAATATCAGAATGATTTGCCCATCGTCGTAACATTTCTTTACACCCACCTCCTGCAGGTATTAAGCCTACAAGTGATTCAACTAGACCAAGAACAGAGTTAGAATGTGCAGCAATAAAACTAGTTTGTGAAATGACCTCATATCCTCCTCCAATAGCTAATCCTGAAGGACAAGACACGACAGGGAACTTTGCATGTTGTAGTTGGTAAAGTGATTGCTGAAAATTATTGAGAAAAATATCAATATCTTTAAATTCTTTATTCACTGCTCTATCATAAAAATAATTTAAATTGACACCTGCAGAGAATTGCATTGCATCATTAGCGATAACTATTCCATCATACTTATCATTACACAAATCGTATGCTTTCATTAAACAATCATTAGTTAGCCCATCTAATGCATTTGCTTTTGTATGAAACTCAACACAAATAAATTTTGATTTACCAGACATTTCCCAAATAGAAGCAGAGGCATTAGTATAAATAGGTTTTGAGGCCTTTTTAATATCTGATAAAGAAATTATGCCATCAGCTCTTTTCATTGGCATATAAGATTGTTGAGGATGAAAATATTCTAAATCGTTATCAGTAGTCCTAAATAATGAATTTTTTTGATCAATGAGTTGTTTAATAAAAGAAGGAATTTCTTCATCTTGATTAAGTTTTGAAACAAAATTTTCAATTCCAATTTCATTAAGTATTTCAAATGGTCCTTTTGACCAGTTAAATCCACATTTCATTGCATCATCAATATCATTAAAGTTTTCAGTAACATCCGGGACTAAACTTGAGGCATATAAAATTGTTTTTTTCATAATTGACCAAGCGTATTTTCCATACACATCATCTCTTTCTATTACATTCAAGACATCCATTACATCCGGTAAACCCAGATCAACTTTTTTTGATTCATGATAAGTATTATTTTTATAATTGAGTGACTCTAAAATTTTTACATCAGAAGATTTATTCATTCGGAAAAAACCACCTTTTCCTTTTCTTCCTGTATATCCATCTGCAATAAGTTGATTAATAATTGGAAGCTCTTTACCAACAATATGAAAAGGGTCACTAGTTGGTAATTCTTTAATAAAACTTTTTAAAACATCAGCCATTAAGTCAATGCCAATCAAATCATATAATCCAAATATTCCTGTTTTAGGAATACCAAGAGGTCTACCAAAAACAGCATCAGCTTCTTCGACGGTAAGTCCAAAATTAAATGCTTCAGTCATTGCCACTTGCATGGCATACACCCCAACACGATTGCCTAAAAATCCTGGAGAGTCATTACATACAACAACTGTCTTACCTAAAGTCTTATCACCAAAATTTACAAGGTCATTTATTTTTTCTTTATCGTTTTGTGATCCAATTACTAATTCGAGCAATCGCATATAACGAACTGGATTAAAAAAATGTGTAATACAAAAAACTTCCTTCATTTCTTGCGACATATCTTCAGTCAATACTTTCAGAGGAATAGAAGATGTATTGGAGGAGACCAAAGCACCAGGTTTTCGAAGTTTATCAATTCGTGAATAGAGTGTTTTCTTAATATCTATTCTTTCGACTACAGCTTCCACAACCCAATCTGCATCTTTTATTGTTTCCATATCATTTTCTATGCTTCCAGGAATGATATGTTCGAGGTTATCTTCCTCCATTAATAGAGGGGGTCTCGACTTTTTTATTCGCTCACATGCTTTGGTGGCAATCTCAGTTGTAAGATCAAGCAGGTAGACCTGCAAACCTGCATTTGCCACTTGGGCTGCAATTCCACTGCCCATGGTTCCTGATCCTATAACAACAACTTTTGATATTTTCATTTTTTAAGAGGTTATATAGATAATTT
>ERZ802831.773-NODE-773-length-16372-cov-16.099_pt1 | contig 16372 bp, 12 predicted proteins | sample MGYA00345655_ERZ802831 | MGnify/ENA primary metagenome ERZ802831 (study PRJEB30503, sample SAMEA104212376) | marine metagenome | biome: Westerlies Biome; feature: [SRF] surface water layer (ENVO:00010504) within the epipelagic zone...; material: water...
CAAACAAAACCCGCCAAACAAAACATCGAATGAACGAATTTCACCCGTTACCCTTAGAGGTTATTATGGCGCGCTTGCAACAATCTGCTGCAGACTGGTGCGTGCCAAAAAGACTCTGGCCTGCTTTGTCTTTGTCGCGGCGCTTGGGGAGAACATGAGAATATCAAACAGTCCGCCAATCCGTACCTTGTGCGCGGTTTTGATCGCGAGCTTGCTGACCATGGGAAGTGCGGCCAGCCATGCCCAAGATGTCTTCCGAGTTTCGGTCGGCAGTTATTCGAATCTGGAGAACGCGCGCAACGCCCTAGACGCGGCCAACGCCACCTTAGGCGATGGCTTTACGGTATTTCGAGTCGACTCGGCAACAACAACGCTCTATCGCGTACTGTCGCAACCCTATGCGACACGAGCGCGAGCCGCGCAGACTGTTGCCGCTGCTAATCGCGCCGATATCGTCGGCGCATGGATTGTCGTCTCCCAGCGAGAACCAACCGAGTACTCTGCGCCAAAGCCTGACAGCGTCATATCGTCCGTAAGCAATCCTGATGCCTTATCCGCACAACCTAGTGCAGCGAGCAAAAACAACAATGCCAACACTGTCGCCCTAAGTGGTGCCAAGGGCGTCGCTGTACAGTTGGCTGAACAGCCGTCGTCGGCGTCGACACAGGACGCCATTCGCATCCTCAAAACCACCGAGTCTGCCGCGGCGATCGAGATAGACGGTCAGCTTAACGAGAGCATTTGGAGCACCTTGCCCAATGTCGGTAAATTCGTCGTGCTCGAACCCGATACGCTGGCCGACGTGCCCCACGCTACGAACATCAAGCTGGCTTACACAGACAAGGGTTTGTACGTCGGTGCGGATCTAGAACAGCCCAAGGACACCCTGATCAGGCGTCTTTCGGGGCGCGACGTTTTCTTTGGTCTGAATCGAGACAGCATCAACTTGACGCTGGATACCTCTGGCGAAGGTCTCTACGGGTTCTGGTTTGGTATCAACCTCGGGGACTCCTTACTCGACGGCACCGTGCTGCCAGAGTACCGGTACTCCAACGAATGGGACGGCCCTTGGCGGGGCGCATCCAAGGAAACGGACACTGGCTGGTCTGCGGAGTTTTTCATCCCATGGAGTGCCATATCGATGCCAAGCGCTGGCGACGTGCGCAACATGGGCATTTATATGTCACGGAAAGTGGCCTACCTTGACGAGCGATGGGGCTGGCCTGCACTGCCGAACACGCAACCTAAATTTCTTTCGTTGCTTCAGCCTATGGAACTGCAGGGCATCTCGCCACGCCAGCAATACAACATTTATCCCTTCGCCTCGGTCACCCAAGATGAGATCGACAATGAGACGCGGTATCGGGTTGGTGCGGATCTATTCTGGCGGCCCTCCAGCAACTTTCAGCTGAACGCCACGCTCAATCCAGACTTTGGCAATGTCGAGTCTGATGACGTGGTGGTAAACCTCTCTGCGACAGAAACTTTTTTTCCGGAAAAGCGACTCTTCTTTGTTGAAGGCCAGGACATTTTTGTCGCGTCGCCCCGCGCAGATACCCGCAGTAGCGGTGTCGGCAGTACCGGCCCACCCACCACAATGGTGAACACACGACGTATTGGTGGCTCACCACAGGCTCCAGTACTGCAGCCGGCAACAACCATCACCGACCGCGAGCTTCGGCTGCCCGCAGAATTACTCGGCGCCGCAAAAGCCACCGGTCAGCTCGGTAGTTTCCGCTACGGCGTGCTCACTGCCTTTGAAGACGAGGTAAGCTTTAACGCACTAGCTAACGGCCAAAGAGTGCGCGTTGCCCAAGACGGCACTGACTATGGTATTGCGCGCCTGCTGTACGAGAACAATGACCGTGGCTACCGGGCCGTTGGCCTGCTTAGCACCGCCGTGCAGCACTATGATCGCGATGCTTACGTCACGGGCCTTGACTGGCACCTGCTCACCAAGAGCGGCAAGCTAAAAATGGACGGCCAGGTTTTCCGCTCAGATCTCGACGGCATCGATGCTGGCTATGGCGGCTTTGTTGACTTCGAGTACACCTTTCGTCAGGGCGTTCGGCAACGACTGGGCATTGAGTATTTCGACGACGACGTAAATATCAATGACTTGGGTTTTCAGTCTCGCAACAACTACCGACAAATTCGCACAGCCCATACTCGGACCACCTCTGGCCTGAGTTGGGCGCGAAACAATCAGTTTGATGTGCGTGGCGCGATTCAGGAAAACGGTGACGGTTACCTGACCAGAGCGGGAATCTTCTTTGCCAATCGCACAACCTTCAAAAACCTCACCACGCTGACCCTGCGTATGGATCACTTCGTGCCGGTTTACGATGATTTGAACAGTTTTGGCAACGGCGTTTATCGCATCAAGGAAAAAACCAGCGGGGGCATATTCTTCGAATCGAACACCACCAAACCCCTCAGTTTTGCAGTCGGTGCGGGCTACTTCGAAGAGGACCTTGGCAGCGACAGTTATCGCTACGAAGCATCGATGAATTGGCGCCCCCTCGACGGTCTCAACCTTTCCGCGGGTCTGCAGTACTACGATCGAGACGGATGGTTGCTACACCAAGAAGACCAAAACATGACCACCTTCGCTGCAGATGGCCTGCAGCCGAATATCACGGCCGAGTACTTCTTGAGCGCCAAACAGCAATTCAAAGTGTCAGTGCAGTGGGTCGGAATCGAAGCGAGAGAAAGAGGGTTTTATCGGATTCCCACGCTGCCGGGCAGGCTGATACCCGTGACTAAACCCGATGACATCTCAGATTCCTTCGCCATTTCCGACATTGTGTTTCAGGCGCGCTATCGATGGGAAATTGCCCCGCTATCAGACCTTTTCATCGTTTACGTGAAGGCGTCTGACATCGCGCGACCGTTGGGCCAAGATAACTACAGCGACCTACTTGATCGCGCATGGGCTGAGCCGATTGCCGACCAGCTGGTCATGAAGTTACGTTATCGGTTTGGGTCGTAGATCAATCTCAACACACAGGAAGACTATGTTCTGGAACAAAGCCAAACGCTTAGGCGTGTTATTGCTAACGCTGTCGCTCATCTCAATCAGCGCGCGCGCGCAGTCTGAGTACACGCTAGAAACCGTCGCCGAGGGTTTGAATTTTCCTTGGTCTATCGCCTTCCTGCCCAGCGGTGGCTACCTGGTCGCCATGCGCAGTGGCGAAGTGCGCAACATCTCAGCAGATGGCACCGTCTCCGAGCCCATCACTGGCCTACCCGAAAGCTATGTGATGAGTCAGGGCGGCTATTTTGACATCACCCTGGATCCTGAGTTTGCCAGCAACCAACGCATCTACCTGTCGTTCGCCCATGGCACTCCAGAGGCCAATGGCACGCGTATCGTAACGGGCACGCTCAAGGGCAGTGCGGTGACGGATGTCACGCCAATCTTCACTGTGACGCCGTTAAAGGACACACCCGTGCACTATGGCGGCAAGATGCTCTTCCAATCGGACGGCACCTTGCTGATGACCACAGGCGACGGCTTTGAGTATCGCGAAGCTGCGCAAGATCCGCACAACCTCATGGGCAAGATTATTCGCATCAACACGGACGGCAGCATCCCCGCGGACAACCCCTTTGCTGATGGCGACAGCGGACACCCTGCGGTTTGGTCCTATGGGCACCGTAATCCTCAAGGGTTGGATTTAGACCCCGCCACAGATGATGTCTACGCGCATGAACATGGTGCCAAGGGTGGCGACGAGCTGAACCTGATTAAGCCCACGGTCAACTATGGTTGGCCCGCTGTCACCAAGGGCATAAATTACTCTGGTGCCTATGTATCACCGTTACGCAGTGCACCCGGTCTCGAAGAGCCACTCACCCACTGGACGCCCAGTATTGGCGCCTCAGGCCTCGCCATTTACCGGGGCGATGCATTCCCCCAGTGGCGCGGCAAACACTTTATCGGTGCTCTCGTAGCCGAGGACGTTCGTATGCTCACGCTTGATGCGGGCGAAGTGACGCAAGAAGAAATCGTCTTTAGCGAAATCGCAGCAAGAATTCGAGATGTGCGTGTAAGTCCCACAGGCATGCTTTACTTACTCACAGACAGCGATCAGGGCAAGGTCATACGTGTCACACCTGCCCGCAGCGAGGAGTCCTAAAAACATGGTCAAAACGATAGGTTCTTTTTTGCTGGCGGTGATCACCACCTACCTGCTGGGCGCGATCTTCGTCAGTCAAGGCAATATTGCAGCCGTGGTCGCTCTGGGCTTCGACATCAGCTTCGCGCAACGACTCGATGCGGCAGTGCACGACATGCTGAATATGACCGACATCTATCTACCCTTGGTCGCCATCAGCCTACTGCTGGGATTACCTGTGGCCTATGCCATCGTGCGCAAACGTCCACACCTAGGTTTGATCGGATACACATTGGCTGGTTTTGTGGCATTACTTGCCATTCACCTCATCATCAAAGCGGTAGTTGGGCTATCAGGCGTAGCGCCCACCCGCACGTTGATAGGATTGTTATGCCAAGGCATCGCCGGTGGCGTGGGGGGCTACCTTTTCTATCGGCTCACCACCAAATTGCAGAACAACTAAGACATTAGCTACATCGTTCTCGAATCAGGGGATATGCATGGAAACCATACTTTCCCGACGGGCTAACATTCTTAGCCAAGCGCAGCGAGCGGCCTACTTTAACGACGGCTTTGTCGGCGTAGAAGGCCTCGTGGGCGATCCTTGGTTGGGCAAGCTGCAGGACGTTACCGCTGAATTCATCGACATCAGTCGAAGTATTAAGGGCAAGGATCGACGCTTTGATCTGGAACCGAATCACAGTGCCGACGAGCCGCGCATACGCCGCTTGAATTCCCCCACCGATTTCCACGAGACCTATTGGGAATTTGCCAGCCAAGGCCCCTTTGTCGACATCGCAGAAGACTTGCTGGGCCCCAATGTGAAATTCCACCACTCCAAACTGAACTTCAAATGGAGCGGTGGCGGCGAAGAGGTGAAGTGGCACCAAGACATCCAGTTCTGGCCGCATACCAACTACCAAGTGCTCACGCTGGGGGTGTACCTAGATGATGTCACCGACGAGATGTCGCCCATGGGGGTCATCCCGAACAGCCACAATGGCCCTCTCTACAACCTCTATGACGAGACAGGCGAGTGGACTGGCGCACTAAACGACAAGGATATTGACGCTCTAGATGCAACGAGCGCCGTCTATCTTGGTGGTCCCGCGGGTTCGATCACCGCTCACAACTGCCGCTGCGTGCATGGCTCCGCCCCTAATCGAGCGCCCAAGCCTCGGCCCCTCTTGCTGTGCGCCTACTCCGCAGCCCACGCCATACCGATTACCAATCTCACCGCCAAGGGCAAGTATGCGGAGGTGATCGTGAGAGGCGAGCGTGCCAAGTGGGCGCAGTTCGACCCAAGACCCGTATTGATGCCGCCAGATTGGTCAAAGACAGGCTATAAGTCGATTTTTGAGCACCAGCAGGGCGATGGGTAGTGCTACCCCAGTAAACTCTAAACTTGCCCTGCAAAGGCATTTTCCAGCGACCACCAGACGTAGTAGCCCATGGACAGGCCAAAAAACGTCGTGTGAAACATGAAGCTAGATAAAAGATTCGACCAACCCGGCATAAATCCAACCGCCTGAAAAACTGTCATCGCGATACCGAAGGGCAACCCTGCCAACAAAAGCCCTCGCACCACCAGAAAACGGCCGATACCTCTTCGCTTAATCTCCTCCCACTGGTGTGGAAAATGCGCATGCAGTTTTTTAGTCGTATCACCACCAATAAGTTGACCGTCGGCATAGATGTGGCAGCCCAGGCCGAAGAAGCCAGCTGGACCCATGAGCACCTCGATCAGGCTCTGTCCTTGCTCATTACTCAACGGTGCAGCCAAGTAGCAGTGGTTTTGCGCCAAATGACTGTCGCTTTTGTGTATTGGCAGGCCGTCAATAGAAAGCGTTGTCAGGCGCTGTGGTGGCAGCAACCGTTTGTGACTCGTCACATCAATTTGGGTACCCTCAAAAAGCACGGACCAAGTTTTATTGGACATCTAACTCACTCCCGGTTTCGAGTTTGCAACCGTGCTCCCGCCAAAAAAATGGCGGCGGTAACGTCGAAATATGACCTCAGCGATTGCCATGACAACAACCATAACCAGCGCGGCAGACCAAAACCCGCCGCTGGCTTCGAAGGCTCGGTCAGCAGCCGTCCTGTCCGTCACCAGCAATATCGGCAGGCGCACAATGCCTTCGGCGATAAAGGCTGCAATCAAGCCCACGTAACTCCAGAACATGCAGGTAAAGTGCTGCATCTTCCAGTTGGGGTTGGCGCGCCCAAACAACGGGAAGTACAGCGCGGCTAGCGTGGTCGGCAGACTCATCACCACAAATAGGTGAAACAAGCCGATACTGCCGGTCATGTTGGTAATGGGTATGGCGCTTAGATTCAGCGCAAGCATGCTAGCGAAGTAGATATAGCCTAGGCGCTTGTGCTTGGCCGTGCCCTTGGGGTTGGATAGCACGATGGCACCGAAAATCAGTGCCACTATGGCGCTGGCGAAGTGGAAGGCCCCCAAGGGTCCTTGTATGAATTCGTTCACAGACGGCCCCATTTCTTAGAAAGAGGCCATCTACTTTATGCAAACGACAAGGCGGCTGGCGTGATGCCCGTCACAGCCTGCGCGATTGGTCGGAAGGCTTTTCTCCTAGCCTTTTTGGCTTTTTTTACCTTCTCGCCTGCCTTAGCTTTTTTCGTTTCTCTCTTAGTCCAGCGCTGGGCTAGAGGACTACAGACCCAGCACGCCTTTCGCCATCACGTTGCGCTGAATCTCATTTGAGCCACCGTAAATCGACGCGGCCCGGCTAAAGTTCATATCAGCTACCGCGCTTACCGCATAGTCTGGTCCCGGAGCCGGCAGGTTGCTTTCGCCGCGTATCAGCGATACCTCAAAGGGCAGGCTGTAGTGGCCAATGGCCTCAACCCGCAGAGCGCGCAGAGTTTGTTCTACCTCAGAGCCGATGATCTTCAGCATAGACGCTGCATCACCGGGGTTACCCGTGGCCTCCATGCTGGCGATTACCCGCGCCTCTTGGGCAGCCAACGCATTGAGCTGCACTTCCACCGCAGCCAGCCGCATCATGAAATCGGAATTCTCAGCCAGACTTTCGCCATTGCCGCCGCCTTCTTGACGCGCAATCTCTTTGAGCTGACCTACCAAGCGCTTGGATGCGGCCACATTGGCGATGCCCGCCCGTTCATTACCGAGCAAGAATTTCGCATAGGTCCAGCCGGCATTTTCTTCGCCGATTAGATTCTCAACGGGTACCCGCACGTCTTCAAAGAACACCTGGTTGAGATGATGCATGCCGTCGATAGACACAATGGGCTTCACTTCCAGTCCAGGAGTATTCATGTCGATGAGCAAAAAGCTGATGCCGCGCTGCGCCTTGGCATCTGGGTCCGTGCGCACCAAGGCGAATATCCAATCGGCTTTGTGGGCATTGGTAGTCCAAATTTTTTGACCGTTGACTACGTAGTGATCGCCATCACGCACGGCGCTGGTTTTCAGCGAAGCCAAATCTGAACCACTACCCGGCTCAGAGTAGCCCTGACACCACCACACGCTGCCATCAAGAATACTGGGCAAATGCTGTTCTTTCTGCGCCTGAGTGCCAAAGGTATAGATCACCGGTCCGACCATGCCGATGCCAAAAGGCATGATCATTGGTGCACCAGCGAGCGCCATGGCGTCGGAGTACACCTGCTTTTCGCGAATACCCCAGCCGGTACCGCCGTATTCCACGGGCCAGTCTGGCGCCACCCACCCTTGCTGATGCACGGCCTGATGCCAGCGCGTGCCCAATTCCCGGCTAATGCCAAACCCTAGGCGGGCCCCTTCGACCATTTCCTGCGATAGGTTTTCAGCAATAAAGGTATTCACCTCGTGCTGCAGTGTGGCCGCTTTTTGCTGCGCTTCGTTCGGATGGGACATGGTGCATTCCTCGTTAATTTTTGTTGATTCTTGCTAGCTCGGTTACTGGGGTTTTTCGCCCTTTATGGTCACTCGGTGCATATGTCGTCGATGACCGTGGTAGTCGTTCAGCGCGTAATGAAAAACGCACCGATTGTCCCACATGGCCAGGGACCCTTGCCGCCATTTAAAGCGCGTCACAAATTGGTCTTGGGTCAGATGCTCGGTTAAATGACGAAATATGGGCAGGCTGTCATCGCGACTCCAGCCCTCGATGTTCACGGTATGCGCCATGCCGCAGTAGATGCTCTTAGCTCCGGTCTCCGCGTGGGTGCGAATGATTGGGTGCACCACTTCGGTCTCTGCGTAATCGTTGTCGCCGCCGTAGGAGTTACCGAGGTTCTCTTCCGCTTCTTCGCTTTTATAGAAACCACCGCTGCCGTGCACCAGCTTCGGCGAGAACACGCCGCGCCAGCGAACTAGGTTTTCCTTCATACCGTCGCTCAGCGCATCAAAGGCCGCTGTGGCATTGGCAAACTTGGTATCGCCACCCTCCTCGGGTACTTCCAAGGCGTATAGCACCGTGGCCTTTGGTGGTATGGCTTGATAAGAGCTGTCGGTATGCCAGCCGCCGCCGAAGTTCAGCGTCGCGTCCGCCTCTTTGATGATTGGAATCACGTAAGGATTTTCTTCAACCGCCTGCATAAAGCGGTATTGATCTAGCTCACCGAAATTGGCGGCGAACTGCGCCTGTGCACTTGGCGATAGGTCTTGGTCATGAAAAAACACCACATGATGATCAAGCCAAGCCCGATGAATTTCGGCAACAACCTCAGGTGCCAACGGTTGGGAAAGATCTACGCCCGATATTTCCGCCCCCACTGGCCCAAGTGAACTGTCCACTTTGATGTGCTGATAGGCCCCCATTTGCAACGCCTCCTCTCAACGAAGTTCCCTGCATTCTAGGATCAAGCGCTGCCAAACAAAACCGTCAAGACAACAATGCCTTGGGTTAGGATATTGGCGTTTCGGCCGGTCTGGAGAGAGTCTATGAGCAACAAACAAGTCGCAGTATTTTATGGGGACGATGCTTCGCCAGAGGTGATGCAACCTACCGTCGACCTGTTGCGCTCAATGAATTTGGGCATCGACTTCATCGAACCCCTTGTTGGTCAGGCCGCCAAGGAAGCCACCGGTACGCTTTTTCCTGACGCCGCCAAGGCCCAAATTGACGCAGCTGACGCGACGTTCTTTGGTTCTACCAGCGGTGACAGCACGCCAGTGCTCTTCTACCTACGCTGGGGCAAGCAAACCTTCGCCAACGTGCGGCCCTGTACCTATGTGCCGGGATTCAACTCACCCATGGCCAACCCCAGCGGCATCGACTTTGCAATTATTCGGGAAAACCTCGAGGACCTGTACTTAGGCTTGGAGGGCGATACTCAAGATCTTGCGGGGCTGAATCTGTATTCCCGCCATGCCAGGGCAAACCTCAGTGACCTAGGGCCGGGTAAGTACGCGATTAAGGCCATCACCGAGCAAGGCTCCCAGCGCGTCATTCGTTACGCCTTTGAGCTGGCGCGCCAGCGCGACAAGCAGAAGAAAGTCACCGTCACCTGTAAATACAACATGCTCGCGGTGGCCGATGGCCTGTTCTTAGAGATAGGCAAGCAAATTGCGCAGGAGTATCCAGATGTCGCCTTTGAGCACTTTATTGTCGATGACTTTCTGTGCCGGATGATCACAGACCCCCACGCCTTAGACGTGGTGGTGATGCCGAATCTCTACGGCGACATCATGTCTGATGGCGCAGCAGGTCTTATCGGCGGTTTGGGACTTGCCCCGTCGGGTTGCTTCGGCGAGGACTACGCCTACTTCGAATCAGCCCACGGTACTGCGCCGGATATCGCTGGCAAGAACATCATCAACCCCACCGCAACCATTCTCTCCGCCGCCATGCTGCTGGATTATCTCGCTAAAGACGAAGCAGCGCGGTCACTTAGGCAAGCAGTCGCCGCGGTTTACGCCGACACATCCAACCTAACGGCGGATCAAGGTGGCAGTGCGTCGACCACAGACTTTTTTGCCGCGTTACGCACCAACCTGCCGGATGCTTAGTCCGACAGTTCCGCAACGGTTGCGTCGCGCATTTTGAATTTCTGAATCTTGCCGGTGACCGTCATGGGGAACTCATCAACAAACCGCACGAGGCTTGGCACCTTGAAATGCGTAATTTGGTCGGCGCAGTAATCTTTAACACCAGCCTCGGTCAGGTTTGAACCCTCCCGCTGCTGCACCCAAGCGCAGACAATCTCACCATACTTCTCATCGGGTATGCCAAATACCTGAGCTTCAACAATGTCCGGGTGGGTGTAGAGGAACTCCTCAACCTCGCGAGGATAGACGTTCTCGCCGCCACGAATGATCATGTCCTTGATGCGCCCGACAATTTGCACATAGCCCTCGGCGTCCATCTCTGCCAAGTCGCCCGAGTGCAGCCAGCCAGACGCGTCGATGGTCTCGCGGGTGCGCTCTTCATCATTCCAATAACCACGCATCACCGAATAGCCCCGGCAGCACAGCTCGCCGGTTTCGCCCAGGGGCACCACCTTGCCATGCTCATCAATGATCTTGATCTCTTGATAGGGGCCTACCCGACCCACGGTGCCGCAGCGCTTTTCCGCAGGGGCATCAATGTCGGTCATATGGTTGACCGGACTCGTCTCGGTTTGACCGTACATGATGGTGACCTCGCTCATGTTGAGCTTGTCGATGACTTGGTGCATCAGTTCCAGTGGGCACGGTGCGCCAGCCATGACGCCGGTTCGCAGCGACGACAGATCATAGGCTGCGATATTGGGGAGGTCGGTTTCGGCAACAAACATGGTAGGCACACCGTGCAGCGCCGTGCACTGTTCTTCCGCCACTGTGCGCAGCACAACATCCGGGTCGAAGCCTTCATCAGGAAAGACCGCGCACGCGGCATGGGTGAGGCATGCCAAATTCCCCATGACCATGCCAAAGCAGTGGTATAGCGGCACCGGAATGCAGAGACGGTCATGCTTGCTAAAGCGCATGCCCGCGCCCACCTGCAGGCCGTTGTTCAAAATATTGAAATGACTCAGGGTCGCGCCCTTAGGGTTGCCCGTGGTGCCGCTAGTAAACTGAATATTGATCGCATCATCCGGCTGCAGGGTTGCGGCGATCTCCGTCATGCGGTCGCGTTCGGTGGCGCCGCCCATGCTGCACACCTCGTCGAAATTGAACATGCCCGCTGTTTTTTCGCTGCCCATACGAATGATGCTTTTCAGATGAGGGACCTTGGCAGACACCAACTTTCCCGGGGCGCATTCCGCCAGCTCCGGCACCAGAGCCTGCAGCATTTCGAGGTACGCACTGGTCTTGAAGGATTCGGCAGCGATCACCGCCTTGCACTCGACCTTGTTGAGCGCGTACTCCAATTCATATGGCCGATAGGCTGGATTGATACACACCATAATCGCGCCGATCTTGGCCGTGGCGAACTGCGTCAAACACCACTCCACGCGATTGGGTGACCAGATGCCCACCCGATCACCCGGGCCAATGCCAATGGCTAAGAGCCCCATCGCTAGCGCATCAACATGCCGTTGATACTCCGCATAGCCCCAGCGAATGTTCTGATGGCGCACCACCAAGGCGGGCTGATCAGGATAGGTCGCAGCGATGCGATCCAAGCAGCCGCCAATGGTTTCATACAGCAGTGGTTCGTTCGCTTGACCGCATAGATAGCTCTGCCCCTTGGGCAAATTGTCTGTCATGTTGATCCCTCCTTGCTTCTCTTTCGAGAGTCTAGCGCCAATATGCGGTGGGAGGTTAATGCGGCAAGAAAAGCAGACAGAGGTGCCGACGCTAAGGACTAAGGATCCACATCGCGCCGCGCCGACACAATATGACCAATTTCTTCTTCGCCAGATTTTAGTGGCCAGAACGCTACTTCGGACAACCCCTGTGCTGTGAGCATTTGCTGCAATGACTGCCGATCTTGCACGTCTAGCGCGCTGGCTAGCTGCTGTTCAAGGCGTGCCTGCTGTTGCTGTAACTTGTCGGATATATTGACCAAATTTTCTTTGCGAATAGCAGCGGGCATATGCGAGCGCTTAGATGACAACAAGCTCAGCAACAGCGCAATAGTCGCCTCTAGGAAACGCGATTCGAGCAGCTGATCGCTGATTGTGCCCAAATCGAAACAGGTTAAGTTGATGCGTTCGCGATAAAATTCGGCTTCTTCATCGCTTGCACCACCATTTTCTTGGTCGGTTTGTTGTTCGGCCGCTGGCAGCTTCTCCAGACGCTCGAGCAATCGATAAATCAGCGGCACTAAGCCTGACTCTTCCAGCACCCGCATCTGCTCAAGGATTTGTTTGCTTTCCAGCGTGATAGCCGATGTCTCACTGTGCACCAGCATGACCATTTCTCCTGCAGGCTTCAGCCAACGAGCCGCCAGCTCGACCACTGCCGCTTGATCGCAGTACTCAAAACCGAACTGGCTTACGATGAGATCAAACTTATCGTTCTTAAAGGATGAATCTTCAACTTTCTGATTCACAAAAAACTTAGGTCGCAGATGGCTTAGAGCACCGGCGGCTGGTGGTTTCACTTGGGCGCTATCAACACCAATATATTCATAGCTCAAACCATGCTTAGCAATCGTCTGATCGATGTACTTAGCAATGACGCCGTTGCCACAGGCGATATCGAGCACCCAGGTGCGATCGGTTTTATCGGCTAGCACATCAAGCCAAAACGCAGCCAGACTTTGATGGGCAGGATCGCCGGGGCGCAGCGCACTCTCACTGTCAAAACGCCATAGTTGATCCCATTCGGAGGTATCTGTAGGACTAGTATTCATGACGGCTCATTGCGGTGCTTGGCCCAAAAGTTTGCGGCAACCGTAATGCGCTTTGCGTCACCATAGTAGGGGCTCACATAGTGCTGCAGGTACGAAGGAAAAATTACAATGTCGCCGCCGGCTAGAAAATACTTTGCTCCGTCGAAAGAAATATCGCGATGCAGCTTACGCGCGTACTGATCCAAGAACATCGACGACTGCCTTGGATCGATAAAAATCAGATGCCCTGACTGATCTGCAGCCCCGACATCCTCAGCAAGGCCATTGTTTACGCAGTACACAACACTCCAGCTGGCGTTTGGATGGTTGTGCGGCTGAAAGTAACCACTGTCCGTAGTGATATGAAACCAACTCTCACACCCCAGACTCTTCATATCGATATCTTTTGGCTGTGAACCAGTGACGACAGCCAACAGTGCATTTAGGTGTGCGTCTATCTGAATGGAGAGCTGCCTGATTGCAGGGTTTGAGACTTCCTGCAGGAAATTGAACCGGCTTTCAAAAACATTATGGAACTTGCCCTGTGGTGAACTGGGGTGCTCATGCTGGCTGGTTTGACGCGCCAATATGGCTTTCTCGAGTTCCGCGCGCAGTCTTTCGTCGTCTAGATTGGCACGGTAAATAGGGGTGGCAAAGAGCTTACTGATCATGATGACCGGACCCTTTGAAACAGGCGGTTGGAAACGTAAAAGGTCCCGCGCGCATGCACGGGACCTTTCAAATCGACCTAGAAGTTGTAGGTCAAGCGAACAAAGGTTCGTCGGCCAGCCAGGTCGTACAGATCATATGTGATCTGCTCGTTACTTGGCGTATAGCCCTGAATCTCATCTATGAGCGGCTCTTGATCAGTGAAGTTTGAAACTCCAACGACCACATCCAAGTCGAAACGAGTCCGATACTCCACAGCTACGTCGTGTGTCATATAGCTATCATAGTCAGAGGTCTCGCCACCGCCGTGATCGCTAATGTAGTTCATGCTGTAGTTCACCGTTATGCTGTCTCGAATCAAGAGAATGTTAGCGTTCACCCGATCCTCCGGATAGCCGCCTGTTCCCATAAAGTCACTAGGTGCATTTGAGACTGAGCTTTGGAACTCGTAACTATCGAAGTGCGAATATTCCAAGCGCATATCCAAGGCGCCGAATTCAAAGTCGTTTATGTACGTAGCTTGAATATCGTACCCTGCAATATCCAACAGCGCGGCGTTAGTAATAACGTTATCGATTCTTACTAGTCGCCCCAGTGCGCCGTCAGCACCGCTTGCACCACGAACAACCGACGTGCCCGGAGGCAGGTTTCCAGCAGCGGCAAAGTCAATAAGCTGGCCGAGGGACAGCGACGTTGCGCGATCTTCGGACTGCACTTCGTAGTAGTCAAAGCTGAATGAAAGCCCTGCTACCTGTGGCGGCGTGATTACTAGCCCCACGTTGTAGGCATCTGCTTCTTCTGAGCCCAACGCCGGATTGCCGCCAGTGTAGTTTTCGACTTGATACGAGGGGCAATCGACTGGCTCGATATTTTGCGACTCACACTGTGGAAAGTCGGTGACCCCGTCAAAAGACTGGGACTGCTTCGAGTAGAGGTTCGTCAGGCTTGGCGCTTTAAATCCTTCATTAAAGGAAGCTCGCAGTACCAACCAATCTGCAAATTCCGGCTGATAGCGCAGGTTTGCGGCGAGCGTTGACGAACTACCAAAGTCACTGTAATCGTCATAGCGGAGAGCTGCGCCAATCTCTAAACCTTGGTATAGAGGTACTAGCACTTCAGCAAACGCCGCTTTTCGATCCCGATCACCGGCTGCTGAGTTTCCGGCAGAACCTATTATGTTGCCAGCCTCTCTCAGCTTGTCGTAATTATCGTTATATTCCTCTTCGGCCCACTCTGCACCTACAGCCCAACTGACAGTGCCGTATGGCAAGTCGAAGGCCGAACCTGTCAGGCTGCCCGCAATTTGGTTGAATTTGGTATCTAGGTCTCTGGTTAATGTTGCAGAGCTCGCCGCCACAGCGGCAGCATTATCGGGCGAAGTGGGATTTACCACGTCGTACGCACCGGTTGCCGCAAGTTCTTCCAGAATACTCTGAATTACGTAGGTATTGCCGAATTCAGCAGCGCTATAGAAATAGTGACGGGCATAGATGTCGAATGAGACTGCTTCGTCGAGCAATGTGCCTTGTGCACCTAGCACAAAGTCGAACTCATCACGCGTAGAGATATCGTCGCGCGGCCCATGGCCCACGAACCTGTGAAACGCCGAAAACGCTTCGCCGTTAGCTTCTGCAATCGGCTCCAGCCCGTTCGCAATACGCGTGGGTTCATCGACTCCAAAGAACCCGACCGCTGGCGCATAACGCCCGAAGCTGTCGATTCTGGAGTAGCGGTTTTCAACGTAAATCTCAAGGCTGTCGCTGACTTCGTAACTTGCGTCAACAAAAGTACTAAAACGCTCTACATCACCGGCAAGAACCGAGATGTCAGCGTAGGCAAAGCCACAACCTTCGCCCGGTACACCGAAAGGTGTGGTGAAAGTGCCTGCATACAGCGAAGTATCACATTCCCCTAATACCCAGGCATCGCTGAAGTTGTTTGTAAAACCGGTGTTACCGCCGACAGATATGCCCGTCACGTCGCCAAAACCCGTGCCTTCGATTTTCGAAGAACTGTGCTGACGGTCACGGTCATAGATTCGGTCACGCTTATAGTATTCCGCCGAGGCAATAATCTTCCCTCGATCGCTAGAAGCTCCGAAGAGAAACTTTAACGTTTGCTCGTCTGCCCCTTCTGCGCTTGGGCGTGTCATACCGATCTGCAACTCTGCGCCGTCGTAATTGTCGCGCATCACAAAGTTGATTACGCCGCCCAGTGCATCTGCACCATAAACCGCAGACGCAGAGTCCCTAAGAATCTCAATTCTTTCCACTGCAGAAAGTGGTATTGAGTTTAAGTCCACCGAGGAAGAGCCGGTAAATGGGTTTCCTGGCACCCGACGCCCGTTAATCAGAACCGCCGTGCGGTCAGGGCCAAGGCCACGCAAGTCAACCAAGGCGATTTGCTGGAAAGAACTTCCCGAACGCTCTCGGTAGGAGCCGAAGGAGTTGTAGGTCGTATTCCGTAGGACGTCAGCGACGTTGCTGTACCCCGAAATCTGCAAATCCGACGCATCAATAATCGTAACCGGCGTCGCATTGTCTTGGACTGCGCGCTTAATGCGCGACCCTGTAACGACCACCTGTTCAATCGCATCATCTGCGCTCTCAGACTCATCTGCTTCGGCGTAAACCGAGCCAGTAATACCAACCGCGGAAGCGGCAACAAGCGCTCCTACCGCACGGCTGATTTCTTTCTTTTTGAAGTTAAATTTCATGCATACCTCTAAAATGTGAACTAGTTCGCGGTTTTTCTCCCCGAGGCTGGGATTGTAAACTTTTTGAAACATTAGGAAATACTTTCGTTAACCAAAAATTAGCAAGCAATTTTTGCCGCCTGAACCCTGTTTTTGCG
>ERZ802831.776-NODE-776-length-16363-cov-17.3257_pt1 | contig 16363 bp, 12 predicted proteins | sample MGYA00345655_ERZ802831 | MGnify/ENA primary metagenome ERZ802831 (study PRJEB30503, sample SAMEA104212376) | marine metagenome | biome: Westerlies Biome; feature: [SRF] surface water layer (ENVO:00010504) within the epipelagic zone...; material: water...
GTTTATCGATGCGATGGTTCGACGCCGCCCCTGTGCCAAGCACGCCCTTGATGTAGAAATTCATCGCTCTAAGGTTGGGCATGTCGTAACGCTCTACGTCGTATTGACCAAAGTCCGGTACTAAGCGCTTGAACTCCTCTACGGTGAGATACTCGTACAAGAAACTGTAGGCCTCGTCGGTTTTTGCCCACACGCCGCAGTTGGCGTTGCCACCCTTATCGCCGGAGCGGGTGCCGAACAGGCGCCCAAATGGGATGCGCACAGCTGGGCCTGTCGGTGCAGGCGCGATGATGGCCGGTGTTTCTTGGTAATAGATCTCTTCCAAATCCAAACGCTGGGTGGGCAGCACCTCGGTCGTGGTACCACCAAGGTGCACGCGCTCAGTTAAACGTTGGCTGCTGATCAGCGCTGGCCAGTGAATGATGGCCGGGCCGCCGTTAAAGCCCGCCGCGCCGCGCCCGGTGTTGCCGGGAATACCCGCCAAGGCCAATTCGGTGGTTTTGGCCGCGAAGATGCGGCCGAACTTGCTCGGGTCTTGTGCGGTGACGGTTACGCGCAGTGCCGCATGGGCAACCTCGTTGCTGTCCGGGTCCTCATGGTCACTGCGGATCAGCTGTACGTCGACATCGTCGAATTGCTCGCGTCCGCCGATGTTGTGAAAAACTGCGTCCAAATACAGCTCGGCCTTCTTCTCAATATCCAGCCCAGTCAGCAGCACTTCCATCGACTGCTTATAAGGCCCTTGCGTGTTGAAACACACCTTATGCGTGGGTGGCGGGCTGCTGCCCCGGCAGCCGCTCACATACACGCGGTCGTCGCCCACTTGCTCAATCTGCATGGTATCGAAATGCGCGATGACGTCTGGGTTGTAGTAGGCCGGGGTAGAAATCTCGTATAGCAACTGTGCTTTGACCGTACCTTCGGAAATGAGGCCGCCGGTGCCCGGGTGTTTGGTCACCGTAAAGCTGCCGTTAGCCTCTATTTCGGCAATCGGATAGCCAACGTCGCGAAAGCTCGGTACTTCCTCAAAGAATGCGTAGTTGCCGCCACAGCACTGGGCGCCACATTCGATGATATGGCCCGCCGCCAGTGCGCCGGCAAGGGCGTCATAGTCGTTGCGCTGCCAATTGAACTTCCACGCCGCCGGGCCAATCACCACGGCAGCGTCGGTAACGCGCGGGCAAATGACGATGTCAGCACCTTGATCCAGCGCCTCCTTGATGCCCCAGCCGCCCAAGTAGGCGTTCGCGGTAAGCGCCTTTTGATCGGTGTCTTTGAGGTCCTGCTGGGTATCGAGATTGGTGAACGATTCGCCGTCGCCTTGGAGCTGTTCGAGATTAGGCAGCAAGTCATCGCCATCGATGTAAGCAACCTTCAGTTGCACACCCAGCTCTGCCAGAATTTTTTCCACCTCCGCTGCCATGCTCTTGGGGTTCAGCCCTCCAGCATTGGTCACGATCTTGATGTTCTTTTCACTGCACAGCGCCGCTACATCTTTGACCTGCTTCAAAAACGTACCGACATAGCCAGTATCTTCTCCCCGCGTCTGCTGCTGGTTGTACAAAATCGACATGGTCAGCTCGGCAAGATAGTCACCGGTCAGTACGTCGATGGGGCCGCCTTCGACCATTTCTCGTGCAGCATCTAAGCGGTCACCGTAGAAACCGCTGCAGTTACCAATGCGTATCACATCGCTCATGTTGTCTCCCTCTCGACGCGCTGGCGTCGCCCTGATCTGTGGTTATTCTTTTATCCAATTGGGTTTGCGCTTCTCACGAAACGACGCCATGCCTTCTGCGCCCTCGTCAGAACGAAACATGCGCGCACTCCACTCGGCGGTTTCTTTGAACCCTGCCTCGATAGACAGTTGCGGCACCCGACGCGCCAGCTTTTTGCACTCTTGAACCGCAATAGGGCCGCCTAGGTTGATCATGGCAATTTGCTCTTCAACGCTACTGATCAGTTGGTCTTCTGGCACGGTGATGTGCGCAAGCCCCATGTCTACAGCCTGCTGGCCATCGAAACGCTCGCCGGTTAAGAACAACTTCATGCCGTGGTGTACGCCCAGCTTCGGCAGACAGACCACGGAAATGATCGCTGGTATGACGCCAATGCGTACCTCGCTGAAACTGAATTGCACATCAGTGCGCGTTACCACGATGTCGGATGCGCCGACCAACCCCAGCCCGCCGGCGAAGGCCGCACCGTTAATGGCTGCGATAACCGGTTTAGGACTGTCCATGATGGCGGTGAGCACATCGGCATAGGGCACGGCGCGGCCGACGCCCTCTGAGAGTTGGCCGGGTGGGCTCTTCAGGTCGGCGCCAGCGCAGAACGCTGGACCGTTGCCAGTAATCACGATAGAGCGCACTTCATCGTTGGCGTTGGATGCCATCAAGTGATCGTAAAGCTCGGTGACCAATATTGCCGAGAGTGCGTTACGGTTATCCGGTCGGTTCAGCGTTATCCAAGCCGCACCGTTGCGAATCTCATACAGGGTTGCTTCGGTTGCACTCATGGTTGTTCCTCTTCCGCCAATGTGACCAGCAGTTGGGCGTTGTCGACCTGATCGCCCACCCCCACATGCACTTGTTCAACGGTGCCGTCTCGCGGGGCAACAATGCGATGCTCCATTTTCATGGCCTCCAAAATCACCAATAAATCGCCTTTTGCCACCGTATCCCCGGCAGCAACTTCTGTGGTGAGCACCGCGCCGGGCATGGGCGCAGTCAAACCGCCGCTGGCGTCGACGCCTCTAGGATCTGGGTAACGCGGTGACTCAATCAGCACCAAATCGCCGTTATCGCCGTGCACCAGCCACTGCATCCCATTGCGCTGAATGTCGAACTGCAGTCGCTGGCCGTCTAACGCTAGATCAATGCGGCCTTCGCCGGCTTGGTGCATGGCCACGCTGTGGGTCTCGTCATTGCAGATCACCTTGAAGGTGCCATCGCGCAAACTCTGGTAAGCAACCGTTAGCTCGATGTCGGCCACGGTGTAGGTCGCCGATTGCAGGGGCATGGTGGAGTTGCGCCAGCCGCTTGGCAGGGTGGTCAGCACCTTGGCGGCAAGCCTGCGCTGGGCCTGACTTTCCATGGCCACGGCGATGGCCGCTTGCAGGTGTTCAAGGTCAGATACCTCGCGCTGCAACGGCGGCTTTACTCGCTCGATAAAGTCTGTGGTGGTGTCACCGGCTAGGTACTGCGGCGTGCGCAACGTGGTAACGAGGAAATCACGATTGGTGTTGAGGCCCGCAATGGCGGTGGTTTCGAGTACCCGTGCCAGACGTCCCGCGGCCTCGCGGCGGGTCGGCGCGTGCACGATAACCTTGGCGATCATGGGGTCAAACTGCGTGCTGATCTCGCTGCCGGCTTCTACGCCGGAGTCGAAGCGCGCCCCGCCTGCGGTAGCTGGCTTCCAGACCAAGACCGGACCCGGTGATGGCAAGAACCCCTTGGCCGGATTTTCTGCGTACAGGCGCGCCTCTATGGCATGACCGTTGATCGAAATCTCGTCTTGGGTAAAAGACAGCGTTTCGCCCTCGGCGACGCGAATTTGCTCGCGCACCAAATCTTTGCCGATGATCTCTTCGGTGACCGGATGCTCCACCTGTAGGCGGGCATTCACCTCGAGGAAGTAGAAGTCGTCGTTGTCGCCCAGCAAGAACTCCACGGTGCCCGCAGAGGCGTAGCCAAGTTTTCGTGCCGCAGCGATAGCCGCATTGCCCATGCGCGATCGCAGGGCATCGTCCACAGCCGGCGAGGGGGCTTCTTCGATAATCTTCTGATGTCGGCGCTGAATCGAGCATTCACGTTCGTAGCAGTGCACGAGATTGCCGTGGCTATCGCCGAGAATTTGAATCTCGATATGTCTAGAGGTGGCCAGCCATTTTTCAAGGAACACCGTGTCATCGCCAAAAGAGCTACCGGCTTCGCGCTTGGCGCCCTCAACCGCCGCCATCAGCTCGGCTTCGCTTGCAACCACACGCATGCCGCGACCACCGCCACCGGCGGAGGCTTTGACCAAGACCGGATAACCAATCTGCGCAGCCGCCGCGACGATATCGGTATCGGCAGTAATTTCGATGCCCGGCAGGGTGGGTACACCCGCTTCGTCCATGAGCCTTTTGGCAGACAGCTTGTCGCCCATTAAGCCAATGACTTCCGGCGACGGGCCAAGCCACTTTACGCCCGCATCAATAACGGCTTGGGCGAAGGCCTGGTTTTCGGACAAAAAGCCGTAACCCGGGTGGATGGCATCAGCGCCACTGCGTTTTGCCGCGTCTAATACCTTCGTTACGTCGAGATAGGTCTCGCCGGTGCTTTTGCCGTTAAGCGCAATGGCGGTGTCGGCTTCGAGTACGAAGGGTGCATTGACGTCACCGTCGGCATAAATCGCCACGGTGCTGATACCCATGGCTTGGGCGGTACGATTAATGCGTCGTGCGATCTCGCCGCGGTTGGCGACAAGCAGACGGCTGATGGGGGTAATTACATGCGCCATGTGCCGTACTCCTTGGTGCCTTTGACCGTATTGTTGTGGCAAGCCGACAGTGACATGGCAACAACGTTGCGGGTGTCGCGTGGGTCGATCATGCCGTCATCGGAAACTCGTGAGGTGGCGTATAAACCCTTGGAGCGCTCCTCTGCCCAATGCTCTGCAAAGGCTGCACGCTTAGCGTCGGCCTCCTCGTCAAATTCAATACCGCGCCGTGCAGCGGCGCCCTTGCCGACAATGGTCATGACACCGGCCATTACGGCAGGGCCCATGACGGCGATTTTCGAATGTGGCCAGATGTAGGTGAACTTGGTGCCGAAGGCTCGACCGCTCATGCCGTAGTTACCCGCGCCATAGGAAGCGCCAACGATCACGGTAATGTGCGGTACCGTAGAGTTCGCTACCGCGTTAACCATCTTTGAACCGTTCTTGGTAATACCGCCTTGTTCAAAGTCGGTGCCGACAATGAAGCCGGTAATGTTGTGCAAAAACAGCAGTGGCACGTCGATTTGGTTGCACAGCTGAATGAACTGCGCGGCTTTTTCGGCCGATTCTGAAAACAGCGCACCGTTATTGCCGAGAATACCCACCGGATAACCGTGCACTGATGCCCAGCCACACACGACCGATGGACCATAAAGGGGTTTGAATTCTTCAAAGGCAGAGCCGTCCACCACGCGCATGATCACTTCGCGAATATCCAGTGGACTTTTCAGATCCTTGGAGACCATGCCCAGCAACTCTTCTTCGTTGTGCACCGGCTCGTCAAACGTGCTCTTGGGCTCGGGGCCAAGCTTGCGCCAATTCAGGTGCGAAACGACTTCACGGCAAATGCGAATGCCGTCCATTTCGTCTTGGGCCAGATAGTCGCCAAGTCCGGATGTTTGGGTGTGCATGTCCGCGCCGCCAAGACTCTCGGCGTCGGCATCTTCACCCGTGGCCATTTTCACCAAGGGCGGGCCACCTAGAGACACCATGGCCTGGTTCTTCACCATAATGTTGTAGTCGCTCATGCCCGGTTGATAGGCGCCACCAGCCGTGGCAGCGCCAAAGATCACCGACACCGTGGGTATACGCATTTTTGACAGCTCGGAGATCTCGTAAAAGAGCCGCCCAGATTCGGCAAAGTGATCAACTTCTCGCTGCAGGGCGGCTTCCGCCTCGGCGTTGGGGTCGCCTTGGCTGTCGCCGCTGGCACCGCGTAAATCTGCGCCAGCGCTTTCAACAAACTGCACGTAGGGCATGCGATTTTCGCGAGCGATTTCTAGGCCGCGCATCAACTTCTTCGAGTTAAAGGGGTTAAAGGCGCCTGCGCGTACAGATGGGTCATGGCCCAAGATCACGCACTCCACGCCTTCAATGACGCCGATGCCGACGACGAAGCCAGAGCCGATGTCGTAGGAAGAGCGCCACGCCGCCAGCGGGCTGATCTCAAGAAATGGTGAATCCTGATCAAGCACATGGGAGATGCGCTCGCGAATGGGCATTTTGCCGCGCTTGCGAATCCGCGCAACGGCTTCTTCGCCACCGCCCTGGGCAGCCTCGTCATACAGCTGCTGCAGCTGCGCCAAGGTCTCCATCATGTCGGACTTATTGGTTTGGAATACCTCAGACCGGGTATCCAGTTTTGAATCCAAAACAGGCATATCTGCTTCCCCCTCTTACTGCCTTGCGGCAACAAACACCCCACTGAGGAACAAAGCTAGCAGAATAAAAAGCCAGCCATAAGGTTTTTTTGTGGGTGCGTTTGCATCACAGCGAAGAGAAGGTCTAAGCGATTTGCTCATTTGCGTGCGCGCGACTGTCAGTCAAATGTGACGCGCTGGATCCATGTTTTTGTAGAGAAATCGAAAAATCAAAATGCCATCTTGCTCGGGACGGTAGTAGATCGAGTGTGCAATACACTCCGCCCGACGCAGGCCCGGACGAATGTGGTCATAGTCCGCACCGAAGCTAGGGTTGTCAGTAATCACGCTAACCTTGTCCTGCAAAGTAAGTTGATAGCGCTCTGCTTGATCCGTCCCGTATTTCGTCAGTCCATCGAGATATATGTTGATCAAATCCCGTTCCGCGTCCCTGGTTAGGACGTAGTTAGTCACGAAGTAAGCCTTTATCGCGGGCTTCCGCTCGCGCTGCTTCAAGGATCTCTGGCATGGATCGTGAACTGACGCCACTGGCTTCTGCCTGATCCACCAAATGTTGCAGCGCTTGAACTGCAGCCTCGCGGCGTTCTTGATCTCTCCTGACGAGATCGCGGAAGTACTCGCTTACGTTGCCGTAACGCCCGGTGTTGATTTGGGCTTCAACCCACTCGTTCATCTGGTCCGGCATTGAAATGGTCAGTCGGCTCATCAAACGCCCCTTGGCAAAAATTCTTATCTAATCATACTTATTCTTATAGTGGACGTGAATGCTTGACGCAGGAAGCGCGGGCAAATTAAAAGCCAGCCATAAGGTTTTTTTGTGGTAGCTTTTTGCCCACACAGAGGGGGATATCGTGGCCGTTGAGCAAGGATTGCAGCAACTCAAAAGCGCTCGCGCTCGCGACAGCATGTGCAAGGCGACGATTCACCTGCTCGCCAACGTAGGCTATGCCGAGACGACGATTGCAGGCGTGGCTCAAGATGCGGGTTTTTCCAAGGGCGCGGTGCAGTATCACTTTCCGACCAAGGAAGAGCTGATTGCTGCGACCGTAGAGCATTTGCTGATGCGCACGGTACCCAGCGCCAGCCAGTCTTATGAGAGCGTAGACAGTGCCCTGCTGAACGCATGGCAGCGGCTGATCAATACATCGGCCTATCGCGCCTTGCTGGAAGTGCTCAATGCAGCTCGTATCGATCGCAAGCTGCGCTTGCGCATATCTGCTGAGCTGGTCGCTTGGGGCAAAAATTTAGACCAACAGTCGTTGGCGATATATCAAAGCGCCAACGAGCATTTGTCGGCGCAAGCACAAGATGCCGAAGTGGTCATGCTGCTCAATATGACCCGCAGTTTTATGCGCGGGCTGCTGACGCAAGAACAGTATGGCGTTTCACCCGAAGAGACGCTGGCCTATGTGGGTAAGTGGATTGAGCTGATTGCGCCACTGCTCAAGCTGCGCAATACCGCGAGCGGTGATGACGAGAAAAACCGCAACAAGAACAACATTAATGGGGACGAAAGATGAGTGTGACACAGGCGGAAATCGCTGAGTTTGAGGAGCAAGCCGACCGTTGGTTCGCTGAGCACAAACCGGGTAATCCGGGCTTCATATTGCCCGAAACCTTTATGGAGGTGGGCACCGATCAGCAGTTTGAGTTCCTGCGCGATTGGCAGCAAAAGGTCTACGAAAATGGCTATGTGGGCATGTCGTGGCCCAAGGAGTATGGCGGTCTGGGCATGGACCAGGTGTTTCAGGACATCGCCACCAAGGCCATGGCCAAACATCGGGTGCCCTTTTTGCCCAACACCATTGGTCTGAACTGGGCCGGGCCGTTGATTCTTGCCATGGGCTCGGACGAAGAGAAAAGCAAATACATTAAGGGCATTCTCAGCGCCGAAGACATTTGGTGTCAGGGTTTTTCAGAGCCTGATCACGGTTCGGACTTGGGCAGTGCGCAGTGCAAGGCCGTGAAAGACGGTGATGAGTATGTGATTAACGGCTCTAAAATCTGGACCAGCCTCGGTTCATACGCCAAGTACATGATCTTGATCGCACGCACCTCGACCGATGGCCCAAACAAGTACGCGGGCCTGAGTTTCTTCTTGGCGCCCATGCAGGCCGCAGGCATCGAGCCACGCCCGATCAAAAAGCTCACCGGTGAATACGGGTTTTGCCAAACGTTTTTTCACGACGCCAGGATTCCGGCTTCTTGCATGATCGGCAAAGAAGGCGAGGGTTGGAAGGTCGCCATGGCAACGTTGATGTTTGAGCGCGGTGCAGTAGGTGGTCAGGCCGGTGGACTGTCCATGATGGATCTGAGCATCGACGACATCGTCGAACTGGCACGCCGCGCCAAGCGCAACGGCAAACCGGCGATTGAAGACCCCCATGTACGCGAGCAGCTGGTAGACCTGATCACCGAAGCCCGCGGCAACAGCTACATGTCTGCACGCACCAAGGTGCCAGCGCTGGCCACCGACTGGCCGGATGCGGTGAGCATGTCAGGCAAGCTGCGCGCAACCGAACTCAAGCGACGCATGTGCCAGTTTGCGATCTCATTGCAGGGCGCCAATGGCGCACGCTATGTCAGCTCAGAAGCCGTGGATGGCGGCCTGTGGCAACGCTCTTATTTGAATGCCTTCTCTGGAACCATTGGTGGTGGCACCAGCCAGATTCAGCACAACATTATTGGCGAGCGCGTACTCGGTCTGCCGAAAAGCTAGGCCTCGGCAAGCGGATAAAGGAATCACCTTTTCATGGCAACGATAGAGTTTTCAGAAGAACAAACCATGCTCATGGAGACGGCAGTCGACTTCTGCCGCAAACACTCACCATTGGACCGAGTGCGCGCGCAAATTGAGCAAAGCGACGGTATCAGTGCTGAGGTTTGGCAAGAAATGGTCGACCTTGGTTGGTTGGGAATTACGGTGCCCGAACCATACGGCGGCCTTGGTCTGTCGCTTGCCGACACCGTGCCCATCGCCGAAAGCATGGGCAGGCACTTGATGGGTTCACCCTTTGTCGCCACCACGCTGGCCACGCAGGCGCTGATCCAAAACGCCAGCGAAACGCAAAAAGAGCATTGGCTACCGCAGATTGCCGAGGGCAGCGCCGCCTCCCTGGCGCTCACGGAAGAAGACGGTAACTGGAATCTGACCGAAGTAGGCAGCCATGCCCAAGTGCAGGGCGATAAACTGCTGCTCACCGCGAAGAAATGCTTCGTGCTGGATGCGCCACAAGCAGCAGTCATAGTCGTGTCGGCTCAGGTAGATGGCGCCGCCAGATTGGTCGCGGTGACAGCCGATCAATTGCCAGAGGGCGCGTTGGTGCGGGAAACCGTCATAGATGAAACGCGACGTAGTTATACGCTCGAGGTCGATGCGTTGGCACTGCCAGCCGATCAGTTACTGCCCGGCGCAGACTTCGCCAGCATCGAACATGCCGCACTGTTGTTGCTGAGTGCAGAAATGTCCGGCGGCCTAGCCGGTGTTCTGCATGTGATTATCGATTATCTCACGACGCGTAAGCAGTTCGACCAGTACATAGGCAGCTACCAATCTCTTAAGCATCCAACGGTGCAGATCTTGTTGTCGATGGAGGCGTGCCGCTCACATGTCTACCGTGCCGCAACGCTGATCGCTCAGTCAGACAACGACGCCATCGAGGAAGCGGTTCGAATGGCCAAGGCCCAAGGCAGCGAAGCCTTCGCCTTTGCTGGTGACCGCGCCGTACAGTTTCATGGTGGCTTCGGCTTCACCTATGAGTGCGACGCGCAGTTGTTTTTGCGGCGCGCGCTTTGGTGTCAGTACCAGTTTGGAGATGCGGCCTACCACCGAAATTTATTAGCACCACTGCTGTTGGATTAGCTTTGGTGGCATCTATGACGAATGCTTACACAGGACAGGAAAAATGACCGCAACAAAAAAGATGAAGCTATACCACTGCGCAGACGCACGTTCCTTGCGTCCACTCTGGGCCTTGGAAGAAATGGGCCTAGATTACGAACTGATCAATATGGAGTTTCCGCCCCGCGCCACGTATCCCGGATATCTGGATTTAAACCCCCTAGGCACCGTGCCCACGTTTACCGATGGTGAGTTGGTAATGACTGAGTCTTCGGGCATCTGTCAGTACCTAGAGGACATGTACGGTCCATCGCCCTTGGGAGTCACAAAGGATCACCCTGCGTATGGCGAGTATCTGAACTGGCTGTACCGCAGCGATGCCACGCTCACGTTTCCGCAAACCTTGGTGCTGCGTTACACGCGGCTAGAACCTGAAGAGCGGCGTATTCCACAGGTGGTGGAAGACTACTCGATTTGGTACCACTCGCGTCTGCGTTCGGTGGAGATGGCCTTGGAGGGCAAGGACTTTCTCTGCGCTGACAAGTTCACCATGGCCGATATCGCCGTGGGCTATGCCTTGTTCCTTGGGGTCTCACTTGGGTTAGATGAGCGCTACAAACCCAACTGCAAGCGCTACTTGGCAAGCCTGATGGAGCGGCCTGGGTTCAAAAGTGCGCGTGAAAAACAGCAGGCCTAGCCGAAGGTCTAGTCGAAGGTAACGATGATGAAAATCAATACTGGACTGCCTGCCCACGATTTAAACGCCGTGGGGGCCTCAGCCAAGAGCATAGAAAACGCTGGCTTCACCGGCGTGTCGACACAGGAAAATCGTCAGGACGCTTTCTTACCCCTGGCGGTCGCAGCCACCCACACTCAATCACTCGAGCTGCGCACCAGTATCGCCATCGCGTTTTCCCGCAGCCCCATGGTGGCGGCGAATTTGTCCTGGGATTTACAGCGCGCCAGCAAGGGGCGCTTTACGCTGGGCATTGGCAGCCAAGTGAAAGGCCATAATGTGCGGCGATTCAGCGTGCCTTGGTCTGCGCCCGCGCCACGCATGCGTGAATACGTGCAGTCGCTGCGCGCTATCTGGGATTGCTGGGCTAACGGCACACCGCTTAACTATCAGGGCGAGCACTACCAGTTCAGCCTGATGACCCCCAACTTCACGCCAGAACCCTGCGAGCACGGCATACCCAAGGTACAGATTGCAGCGGTTGGCCCGGTGATGATGAAAGTGGCGGCTGAGGAATGCGACGGTGTCATGCTGCATGCCTTTTGCACGGGCAAATACTTGCAGAAGGTCATACTGCCACGCCTCAACAAGGGCTTAGAAAACTCAGGCCGACATCGCGAAGACTTCGAGATCAGCGGTGGTGGCTTTGTGGTCACCGGCGCCGATGATGAAGCCGTTAGCAAGATGTTCGAATGGGTGCGCATGCGCGTGGGTTTTTACGGCTCAACACCTGCTTACTGGCCGGTGTTTGAACAACACGGCTGGGAAGATCTTGGACACAAGCTCAATGACATGTCGAAAAAGGGCCAATGGGAGCAAATGACCCAAGAAGTCTCCGACGACATCGTGCACGAATTTTGTGCCGTGGGTCGTTTCGATCAGATTGCGGACAAGATTCGTGGGCGCTTTGCCGGCGCCGTCGATGTAATTGCCATGCCCGATAACACCCCCAGCGATTTGCTGCAGGAACTGCGATCTTTGTAGAAATTTTTGGGTCTTGGTTTTCCCGCGCACCGGCTCCAAAAAAAGGCAAAGATAAGCCTCAAAAAGGTAAGCCTCAAATAAGCGCGTCCATGGCCATTGTGTGAGCAGCGCTTATCAAAATTGTCACGCTCGTCCACCTCAACCTACCGTTCATAAGCTGCCTCTTCTTTAGAAGGCCCAATTCCACGAGGTTTCGCCGCGTTCGCGCGATCCTACGGGGTTGCCAGACACTTAAATCAACGAGTCCCGGTGTTGACCGTTTTGTCTGGCCAATCAGAGTTTGAATTAACACGGCATCACAGAAGTGCTGTGTTGGTTTTCTGGTGATTGCACAGGTCAGAGATCGAATCGGCGTGTCATTAATAGGGCACTAACCTTGGGCTCATTACTTTTTAGGAGAGAGTAATGATTAACGCTTTGCGTCTACTGCAATTGCTGCCCTTGGGTAGGCAATTGAATTCCCTTGTAAATCCTAACGCGCCACAGCGACGGGTTTCCCTTCTCGGCCAACGCCTTGTTGGTTCTCTTTTATCGGCAGGGCTAGTGCTCGGTTCGTTGCTTGGCCTTTCTGCGGTAGCGGTGGCAGAGGAGGACGAAGCCGTCATTGAAGAGGTGGTTGTCACGGGTTCTCGTTTGACCACCAATCCGAACCTTGCTTCTGCTGTCCCCGTTCTGACGGTGACAGGCGACGAAGGCGTAATGCGCGGCAATATTCGCATCGAAGACTTCGTTAACGTGTTACCCCAAGTCTTTGCGGGTCAGGCTTCTGAAGTTTCAAACGCGGCGACCGGTACCGCGAGTCTCAACTTACGGGGTTTAGAGGCCCGTCGAACACTGGTTTTAATTGACGGTAAGCGTTTGCCCTATGGCTCATCGCAAACCAGTGCAACGAATCTTGATTTAGTGCCCATGCAGCTGGTGCAGCAGGTCGATATTTTGACCGGCGGCGCGTCGGCGGTTTACGGGTCTGACGCGGTTGGTGGCGTCGCGAACTTTATTCTTCAGAAAGATTTTGAGGGCGTACAAATCGGTGGCCAATTCGCGAGCCACTATGCGGAAAACGACAGTAGCCGTGCTCAGGGCATTCTGCGGGCAGCGAGCCAACCAGTGCCCGGTAGCGGTACGGACGGTGAAGAAACTCAGTTTTTTGCCAAGTTAGGGGTGAACTTTGACGATGGTCGCGGTAACGCAACCTTGTTCTTCTCATACGAAGATCGTGACTCAATCTTGCAGGCCGACCGAGATTTTTCTGGCTGTGCGCTGGGACAAGACGATGGTCCAAATAGTTTCGCAGGCTTGGGGTGCGTTGGATCAGCGAACTTCCGTCTATTTGACGGTACTGGTGGATTCGCCTTCCAAGAAGAGAACGGCAACATCATCGATTTTGCTGGTGGCCCAACTCAGACCTTTAACTTCGGTCCGACAAACTTTTTTCAGCGCCCCGCAGAGCGCTACCACTTTTACGCAAAGAGTCACTACGACCTAAACGACAATGTAGAAGCCTTCTTTGACTTTACGTTTATCAACAACGTGAGCGATGCGCAGATCGCGCCAAGCGCATCCTTCGGTATTGGTGCCTACAGCATTAACTGTAATAACCCTTTCATCCAAGGTAATAGTGGTGTTTCTTTCGCCACGATCTTTGGCTGTGATGCGGCAGCGATAGCCGCTGGCACAGTTGTAGATGGCATTACCGCATCCCACCGAAACGTAGAAGGTGGTTCGCGCAACTCTCGACTAGAGAACAGTACTTGGCGCGGCGTGGGTGGATTACGCGGCAGCTTTGCTGACGATGTATGGCAGTGGGAGACGTTTATCCAGAAGTCAGAAACTCGTGATCAAAGCATCTCTACGAACGACTTCGTTGTCGCCAATCTCCAGCAAGCGTTGTTGGTTACCACCGATGCAAACGGTAATGCAGTATGTACCGATACCACAGGTGGCTGTGTGCCTTACAACATCTTCCAACGAGGCAGCAATGGCGAAACTCGGGTTACCCAAGCCGCACTGGACTTCATCCAAGGCATTGGCCTTGTGAATGGTTCAACTGCACAGTTGGTCTTTGGCGGCAATATTCAGGCGGATTTGGACGCTTACGATATCAGCATGCCCTGGACTGACGCCGGCGTTGGTGTGCTATTCGGCTTCGAATATCGAGAAGATCAATTGGATGCCATTCCAGATCAGATTAGCCAAGTACCCGGTGGTGGTTTCACAGGTGTTGGCGGGGCGACTCTGCCTGTCTCAGGAGCCGTCGAGGTCACTGAATTCTATACAGAGTTTGAGGTGCCGATCTTGACCGAAAGGACTTACGCCAAAGAACTGACGCTGCGTGGTCAGTATCGCATCTCTGATTACGATGCCGCGGGCAATAATACTTCGAATTCCTTCGACACTGATGCCTATGGTGTTTCACTGGCTTGGGCACCGATTGATGATTTACGCTTCCGAGCGCAGTACCAGCGTGCGGTCAGAGCGCCAAACGTCATCGAGCTGTATGAGGGACAAAATACTGATCTACCTAACCTTACCGCTGCAGGCACCAACACTAACAACGTCCAGCTTTTCGACCCCTGTGCGTCTAATGCACCTATTGAATCACTTGCTAACTGTCAGCGCACTGGAGTTACTGCGGCTCAGTATGGAACGATCTTGGATGTGATCTCAGGTCAAACGCAATCGCTCACAGGTGGTAGTACAAACCTTAATCCCGAGGAAGCGGATACAGTCACGGTTGGATTTGTCTATACGCCAGCATTCGTTGAGGATCTGACCATCAGTGTCGATTACTTCGATATCGTGGTAGAGGACGCGATAGAAGATGGCATCCCAGCTCAAACAACGCTGAACCAATGCTTAGCAACAGGTAGCGCAGTATTTTGTGATCTGATCACGCGCGCGACTTCAGGTACGTTGGCGGCAGGTACGTCGGGTGTAGGCTTCCAGCAAACCAATATCAATATTGGTGAGCTTGAAACACAGGGTATCGACCTTCAGGTCGGTTATGCCTTTGAGATCGGTGTGCACGGCATTAGTCTAGATTATGCGGCTACATTCCTAGATACCTATAACAAGGTGCCATTCCCCGGTGCAGATCCTATTGTCTGTGCGGGTAAATTTGGCAACTCGTGCGAGCGTCCGTTCCCAGAGTACCGGCACCGTGCCAAGGTCACGTGGACTAACCCATGGGCAGTTGACGTTGTGGGTACATGGCGCTTCTTTGATGAAACGGGCATAGACAATACAACTGAGCAGTTAGAAACCAAGCTGGATTCCGTAAACTACTTCGACGTGGCAGCCAGTTACTCGCCTATCGAAGATTTGACGCTGCGCGCCAGCGTATTGAATCTGTTCAACGAGACACCGCCGATTTTCTCGTCTGAAGGACCTCACTTGGGTAACGGTAATACCTATCCAACGGTCTATGACATCAGCACGACGATGATTGTTAGCTTTGAATACAACCTGTAGTTCAACGGTGTAAACCTCTGAGCCGAAGATCGTTTTGGCTCGCCATGAAACCCGCAGTTGTCACGACTGCGGGTTTTTTCTTGGGCGAAGCGCACGATTTCGTGTTGCTCGACATCATTTGTTCAGCGATAACATCGCGCTAGAAGTCACTATCAATAAAGGACACTGCGGTGAAAAAAATCGGCCTAATCGGCGGCATGAGCTGGGAAAGCACGACGATCTATTACCAACTGCTTAACCGCATGGCGCGGGAGCGCCTTGGTGGCCTGCATGCGGCTGATCTACTGCTTCGATCCTTCGATTTTCACGATATTGAGCGGCTGCAGACCGCAGGCGATTGGGATGGCCTCACGCAAATGATGGTCGATGCGGCCAGAGGGCTTGAGGCAAGCGGTGCAGGATGCTTGCTGATCTGCACCAACACCATGCACAAGATGGCTGCGGAGGTACAAGCAGCTGTCGATATTCCGCTGCTGCACATTGGTGATGCTATCGCCTCGGCAGTCCACGACAGCGGCGCCACACGCCCTCTACTTCTGGCCACCCGTTTTGCCATGGAACAAGATTTTTACTTGGGGTATCTGCGCGAACGCCACGGCATTCACGCGGTAGTGCCTGAAGAGCAGGATCGAATGGAAGTGCATCGGGTGATCTACGAGGAACTTTGCCAAGGCAAGGTGATTAATTCGTCCAAGCAGACCTATATGCAGATCATCGATAAGGCGCGCAGCGACGCCGACCTACCTGCCGACAGCGTCATTTTCGGCTGCACCGAAATCGGCCTGCTTATCACTCCGGACGATTTTTCATTTCCCGCGTTCGATACCACAGTGCTGCATGCCGAAGCAGCGCTGACGTTTGCTGGGTACTAGCTGGCCAGGGCGCCATAGAACGCTTGCGCTGGGTTTTTCCTTCTTAGGGTTCTAGCGGCTTTGGGCTGTATTGATGCCTCGGCAAACACGCCGAAAAGTTCCACGAAGTTCGCTTTAACGCGCAATTTCCGCCGGTGACCCATCGCTAAGCCTAGGAATCTACGCTATCGTTATAAGCTAAAAGAATGAGGAGGCGGTTCGATGAGCGAAGCTATAGATACCACGGTAGAGACCACTGCAGCGCCGGAATTTATTCGCCCCGGCAGCGAGCAAGACCACAGCAAGAAAGGACCCATTCCAGCGGCGTCCGATGTTC
>ERZ802831.778-NODE-778-length-16353-cov-43.2578_pt1 | contig 16353 bp, 17 predicted proteins | sample MGYA00345655_ERZ802831 | MGnify/ENA primary metagenome ERZ802831 (study PRJEB30503, sample SAMEA104212376) | marine metagenome | biome: Westerlies Biome; feature: [SRF] surface water layer (ENVO:00010504) within the epipelagic zone...; material: water...
GATTTTTTCTTTCTTCCAATCTTGGAAATAAATTGTAAATAGCATCTAAATCCCATTCCCCATCAACAGCTGTGGCAATTAGATTTTCTAAAACGGTTAAATTAGAAAAAGCTCTTCTTCCCTCAGGAACTAGCCCTATTCCTAATTGAGCAATTTTATAACTTGGGCGTTTTATAAGTGAGATATTATTAAAATTAATTTCGCCATGGTATTCATTTATCAAACCACAAATAGATTTAATAGTGGTAGACTTTCCCATCCCGTTTCTGCCAAGTAAGGCAACAATTTCACCTTTATTGATTTCTAAGTTAACATCAAAAAGTGCCTGACTGGCTCCATACCAAGATTTAAGTGATTTTATTTCTAAAAGTTTATCCATTAAATTTCATAACCTAAATATACATCACGAACTAAGTCATTAGATCTTATTTGATCAACTGTCCCGGTAGCTACTATTTTACCATAATTAATTACAGAAACTCTATCAGCTAGAGCAAATACCGCGTCCATATCATGTTCAATTAATAATATAGGTGAATTAGATTTAATTTTTTTAAATAAGTTTATCATCATTTTCGTTCCACTTTCATCTAGACCTGCCATAGGTTCGTCGAACAAAAAAACCTTAGGATCCATTGCAAGTGCTAACCCAACCTCTAGCTTTCTTCTATCACCATGACTAAGTTCAGAAGCTGCGATATCTTTCTTGTCCAATAGTTCAATTTCTCTAAGTATATTTTTAGCTTTAGAATTTAATTCTTTATTTTCTCTTATACTTTTAAATAGTTGAAATGTTTCCTTGGATTTATCAAGTAGCGATAAAATTATATTATCTAAAGAACTAAATTTTGGGATAATTGAAGATACTTGAAAAGTTCTAGATATACCTATTTTTGCTCGTTCAACATCGTTGAGATCAGTTATGTCTTCTTGATCTAAAACAATTGAACCTATGTCGTGCTTAACACTTCCTACAATTTGTTTGATTAATGTTGACTTTCCTGCTCCGTTTGGTCCAATTAAAGCATGAATTTCATCAAAATTTAAGTCGATGGCTATTTCATCTGTAACCTTAAATGCACCAAAAGATTTTGATAAATTTTTAATATTTAAAATTTTATTTTTCATGTTTTAACTTCTTATCAAACAAACCTAAAATTCCTGATCGTGCATATAATATTACTAATATAAGGATTAAGCCTAACCAAAATTGCCAGTTTTCTGTGTATGATCCAAGCGTTTGCTCCAGTGCAATAAAAAAAGCCGCTCCAACTAAAGGACCATAAAGTCTAGCCATTCCACCAAGTATGACAAACACCATTATTTCTCCAGAAGTTTGCCAATCCAGAACAGTTGGGCTCACAAATCTATTTAAATCAGTATAAAGCGACCCAGCTAAACCGGTAATTGTTCCAGAAATAACAAAAACTAACAATTTTACTTTGAACGTTTCTATTCCTACAGATTTTACTCTTTCTTCATTTTGTTTAATTGCCTGAAATGACATGCCAAACGGAGAATTAATCAATTTCAGCGAAATAAATATAGAAAACAAAAACCAAAATAGGGAGATTATATAAAAAGTAAGAGGGTCCATTGTATTAAGCATTGGAAAAGAATTCCTCATATATATTGAAAGGCCATCTTCACCTCCATAATTAGGCCAACTTATTGAAAAAAAATATAACATCTGAGCAAATGCTAGAGTAATCATAATGAAATAAACGCCGCTAGTTCTCAAAGATAGCAGACCTATTATAAAAGAAAAAAATGCACTTACTAAAATTGCTATTGGCCAAATAATTAGCATTTCTGAACTACCAGAAACGACTAAAGGCCAACTAAATAACACCTCGTCATTAAGGGCATGAAAAGATAATATTCCAGTAATGTAGCCACCAATCCCAAAAAAAGCAGCGTGGCCTAGAGAAATAAGACCACAATAACCAAGCGCTAAATTTAAACCAACACCCGCAATACCTAAAATAACCACTTTTGTAGCCAAAGTTATAAAATAAGGTTCATCAAAAATTACGCCACATGTAGGTATCAGTAAGAGAAAAAACATAATCCATTTATTAAAAAATTTTTCAATAATCATGTTAATTTTTTCCAAATAATCCTGATGGTTTTATAATTAATATAAATGCCATCAGAATATATATTATCATTGACCCTATCGAAGAGCCTACTGAGGTTGCGTTTGATGATTCCATGAAAACTTTTAACAACTCTGGTAAAAAAATTCGTCCAATAGTATCTGTTACACCCACTAAAATAGAACCAACCAAAGCACCTTTAATTGATCCAATTCCACCAATTACTATAACAACAAAAGCTAAAATTAAGATTGGCTCACCCATTCCCACCTCAACTGATTGGATGGCTCCAATCATTGCACCCGCCAAGCCAGCAAGTGATGCCCCTATTGCAAATACGATCGTGTAAAGTTTTGAAATATCGACACCAAGAGCGGATATCATTTGACGATCATTTTGCCCAGCTCTAATACGAATACCTAAACGAGTTTTTGTAATTAGAATATAAAGACCTAAAGCAATCAGAAAACCCATTAATATTATGAATAATCTATATTTAGAGTATATAATACCATCAAAGATAGGTACTGTGCCATTTAGTATATTTGGGATGTTTAGGTACAAAGGGAAAGCTCCAAAACACCACCTAACTCCTTCTGAAAGTAACAATATTAGAGCAAATGTTGCTAAAACCTGATCTAAATGGTCTCGTCTATATAAACGTCTGATAATTATAATTTCAATTAAAACACCTGCAATCGCTGCTCCAGCAAGACTTGCTAATAAAGCCAGCCAAAAAGAACCCGTTAAGGCAGCAATTAATGCAGCACTAAAGGCTCCAATCATATAAAAGGATCCGTGAGCTAAATTTATTAGACCCATCACCCCAAAAATCAAGGTTAAACCAGCGGACATAAGAAACAACATAGTTCCAAATTGTATGCCGTTCAAAAGCTGTTCAAAAAATAATATAAATGTCATTTATAGAGAAATTCGTCTTAGGTGATTTTATTAAAAAATCACCTAGACATTTTATTTACATTTTACAATCAGAAACGTATGCGTTTGAATGATCTTTAAGTCCGACTGAAACAATTTTGTTAGTAAGTATTTTACCTTCTTTAATTACTTCACGAACATAAATATCCTGAATTGGATGATGATTTTTATCAAAACTAAATTTACCTCTAGTAGATGAAAAATCCGCCTTTCTCAAAGCGTCTCTAAATTTATCCATGTCTTGTATTTTAGCCTTAGACATTGCTGAAATTAAAAGTTTACCTGTATCATAACCTTGAGAAGCATATAATGAAGGAAGTCTTCCATATTCAGTTTTAAAGTCACTTACAAACTTTTTATTGGCATTGTTATCAATATCTTTGGACCATTGAGAAGTGTTTTTTACACCTAATGCGGCATCTCCAACTGCTTTTAAAATACCTTGATCAAATGAAAAAGCAGGACCAACTACGGGAAGTTTAATCCCAGATTGCGAAAATTGCTTCATGAAGCCAATACCCATCCCACCTGGTAGGAAGAAAAACACACTATCTGCACCTGAAGCTCTTATTTGTGCAATCTCTGCTGCATAATCTTTTTGTCCTAATTTAGTATAAATTTCACCAGCTAACTTACCTTTGAAAAATCTTTTATACCCAGTAAGAGCATCCTTACCTGCTGGATAATTAGGAGCAAGAATAAAAGAATTTTTAAAACCAACGGAGTTTGCATAACCACCTGCTGCTTCATGTAAATTATCATTTTGCCAAGCCACATTAAAATAGTTTTTGTGACAACCCTTACCTGCTAATTTAGATGGGCCAGCGTTAGGTGATAAATAAAACTTACCTTGATTAACCGTAGCCGGCACAACTGCCATTGCCAAATTAGACCAGATAATTCCAGTAAGAACATCTACTTTGTCTGATTGTATCATTTTATCAGCTAATTGAACTGCAATGTCCGGCTTGCGCTGATCGTCTTTCGTTATCACAGAAATATTATTATTACCCTTTACAGCAAGCATGAAACCATCTCGAACGTCGATACCTAAACCAGAACCTCCACCTGATAAGGTGGTTATCATACCAACCTTTACCTTATGACCATCAGCGAATGCTGACGATGCTGCCATTACCATTAGAGCTCCTAATGTAGTTGTAAGCTTTTTCATCTTTTACCCCCTAGTTAACCTTTAAAATAAGAATCAAAAAATACATAATTATTCTCTTAAAGGCAAAGTAATAAAAATGTTTTAGATAGAAGATCTAAAAATCTATATCTATTCCATTAATAGAAAAAGTTTTACCGTTAAAGCCTCTATCCATTTTTTCAATGTCCGTCATATTTTCACTATCTACTCTTTTATATGGATTCTTTTTCATTTGTTCTAAACGGGTTTCTTTTTTTATAGGCTCAACTTTTAATTTTGATTTTTTATTTTTTATCCATTTAAACATCTTATTTATAAACTTCCTGACTCGCCACCTGACAATGTGTTAACTTTTTAAATCTATAGCTAGCAAATGCATTATATGTAATCTTAGCTAGTGAATAAATAATTGGGAGACTTACTAAAATTGACAATAGATTCCAGAATCTTAATTTACTCCAGATTAAGATAAAAGCGTCAACGCCAATTTTCAAGTTAGCGTTTTGATCTATGGCGTGCAAATACATCAAGGCATCATATTGAGATACTTTAATACGTCTTAAGTCATCTGGTTTTGTTGCAATATCATACCATTCAAAAATATTTTTTGGGGCTATTTTTTTATAGTAATTAATTTCCTTACTACAAAGACCACATTTGCCATCATAAAAAACTTTAGTTAAATTCATTAATTTTAATCCTATACAAATTTAGAAACATTTACCGCTAGATTAGACCCTGATCCAATTACTTTAGACCAAATTTTTTCAAAAGAACTATCTTCATGTGATCCCTTTTGCAATTTTGCATCATTTTGATGCTCCACTTCTTCATCACAACACATCTCTAAGACCTTCAAGAGATCAAAAGAAATTGAGTTTTTATATAAAAATTCTATCTGCTCTTGGTAATGTTGTTCTACAAAACTTTCAACAGATTGTATCGTAACACAAAAAAATCTATAGCCTAACAATGCAGAAAAAAATCCCAAGCAAAATCCTAGAATTCTCCATAAAAGTAACAGTTTACTTTTATTTTTATTAGATAAAATATGGTTCATTACAATCAAATGATTTTTTTCTGTGTGATAATGTTCTCTTGACATGTTTTGAATTTGTTTATTCCAAAAAATACATTTTGCACCTAGGTATATCCAAACGGCCCCTGTCTCTCCTGCATGATTAGATCTCATCCAACCAATCATCTTTTTTGGTATTGAAATATCTGAAGCTCTGTATCTTTTAATTAATTTTAAGTTGTTCATATTAGATGTATATTTTTGACTACTGATTGTTGAGTATTATTACTTATTATATTCTTATAAATTTTCAATAATTTATTTTAATTACCCTGATATTTGTTCTTGAAATGGCATAATGTTTGCAAAACTTATGTAATCATGGAGCTTAAATTTGGAACCACTCTCAATAATTTCTGTAATTTTTCAACTTGCAAGTGCCGCACCAGAAATTGATAAATTTCTTATGCAAGAAGAAAAGAAAATTTATACTAGAACAGAAACAATAGAGATTTATAGAACAAATATGAAACTTATCTCAAAAAAAAATACTAATAATACTAACAAATAAACTATTTTAATTAACTAATTAATTAATAACTTATTATACCCTCTCGTTATACTTGACTCATATTCGTATTTTGTAATAATCGAATAATTCATTTGCTCAGTATTTTGAATAGCTTCAAAATAAAAATTTTCAAATGAAGACGAGAATACTTTATTCTTAACTACTACTGTTATAATAACGGTAGAATCTCCAGCTTATGCTGGTTAATCATTATGGAGGAAATTAGATGATTAAATCTACTACACTTTTTAAAGTTGGGACTGGATTGGCTGCTATAGTTTCTGCTATTGCCTTTACAACAGCTCCAACTTTAGCTGCTAAAAAGCCTGCTATTGAAGTTGTAACTCATGCAGGTGCCGGCGGTGGTACAGACGTTAACTCAAGAATGATGATGCTTCGTTCTAGAAGAGTTTTAAAGCAAGATATGGTTGTTGTTAATAAAAGAGGTGGTGGTGGAGCTGCCGCTATGAATTATTTCATGACAAGACCTGCTGATGGAAACACTATTTTAACTTTTACTGTTGGTCATGCAATTACAATGGCTATGGGAAAAACAAAGTTAAAAGTTGAAGATATGGCACCTATTGCTAGAGGTACAAATGATCCACAAATATTAATGGTAAATTGTAAAACTAGCCCATACAAAACTCCTGAAGCATTTGTAGCTGGAATGAAAAAAGGTGACAAAATTGCATTCGGTGGGACTCACACAGGTACAATTGACCATATTACTGCATTTTTATTTGCAAAAAAGCTAGGACAACCAATGCCTAAGTATATTCCCTTCAAAGGTGGAGGAGAACTTGCTACTCAAGTTGTAGCTGGAGCTGTTGATGTTGGAGTTTTAAATTTATCTGAAGCTGGTGGTCCAATTGATGCCGGTGATTTATGTCCTTTAGTTATATTAGGTGAAAATGCTATGGCACCAATACCTAAGGCTAAAACAGCTAAGTCAATGGGCATAGATCTCGTTCTTTCAACTACTAGGGGTTTTGTAACACATAAAGGTGTTGATCCTGCAAGAGTGGCTGAAATGGAAAAAGGTCTATCAAAAGCTATGAAACATTCAATGTATCAAGCTTATCTTGCTAATTCTGGATTAGATAACACTTCTCCTCAACCTTCTGGTCCTTGGGGAAAGCAAATTAAATTCATGGTTGGTGAATTTGGCCCTGCTCTTAAAGCAATGGGATTACTTAAATAAAATATAAACAGTTTAGATGCCCCTAACAGGGGCATCTGAAAGTATTATCATGAAAAAAAAATTATATGTAATTCCGTTATTTCTTACATTATTTTCAATTGTAGTTATATTCCTGTCACTTCAACTAGAGACTTCTCCTCAAATGATTGTTGGTGACAGTATGCAGGCACGTTCATTTCCAATATTTTTAATGGTAATTAATTTAATGTTGGTTGGGATTCTCTCTTTCCAATTCTATAAAACTTACCCTAAAGAAGTAGAACTTGAAAAGTTTCCTACTTGGTCAAGTATGTTACTTTTTTTAATTTTTTACATTTTAGTTACTGTAAGTGGAGATATGTTTGTTGCTATTCCAATAGTCATGTTTTTAATGGGTTTGACATGGGGGCAAAAAAAAATATGGATCTCAATTACAAATGCTATCGTTACACCACTGTCGATTTTTTTTCTATTTGATTACGTTTTGCAAATAAGATTTCCAAGAGGTTGGTTAACGAATATTTATTATGGTTAGGTGTAAATTTTATGATTGAAGCATTATCAGCTATGGGTTCAGTATTTACTGACCCTTACTTATTAACACTAATTTTTGCTACAACTGTTTTAGGTGTAATAATCGGTGTATTGCCTGGCCTTGGAGCTACTACAGGCGCTGCACTGCTCCTCCCTTTTACTTTGACTATGGAACCTGTTCAGGCTATTGCAGTTTTATCAACCATTTACGTATCAGCCACATTTGCTGGATCCATAACCGCTATTTTAATTAATACACCTGGAACTTCTGCTGCAGCTGCTACAACCTTTGACGGATATCCATTAGCCCAAAAAGGAGAGGCTGGAAGAGCTCTAGGAATTGCTGTAGTTTCAAGTACAGTTGGTGGTGTCTTTTCTGTTATTGTTTTATGTATTGCAGCACCTTTGTTAGCTAGAGTTGCTTATGAATTTCGTCCTCCAGAATATTTTGCATTGACGATTTTTGGACTTTCAATGCTTGCTAGTATTAGCGCAGGTGGTGCTGTTAAAAACCTAATTGGTGGTATATTTGGTGTTTGGCTATCAACCATAGGTTCAGAAAGAGTAACTGCCATAGAAAGATTTATGTTTGGAAATTATGATTTATATGAAGGCCTTTCATTTGTCCCCGTTTTTATAGGACTTTTTGCTATATCAGAATTGTTAGTGCAATCAAAGATGGTGAATAAAGTTGTCGAAACAGTGGCATTAAAAGCCGTAAAATTACCTACTAAGGAGGACTATAAACGAATCTGGAAAACTATTTTGAGGTCTTGTGGTATAGGTACATTTATTGGCGTCCTTCCAGCTGAAGGAGCTACTGTTGCGTCTATGATTGGTTACTCAGAAGCAAAAAGATGGTCTAAGAATAAAGAAGAGTTTGGAAAAGGATCCGTAGAGGGTATAGCTGGGGCTGAAGCTGCTAATAATGCTGCAACTGGTGGTGCAATGGTTCCAACGATGGTCTTAGGGATTCCTGGCAGCGGTACAACTGCAATAATTTTAGTTGGTTTAATGGTTCATGGACTTAGACCAGGAGCTTACTTATTTACTGAGCAAGTTGAAAAAGTATACCAAATCTTTGGATCTATGCTTTTAGCTAACCTTATGTTTATGGCTATGGGTCTCTACGCAGCAAGAGTTTTTGCAAGAGTTTCATTAGTTCCAATATCAATTTTATGGCCTATAGTTTTTGCTTTGTCTGTAATAGGAGCTTACGCTCTATCTCAATCTTTAATTGATGTTTGGATAGCCCTAATTTTTGGAGTAATTGGATTTTTTGCTAGAAGACATGGTTTTGCAGTAGCTCCAATCGCTGTCGGATTAATTTTAGGTGAAATGGTAGAAACTAACCTTCAACATTCTCTGAAAATGTATGATGGACAATGGTGGATGATTTTAGCTCAACCACTTGCTGCATTTTTTCTAATTTTGGCTTTCTTAGGTCTATGTGGTCCTTATTTATACGGTTTAATTACTAAACACAAAGACTAAATATCGGCCAAGTAACCACTCATTTTAATTGCGTTCCATATAAGGTTTGCCGCAATTAATGTAAGAATGATATTTAGTACTAATTTAAAATATTTTTTACCAAAATTTACCAAAATCTTTTTACCAATCAATGTTCCTACAAAACCACTTACAATCATTGCTACAATTAGGAGAAAATATTCAGCATAAACAAAACCTACAAAACCAAATATAATTACCTTTATTAAATGTTGGATTGTCATTAATGCTGAATGCGTTGCAGTATGTTTAACTGGTTCTAATTTCATAGTCTTTACCATGCCTGCTACTAAAGTTCCTGAAGCACCAAAAAACATTGTAAAAAAACCAGAAAACATTCCTCCAAAAACTACGTGAGTTCTACCAATAGCGGGAATTTTGCCAAAAACGGACCAAAGAATAAATAGTGCAACAATTAATTGAAGTAACCAGGGCTCTATTTGAACAAAAAATGTACCACCAAGTATAGAGCCTAAAACAGTTCCTATACAAAATGGTATTAAAACGTCTCTTTTTACGTCTTTTAGAAATATTAAGGTTCGACCAAAATTAGATCCTATTTGAACAACACCATGTATTGGTAACAACGCAAAAGGAGGGAGTTTAATAGCTAGCAAACCTATTAATATAGCTCCACCACCAATACCAAAAGCAGAGCTTATAAAAGAGGTTACCATACTTGCAATTATTAAAAAGTATATTGTAAACTCAGATAGTTCTCCGGGCATTTCAAACATTTTAATCCTTCAAAGCATGAGGGGGTGGGGCAAAATAACGAGGCATTTCTCCTACTGAGTGGACATTTACTTCTACTAAAACAGGCCCTAAAATTTTAACAGCCTTGTTCAGTTTTTTTTCTAATTCATTAGCATTATCAATTCTCTCATATTTTATTTTTGCAACTTTGGCTAAATCTTCAAAATTTGGGCCTATTAAATCTGCATAAAATTTTCTTCCACCATACATACTTTCTTGAATATGTTTTATAACACCATATCCCTGGTCATTCATTACTAGAAAAACAACATCACAATTAGTTTCAGCAGCTGTCCATAAATCAGGAAGATTTAACATAAAACCTCCATCACCACACATAGCAATAGTTTTTTCTCCACTACTTCCAACAGATGCTCCAATTGCAAGAGCTAATCCAGGTCCAATTGCAGCGCCAACAGGATAAATATTATGTTCTGGTTTGTTAATTTGCATAGAACGATTGCCCCACATACTATTTGATATGGTAACGTCTCTTACCCACCTTCCATTTTCAGGAAGTACTCTTCTTATTATTTCTGGAAAGTCCTTATAAGCTCCAAGATTACTCTTATAAGCATGTAAAACTTTATTTTTTAGTTCCAAAACTTCGTTGATCCACTCATTATCAACAGAGATTTCGTTTGAAAGTCTAGTGGCAAGTTCTGCCAAAACCATCTTTCCATCACCACAATGAAAGAAATTAGTCTTATATGTTCTGTTCTCTGCATCAGGATCAATGTCAATCTGAATAATATTGCCTGGAAGTTTTAAAGACATGTCTCTGGTTTCGTGTCCTCTTAATCTACTTCCAACAACTATCATTAAATCTAGTGTTTTATAAAAATCTTCTACTAGAGGTACAGCATTAAAAGCACCCAAACTCATTTTGTTACTTTCAGGAACAACACCTCTTCCCAATGTGCTAGTAACAACTGCAAAGCCCAATTTAATAAACTTTTCTACTTCATCTTTTGCAAATTTTGCTCCATTACCTACCCAAAGTATTTTTCTTTTAGATTTTTTTACTATGTCCTCCATCTTATCTAAAGATGACATATCACCTATTTGCAAATTTATGCTTGGCAATTTAATTTGATCTAATTCTGATGGCCTTTCAATAATAGTCCTTTGAATATCTATTGGTATTTCAACAGACACAGGTCCCATTGGAGGAGTTAGAGCGGCAGTAGTTGCTTCCATTAATTTTGTAATAACGTCTTCTGGTTTGCTTATTCTAATTGCTTTCTTTGAAATAGATTTCAACATACCTAACTGATCAGGAACATCGTGAACTGTTCCTTGCTTTTTATCTAAATTTTCTGTCGCCGTTTGACCAGTAAAATGAAGTACCGCAGAACCTGCAAATCGAGACTCAACTATTGCTCCTGCTATATTTGCTGCACCAGGTCCAGTACTAGTAAAAACAACTCCAAGGCCGTTTGAAGCTCTTGCGTAACCGTCAGCCATATGACCTGCACCCATTTCACCTCTTGCAGGTATCATTTGGATATAGTTTCTTCTACCAATAGCATCTAGCATAGGTATGTTATGGACTGAAACTACACCAAAAACATCTTTCACACCTATCTGATATAAGAATTCTGAAACTAGGTCTCCCACATTGTATTCTTCCATTACCCCCCCCTTTTGACTTAACATGTTAAAAATCTTATATTATTTTTTAATATTGTTAAGATTAAACTAATGATTGAGTTATTTAAATGGATAACAGCGTAGACGCAAAAACAGTTAAGAATTGGATTTCAGATGAAGATGAAATTGCATTTATTGATGTAAGAGAAATTAGTCAACATACCGAAGGGCATCCCTTTTTTTCTGTTTCAATTCCATTTAGTGTTTTTGAAATGAATATAGAACAATTTCTGCCTAATAAAAAAGTTCGGGTTGTATTATTTGATAATAACAATGGAATATCAGAATTAGCTTATAAGCACGCAAAGGCTTTAGGTTATATTAAAATTTTTATTTTAAAAGGTGGTGTTAAAGGTTGGTTGGAAGCTAACTTTAAATTATTTGATGGAATTAATGTTCCTAGTAAGAGTTTTGGGGAATTAGTAGAACACAAATTTCATACACCTTCAATTACTGCAGCAGAATTATCAAAAAAACAAAAAGAAAAAAAAAATATAATTATTTTAGATGGCAGACCATTTGAAGAATATAATAAGATGAGTATTCCAGGAAGTATCTGTTGTCCTAATGCCGAAATACCTTATAAAATTTCTTCAATAGTCAAAAACTCAAAAACTGACATAATTGTAAATTGTGCAGGTAGAACAAGATCAATTATTGGAGCGCAAACATTAATAAATTTTGGAATTAAAAATAAAGTGTATGCCCTAGAAAATGGGACACAAGGTTGGTTTTTGTCTAACTTAAATTTAGAAAACAATAAAACAAATTATTTAAAAATTGAGCCCAAAAAAAATGAAATAGAAAAATTAAAAAATAAAATTACAAATTTATTAAATAAAAATCATATACAAGTAATTAATTTATCAAAAGTTCAAGATTTAATAGAGGATGAAACTAGATCTACTTATATTTTTAATGTCAAAACAAATTTATCTTCTAATATATCTATCCACGGAATAAGAAATGTCCCTGGTGGTCAACTTGTTCAAGCTACAGATAATTATGTTGGAGTATTAAAATCACGAATAATACTTTTTGATGAAGGTGATCTTGTAAGAGCGGGAACGACTGCACTTTGGCTTAAAAAAATGAATTTTGAGTGTTATGTTTTTAAAGGCATTGAAACAGAAATAAAAAATTTAAATATAAAATATTATACTAAATTCAAGGTTACATCTCTCAATCATATCAGTTTAAACGATCTAAAAGAGCCAAATAAATGTGTTATTTTTGATATCCGTAAAAGTATTGATTATTGCAAAACTAGACTTAAGAATTCTATTTGGTTGAATAGATCAAATCTTAAACAGAATATATCTAACTTTATGAAAAATATAGTTATCGTTTTTGATAATATTTCTATTGCAAGTCTGATTGTTAGTGATCTAAAAGAAATATATCCAGAAATTCAAGTCGAAGTATACCAGTGGAATGATGAAGAAGTTTTTAAATTTCCTGAATATTTAGAACAAAATCTAATCAAATTGGACAAAAAATTTATTGACTTCAACTTTCATACTTACATGCGTCATATGGGAAATAAAACTCACGCTAAAGAATATTTGAAGTGGGAAACAGATCTTTTAGAAGAAATGGATAAAGAAGAAATTAATTTTTTTAAGATTGGCAATGTAAATGTTGAAAACTAATAATGATTAAAGATAATGGAAAACCTTTATCAGGTATTCGTGTAATAGAACTTGGTCAAATTGCAGCAGGCCCTTTTGCATCTTCATTATTAGCAGATCTTGGCGCAGATGTTATAAAAATTGAAAATCCAAAAGGAGGTGATGGAATGAGACAATGGCCTCCGTTAAATATTTCAAAACAGGGAAAAGGAGAAATTTATAGTGAAAACTTTGCATCAGTCAATCGTAATAAAAGGAGCATGACTCTAAATATCAAGGATCCTTCTGATGTGGGTTTGCTAAAAAGACTTGTATCTAAAGCTACTATATTAATTGAAAATTATCGTCCTGGTGTATTAAATAAGCTTGGCCTTGGATATGACGATTTAAAAAGAATTAACAAGAAGCTTATATATTGTTCTATTTCTGGTTATGGTCAATCTGGTCCTTATTCAGATAAAGGAGCTTTTGATGTAACTGTTCAAGCGGTGGCTGGAATCATGAGTGTTACAGGAGAAAAAGACTCTTCTCCAGTAAAATGTGGAGTTCCAATAGGTGATTTTTGTACGGGTTTGTATGCTAGCTATACTATTATGGCTATGCTACGCAACGTAGAAAAAAATGGCAAAGGAACACATATAGACTGCTCTATGCTTGGAAGTCTCTTAGGAATATCTGCTCTTCAAACAAGTGAATATTTTGGAAACAGAAAAGCACCAGAAAAACTTGGTTCTGCTCATTCAAGGAACGCACCATATCAAGCATTTCAGGCGTCTGATACTTTTTTTGTGATTGCAGCAGGAAATGATAAACTTTGGGGAGAAGTTTGTGAAGCTGTTGAAATGGAACATCTTAAAAATGACGTACGTTTTAAAACACAATCTGATCGTGCTAAAAATCAAAATCAATTATCAGAAATACTTACTAAAAAGTTTCTCAAACATGACACAAAGTATTGGTTGAAAGAAATGGATAAAAGAAAAGTTCCTTGTGCACCTATTAATAATTTTGAAACTATATTAAATGACAAACATATAAAACACATGGAGATAGTAAAGCCAATAACTTTACCAAATGGTTCCAAAACATACAGCGTCACTTTTCCTGTTTCAATTAAGGGAGTTGAAACGAAAGATTTAAAAATCCCTCCTAAACTTGGTGAACATAATGAAGAGATAATTTCTGAATGGTTGAATTAGTTATGAAAACGAATTCAACTCCAGTTATAATTGAACATCAAGAAAATATCACTTGGCTCCGCTTAAATAACCCTTCTCGTCTCAACGCTTTAAATTCTCAAATGATCGACATTATGACTGATGGTATTAATGAAGCTCTTCAAAAAAAAGTAAAACTATTAATATTTAGTGGTGAGGGACGAGCTTTCTCTTCTGGCTTTGACTTGAGTAACCTTCAAAATGAAAGTGATGCAGACCTTCTATATCGTTTTATTAGAATCGAAGAATTTCTTCAAATGATTTACAAATTACCTATTAGTAGCCTGGCTCTTGTACATGGAAAATGTTTTGGAGCTGGTGCAGATATCGTTTCTGTATGTCAGCATAGGATCGCTTCACCTGAGACAACTTTTCGAATGCCCGGATTACAATTCGGAATAGTCCTAGGTACTAGAAGATTATCTAGGTTAGTTGGAAGAGAAAATGCTATAAATTTTCTTGAATCATCTCGAATTTTTAATTCAGATGAAGCTCTTAAAAGTGGTTTTTTAACAAGTATTTGTGAAACAAATAACTGGAAATCAAAGATTAAAGAAATAAGCTTAGAAGCCTTTAATCTTAATTATGAATCAAAATCAAAGTTAATGTCAGAAACTTTAAATGATGAACATTTAAACAACGATCTTGCCGCATTAGTTAGATCTGCATCAAAACCAGGTTTAGTTAAAAGAATTAAGGAATTTGTTAAAACTCAGGTTAAAAATAAATAACAAAATATATTAATTTAATTTTTTTTCTTAGGATATTTTTATATTCGACCTTTTGATATTATCCAAATTTTCTCCTTCTATTCTTAGCAATCTAACAGGATCTTTCCTTACAGGAGAGTGAACATGACCTACATCATAAAAATGTACATCACCTGCTTTCATGGTATAAGTATTTTTTGGATTAACATAAACAATATCATCTGAAGATTTTTCTTTATTAACGTTCCAATCGGTCATCTCTGTTTCACCGGATGCTTGCCCATAAATTGCCCAACTTGATCCATGATCATGAGGCGCACCTATTGCTTCGGTGTCATATACGTGACCACAAACACAAAAACCAGTGTCCTTATCTTCGTAAAGTATCTGTCTGGGTGGTTCTCCATTAAGTCTATCAGGAAGATTCTCTGATATAAAGTTTTGATCCATTAAGGCTTTTGAGACAAAATAACAAATTTTATCTGAGCCATTTGGAATTTGGTCATTGACAAGTATGTCTTTTATATCACCAACTAAATCATTCAGAGTGTAAGGCATCTATCCCTCCAACTAAAAATAAAATTACAAGTTTAATCATTATTTACCCCATTGTAAGGCAATTGGGTTGTAATTTTTAACTAAGTTTATCAAACCTTTTTTTGTGTTTTCTTCTAAATCCGGAATAGGATGTCTACAAAAATCAGAATTTATTACACCACCTTCTTTCATAACTACCTTTGTAGCCCTAAAGCCACATTGCCTGTTTTCATAATTTATTAACGGTAATATATGATTATACTGATCTTCAGATTTTTTAGTATTTCCTTCAAGAAATTCTAATACTACAGGTCTAATTAAGTCTGGAATCATTGCTGAACTCATATTTCCAGTTGCCCCAGCTTCTAAATCAGCGAATAATGTTATTCCTTCTTCTCCATCAAAAGGTCCTTCTATAAAATCCCCACCTTCTTTTACAAGTACTCTTAATTTAGCTGCGGCTTGTGCACACTCAATTTTAAAACATTTTACCATTTCAATTTCTTTGGCCATTTTAATTAATAGTGGCACAGGCAAATCAACTCCTGATAAAGGTGCGTCTTGAACCATAATAGTAACTCCTGCTTCACCAACTTTAGCAAATTGTTCAAATGTTTGCTGAGGAGTACCTTTCATTAAAGCACCATGATAGGGGGGCATCATCATAAGCATTTCACCACCAAGTTCTTTGACTAATTTAGCTCTGGAAAAAGCTATATCTGTAGAGAAATGACTTATTGTTGTAATAACAGGAACCCTTCCAGCCACATGCTCTATACATAACCTTGTCAAGATTTCTCTTTCTTCGTCAGACAACAAGAATTGCTCAGAATAATTTGC
>ERZ802831.805-NODE-805-length-16083-cov-26.2253_pt1 | contig 16083 bp, 19 predicted proteins | sample MGYA00345655_ERZ802831 | MGnify/ENA primary metagenome ERZ802831 (study PRJEB30503, sample SAMEA104212376) | marine metagenome | biome: Westerlies Biome; feature: [SRF] surface water layer (ENVO:00010504) within the epipelagic zone...; material: water...
TGCGTGCACGATTCGACACCATTGAGTACCGTGTGTCCCTCGCACCCCACCGCGGCATTGCCGCCGATGGCGAGCAGAGTCTTCATGATCTTTACGAAGAGCGCGTCCCCCTTTACGAGCGTTACGGCGAAATTGTGATCGACTGTGATGATGCAACGCCTGACGAGATTGTCGAGACCATCGCCACACAGGTGAGCTGACGCTCACCGACTCAAAGTTAACTCCTGACCGATACGCCACTGGGTGGTGAATCAAAAATGCGCTTGGCTTACTAATGCGGAGAGGGCTTGACCCCATTGGCATGTTCGCGCAGACCGCGGCAACGCGCCATCGGGGCAAAATCATCGGGGGGAACTTGTCTTTATACATCCAAAACGAGCACGGCACTTAGCTTAATTTGTTATGTGCGATATACCCCTTCAGACCAAAAAATTTCTTGTGACCTGCATAACACTGCGCTCTGATGGCGCGAACCAGCAGCGAGTGCTGGTCTTTTGTTCAGGATCATCGGGAGGTGGTTTATGGGTGAGAGAGATACCACTGCGGTAACGGAAGAACCGGCTGAAGAGTTTTTTGAGCCGGGCTTGGGCGAACTGGCTGACGACGACTTTGAGTCACTGGACTTTGCCGAGGCGGTCACCGAAAAGGCACTTAAAGCGGCGAAGCGCCGACGGGCTGAGGAACGCCTGGAGATGCTGAGACTGCGAGAAGAGCTTGGCGATTACGACCTCGATTTCGGCGACGAACTCTGAGTCAGACTGGCTCTTGGGCACTGTCGGTCTGGTCACGGATTTCCTGCTGCCACTCGAAGACGTTGAGCTCGATAAACACGAAGGCAAATAGCCAGAGCGCAGCGTCCCAGAAGTCCAGGAAATCGCCCTTGAAGCCCCAGTAAATCGCAGCCACCACGAGTGTGGTGTACAGCACGACCTTGAGACTGTTGGCGAGACGCGCCATCGGTCGGGAACCCCCTCCCCACCGGGTCAGTAATCTCACTTCGATCTCCAACAAGATCACCACGAGAATCCACGCAGCAGAATTAATCACGTCCACCAGTGCCAGGCGCTGACCTTCGAGCAAACCCGCTGGCGATGCGATCACCCCGTCGAGGCCGGTAACGAGCCGCGTATCAGCGCCAAACTGACCACAGTTCTCAGCCGTGAGCGGCACAAAATCATCGAGCTTAACCATGTAGGACCAGCCCTCGGCAACTCGCGCACAGGCCTCTCCCGACAAGAGCTCACTGGGCAACAACGTCCGCCATTCCCCGAAGTAGCCGAGGGACGCCATCACGATCGCAGCGGTACACAGCATGCGCACGCCGTGAATAGCAAACCGCAAAGGGCCCTTTAGACGGTCGTCGGGGATGACCGCCGTTTCAAGCTCAAATAGGAGCAGCAGGATGACCCAGGCAAGGGTATCCAACGTGGCCGAGAACAGTTGCACCCCCATCACCACATCTTCGCCGCTCTCGATGGCGAATCTCGCGCTCTCGATTTCCTCTGCGAGGAACAACCAGATATTTAGCGACAGCAACGCATAGGTGAGATATTTCACCCCGCGGAAAATCTGATATCCGAGATTGGAATCCGTCACGCGCGATGGCCAAAAAAAAATCGGAGCAGGCTTACAAACACCGCGTTATACCTGAAGGAGCAGGTGCTCGCGCTCCCAGGAGCTGATCACGCGGTTGAACTCTTCGAACTCATCGAGCTTCACCGCGGCGTAAGCGCGCATGAACAACTCGCCAATCATGGCCTGAAGCTCGGGTGTGTTGTTCAGCTTGCGCACGCCCTCTTCCAGCGTTCGAGCCACACCGACGCTATCCTCGTTGGCCGTACCCTGATGCGGTTCGGTGGGTTGCAGGTGCTGGCGCATACCCAACAGTCCACTGGCCAGCGTCGCTGTGATCGCCAGATAAGGGTTGGCGTCCACACCTGGAAAACGATTTTCGATCCGCAGATTGGCGGGATCGGAGTTGGGTACCCGGAACGCGGTGGTGCGGTTATCAAAGCCCCAACTCAAATTGATTGGCGCAGAAATATCAGGCGCGAGCCGCCGGTAGGAATTCACGTTGGGCGCATAGAAGCTGATGAGCTCCGGCGTATAACGCTGCAAGCCGCCCATGAACTCCATCATGGCCTGACTCGGCTTGCCGTCGTCGGTAGCAAAGATATTCTTGCCCGTCTCGAGATCGATCACACTCTGATGAATGTGCATCGCAGAACCAGGCTCGCGCTGCATGGGCTTGGCCATAAAGGTCGCGTACATGTTGTAGCGCTGCGCGGTCTCACGCACCGTGCGCTTGAAGACAAAGACCTGATCGGCCATCGCCAGCGGGTCGCCGTGATTGAAGTTAATCTCCAACTGGGCGGCGCCGTTCTCATGAATCAGCGTGTCGACATCCAACTGCTGCTTGTCGGCAAAGTCGTACATATCCTCCACGAAGTCCTCAAACTCCGCCACCGCATCGATGCTGTAGGAGAGGCGCGCCACCTCACGGCGACCGGAGCGCCCCTTGGGCGGCATCAGCTCATAGTCGGGATCGGTATTTTTGTTGACGAGATAAAACTCCACCTCGGGTGCTACCACCGGTTTGAGTCCGGCCTCTTCGTAAAGTCCGAGCACATAACGCAGCACGTTGCGGGTCGACAGCGGATGCGGCTCGCCATCGGCCCTGTAGCAATCGGCAATGATCTGCCCGGTCGGTTCACGTCCCCAGGGCACCAGCCTCAGGGTGGAGGCATCGGGTCTGAGCAACATGTCGGTATCGGTCGGCTCGACGAAATCCCAATGGTCGTCGGTGTACTCACCGGTGACGGTTTGCACCATGATGGATTCGGGCAGCTTGATTTCGCGGTTCGCAATGAACTGGTGCGCCGGTATAAATTTACCCCGGGCATTGCCCGTCATGTCGGGAACGAGGCATTCCACCTCAGAGATTTTGTGCTCTTTCAGCCACGCCTCAATGGTGGCCATATCGGCAGAGGGCACCTGAGACGCGTCACTGACGCCCTCAGGACTGTATGCACCTGCTTGATTCGACGCCGTTTTATGGTTCGGCTCACTCATAACGCCCCGCGGGCAACTCAACAAGCACACAGTATCGGATGGCGTCTCGATACCGGCAAGCGGCATAATGCCAACCATGAATGATCGAATAGCTGGCCATACAGCAGGGAAATACCCCAATAGCTGGTATGCCGCCACTGCACCGCGGCTACCAGCATTCCCATTTTTGCGGGGCGAAGAGACTGCCGATGTGTGCGTGATCGGTGGGGGCTACACCGGCCTGTCTACCGCTTTGCACCTGAAGAAAAAAGGCTACGACGTGGTGCTACTGGAGGCCGAGCGCGTTGGCTGGGGCGCCTCGGGCCGCAACGGCGGGCATGTTGGTACAGGCCAGCGGGCAGACCAGTCCAGCATTGAAAAATGGGTGGGCATGGATGCCGCCAAAGGCCTTTGGCAACTCGGGCTCGACGCCGTACAAAAAGTCTGCGAGCTGGTCGACGAACACCAAATTGATTGCGAGCTGGGTTCGGGAAACCTGCATTTAGCCGCCAAGCCTGGCCATGCTGCGGAGCTACAGGAGGAGCTAGAGCACCTCGAGTCTCAGTATGGTTACCAGCAGCTGTCCTATCTAGCACCCGACGCGGTTTCCGAGCGCACCAGCGCCCAGGGATTTTATGGGGCATTACTGGATGACGGTTGCCGGCACCTGCACCCACTAAAATATGCCGTCGGGCTGGCGCGCGCCGCTTCCGAGGCGGGCGTCAGAATCTACGAGCACAGCCGTGCCCAGCCAGCGCCTGACGGCCAGTCTGGCGAGGTCAAAACTGGGCAGGGTCTTGTGACTGCTCGGCACGTGGTACTTGGATGCAACGCCTACCTCGGCAAGCTCATGCCGCGGCTCGCCGGCAACATCATGCCGATCAATAACTTCGTGATCGCCACCGAACCCCTGCCCTCCCATCTGTTGCCGCGGATTAACCGCGACAACCTGTCGATGTCAGATACGCTCTTCGTCATCAACTACTGGAAGCTTTCAGAAGACGGCAGGATGCTCTTCGGTGGCGGAGAGAACTACTCGAGCCGCTTCCCGCGCGACATCAAAGCCTTCGTGCGACCCCACATGCTCAACATTTATCCAGAACTGGAGGAGGTAAAGGTGGAGTACGGCTGGGGCGGTGCCGTGGGCATTACGATGAATCGCATGCCCGACTTTGGCCGAGTGGGTGAGCACCTTTGGTACGCGCAAGGGTTCTCGGGCCACGGTGTCCCAACCGCCACCATGGCGGGACATTTGCTGGCGGAGGCGATTGACGGCGACACCGGCGGTTTTGACCTGATGGCGTCGGTACCGACCCATGGCTTTCCGGGTGGCACGCTGCTGCGTTGGCCTGGCCTGGTGGCTGGGATGCTGTTTTACAGCTTGCGGGACAAACTGGGGCGATAAACGCCTTCAGTGGGATTAATGCCTTCGCGTGGCGCCAACCTGCCAACTGACAACTGGTAGCCCCAGCAATAATAAAAATAAAACTGCGACAGGTAGCGCCGGCACTGGTAGTTGATAAGCGTCTTATAGAGAGCTCTTCCCCATTAACAGCGGCACCCGGTTAGGGCTGGATTTACCGCCACAGTTTGGACAGTATGTCATAGCGTCAACGTGGTATCGGCGGTGTGACACATCTCTTTGCGAACTGCGAGGACAACCTGATGCTGAACTTACTTCGAATCATCACAACCTTATCCGGCCTGGGGCTATTGCTCGTTGGCGTTATCTGGTGGCTACAGCCGGCTACCGCGGCGGAAATACTGGGTGCCAGCTTGCTGGACGGAACCGGCCGCAGCACCCAAATCGGCGACTCGGGCGCATTTTTTATTGGTGCCGGCGGGCTTTTGGCGCTAGGGGCCATTCGCAACCACGCTGCCCTGGTGATATCCGGCGGTTTGTTGGTTGGTCTGGTTATTCCCGGTCGTGTTTTATCCGCTACCACCCATGGCGGCGCCTGGACGCCTGATGAAATTGCTGGCGAGTGTATTGTCCTGATCCTTGCTTTGTTAACCGCTGCAGCCATTCGCCAACAAAACGCGCGATCTGTCTTTCGGTAGACCCTGAAAATATCTTAGATGCTGCTCAAAAAGCTCAAGGACCTGTTGGGGAGTGAAAGCACAGCGACAGGTGAAGTCGAAGACCGTGCGCTTGAACTCGCCTGCGCGGCCCTCATGTTTGAGGTGGCGCGCGCCGATTTTTCTGTTGAGACAACCGAGCAGGATGCTGTCACCTCACTGTTGACAGCACATTTCAACCTCAGCGCCGACGAAGTGTTCACGATAACCGAAGCCGCCATTGAGCAAGCGGACGCCGCCACCTGTCTGTTTGAGTTCACCCGCACCTTAAACGACCTGGCATCGGCCGAGCAGAAGCGCAATCTGCTGGCCATGATGTGGCGAGTGGCGATGGCAGATAACGACCTTAGCCGGTATGAGGAACACGTGATCCGTAAAGTCGCCGACCTGTTATATGTGCCGCATGGTGACTTTATTGCGGCCAAGCAAAGCGCGATGTGATCACAGCTGTCGGCGCGGCGGGCTTACACCAATGGCGCTCTAACCTATCGACTGCCGCCTCTAGCGCTCACCAGGCACCCCAACACAATCAAGCCAGTGCCCAACAGAGTTCGCGCGGTAACCGGCTCGGCGAAAAACCACCAGCCCAGTATCGCCGCCCAAATAAACGCCGTGTATTCAATCACGACCAGACGCTGAGCCTCTGCTTGCCGGTACGCCAGTGACATCAGCATCAGCGAGCCCACCGCGAAAGCCGCTGCCAGCGCCGCGCCACCCCACTGATATGAACTCGCTGGGAAAGAGACAGCAAACGGCACGCCCACCAATAGCATCAGAAATACGATCGTATTTTGATAAAAAGCGATCTCGAGCGGTCTGGCGACCAGTGCCTGCATCCGCTGCAGCACCAAATTGAAAGCGTACATCACCGCCGAAAGCAGCACCGCGGCCATACCCACCGCATCACTGCCCTCATCGACCGCCAGTAACTCGCCGCCGACAACCACCATCACACCACCAAAGCCCAGCGCCGCCGCGAGCTTGGCATTGGCCCCAATGCGCTCACCCAAAATGGGAACTGCCAGAAACAGCGTGATGATGGGCGCGATGAAGGACAAGCCGATCGCCTGCGCCAGCGGGATACGCGTCAGGCCGAAAAAGAACAGGTAGGCCATCACCGCGGTCAGCGCGGCCCGAATCAGATGAATTTTCAGTACTCGCCCCGACGCCGGCACAGGGCGCGTGGGCAGATACAGCACCGCCACGATGAGTGCCCCCATGGCCATGCGCCAGAACATGGCGTTGTAAGTACCCATCGCCAACGCCTGCCCCTTCATCACCGCATCCATCATCGAAAAGAGCATGATGCCCAGCGTTGCAATCAGCATGGGTTGTTGGGCGACAGTTTTCATATTTGTTCTATCTCAGCTGACATCGCTTGGCAGCGGTTTAAATGCCAAGCGCGCCGGGAAGCGCATTATGCAGGGGAGTACGGCCTGTGAGACCATCTGGGTCAGGTTTTCAGCGCGGATTCGTGCGGATAAGAGGCCACTCAATGGCGACCGCGGAACAGCTGAATCAGGCAATCGGCCTGATTCAAAATCACCAACACGCCGATGCCGAGGCATTGCTCACTCCCCTGCTCAACCAGTCAGCAGCCGACGCCGACGTGTGGCAATTGATTGCACTGGCGCGTAAAGGACAGCTCGATCTAACCGGGGCCGAGATCGCTTTTAAGCAATCGATCGACTTACATGTTGCACCAGCCGTCGTCACCAACCTCGGCAATCTATACCGGCAGATGGGCCGTGAGGAGGAGGCACTGAACTGCTACAACCGTGCCCTCGAGGCGGCGGCCTCACACCTACCCGCAAGAATCAACAAAGGACGCGCACTGCTTGCCCTATCAAGGCTCGAAGAGGCCACCACCCTTTACACCGGCATCCTTGAGGAACTGCCCGAGCACAGCAATGCCCGCATTGGTCTCGCACAGTCTCTGCAGCGCAGTGGCCAACACCGCGCCGCAACACTGCATTTCGAGAAAGTTATAGCCCATGAGCCCGAAAATGCCGCGGCGCTCAATGGTCTTGGCGTGATTCAAAAGATATCGGGTCGTCCAAGAGAGGCCAGCCGCACGCTGAAACAGGCAGCAGCATTTGCGCCCACTGCACCAGAGGTGCGCACCAATCTGGCCAGTGCCCTGGCCTTGTCGGGCGAGGAAACCGAGGCCATTAGCGAGTACCGCGAGGCACTGCGGCTGGACCCACTCAACCCAGAGCTACATGACTGGTTTAACGGTTACCTGAGCACCTTGGCACATCGTGACTACCTGCGCTCATACGCTGAGGTACTGGATCAGCACCCGGCCGCAGGACCGCTAGCCATCGCCTACGCCCGCAAATTACTGCTGGGAGAGCAAGGTGATAAAGCACTGGAAGTATTGGCAGCCGTGCCCGTCGACGCAGAGCAGACTAGCGCCTATTTGGCCTGTGAGCGCAGCCACATCCTTCGTGAAATGGGCCAATTTGATGAGGCAGTAAGCGCGGCCAGGGAAGCGCACCATTTGCTGCCAGCACTACCCCGCAATATTCTAGAGCTGGCTACCGCCATCATGGCGGCCGGTGCCGATTATGAGGAGGCCGTTACCTATTTGCAGCCACTCACGTCATCAGCAACTTGCGGACAAGACATATGGGCCACCTACGCCACCGCGCTGCGCTACGCGGGGCGCTGGGACGAATACGACCAACTTGTAGATTATGAAAAGTACGTGGGCATGCGGCACATTGAACCCCCCGAAGGCTACGGCAATCTCACAGCATTCCTTCAGGCACTGCGAGAGCATCTGAAGCCACTTCATATAACGCGGCATCATCCCGTTGGCCAGTCACTGCAGCATGGCACCCAAACGCTTGATGACCTGTTCAGCCGGGAAGAACCCATTATCGGCGCCCTCAAGGCGGGGCTCACAAACGCTATCCAATCCTTCGCTCAAAGACTGCCCCCAAGCGTGGCGCACCCGGTCTCCAACCGATACACAGGGGAGATAACATTCTCCGATTCTTGGTCTGTGCTGTTGAGAAAAATGGGGTTCCATAAAAACCATTACCACTCTCACGGTTGGTTGAGCAGCGCCTTTTATTTAACGGTGCCCGATGTGGTCAGCGCAGGCGGCAAAGAGGGTTGGATTAAATTTGGTGAGCCGGGGTTTCGTGCGAGAGAGCCGCTCGGCCCCGAACACTGGTTGCAACCTAAAGAAGGCGCGCTGGCGATCTTTCCCTCGTATCTTTGGCACGGCACGGAGCCGCTGCAAAGCGACGTTGAACGGATGACCGTAGGTTTCGATGTCCTGCCGGTAGCCACGTGACTTTTGCGCTGAGAAGAGCAGCAGAGCACTCTGGCGCTCCCGAGGAGCTTAGAAGCATCCAGAAAATCGCTGGCGGTGCGATCAGTCCTGAAAAAACGCCGTCTTTTTGCCACCGTCCTCAGTGTAGACAGGCTCGCCCCGTTCGATGAGATAGGCCTGATTGGTGCTGCTCACAAACCCCACACCGCGCAGCAGACTAGCCATTTGATCGTAGTAAGGATGCTCAAAGTGCGCCGCCAGACTGTCGCTGTCTTCCCATAACTCATAGACCTGCATACGAGTGGGCACAGCGGGGTCGGGCGCAAAACAGTAATCGTAACAGCCCGGCTCTTCTTCTCGAGTCAAGCGTTGCACATCCGCTACGAGCGCCACCGCCTTGTCCCGATCCGCTTGGCTGGCAAATTCCAGCGCTGCCACCACAATGATCATCGCTCTATTTTCCATAACATATGATTCATTTATACCTGCACCTCAGCTTCACTCCTTAGCTATACGCAGATGGAGTCTGGTCATAATCAGGCGATTCCCAGCCAACCCAGAAGCGCGGTTAGGGCCATCAGATACATGCCCGGCAATTTTAAAAGCCTGGCGTGGCCCGTTACGCCCAGCAGCAAAAAGAGCGCTGCACCCAACGCATTGCCGACCAGCAGTGGGTAGGCAAGCAAAGCAAGATTCGGCTTCATTGCCACGCACAGCAGGGTTGCGCCACTCACCACCAGAAGGACCGTGAACATCTGCCAAGACACCAGGCTCAATGACTGGGTCAGCGGCATGAGTTCACTGGCTTTGATATGGCCCATATAGATTTTGCCGCCGACCACACCATGAAACACAGCACCGGCCAGAGCAACCAGCGCAGCAACGGTTAAGAGGGAAGATTCCATAACGGGTGCCTCTGTAAGGACTCTTGGTCGTCAATGTACCCGAAAGTCAGTGGTTTAGGGTTGCAGGGTGATGCTGATATCGCCGCTGGAGGGCATGTTGCGAACCGCTCAATCGAATGTGATGCGCCTATCATCTCCGGTGACCAGTCAATGCTGAGATAAAAACCAGCACTTGCTGAGGGTCCTGGTGCGCGCATTAACGCCTGGATCGCCAAGGTCTGATCATCGCGTCACGGGTTTGGCGCCGGAGCAGCAATGCGACCAATATCCAGACCAGCAAGAGGTACGGCGTGTCAGAAATGAGATCGAGCGCCCAGGCCCGCTCATCAGCCAGGCCACTCGCAATCTGATCGGCACTTAGCGTCACGCCGTGAGTAAGAGAGATGCCAATCGGAATGAATTTTAGGGCTGCTGCAACCAGCAAACCAAAGTTAACCCATGCCAGCCCGCGCCAAACACGGCTGCTCATCTTAGGCTCCCCATCACTTCAGCTATGCCCGATCCCTCGCCACTTTCTGAAAGATGTCCGCATTCATAGACCGCTCTGCAGTACCGTTATCCACTTCGCCTCCGCCGCACTCAGCCTCTTTCAAATATCACTGACAGATTATTGGCCGGCATCTCATAAACTTTTTGACAAGCAAATCCCTGTTCAACCGCAACGTCCACGACTGCTTCCAGATCTCTTACGCCCCATTTCGGGTCCTGCGATCGGAGCTGCTCGTCAAACGCCGCGTTAGAGGGCGCCGTGTGCAGCCCGTCTCGCTTATATGGCCCGTAGAGCATCACGACGGCGCCCCCAATCAGGATCTCAGCAGCGCCCGCAAACATTGCCTCGCAGCAGGCCCAAGGCGAGATGTGCAGCATATTGATATTCACGATCGCCGTGATCGGCGCGGGGAGATCAGAATCAATTGACCACGTCGGGTCACACACATCGAGCTGACGAGGCGGCAATAAATTCGCCACGTCTGCTTCCTCGCGCCAGACGGCTATCGATGCCAGATTGGTCGCATCTATATCGGTAGGTAACCAGTAGCGTGGGGTGAGGTGCTGGGCAAAAAACACGGCGTGTTGCCCTGTGCCAGAAGCGATCTCCAACACCGTGCCGTGATCAGGGAGATGGCTGTGCAGGACAGCTAGAATCGCTTCGCGGTTTCGCTCGGTGGCGGGCGCGTAGCGTTTCGTCATGACGTTACCCAGCGCCTGCGAGAAATATCGCGATTGTCGGTATAAGCAGAATCAGACCGCCTGCGACCAGTAATAAGACTTCGGTTCGACCGCGCCACTTAGGGCGTTCGTCATCAGGGTTTTGCGGGGCGTTGCTCATGACCAATCTGCTCGCTTGCTCAAAACATATAATGATCGGTGCCTCGGCTGTCGGCAAGGGCAGGCCTCGTTGGTCGCGAAGAACTCTCGCTACAACTAACGATTCAGGCAGCTACTTTGCAACGCCGCGTGCACCGAGCGCCTGACTCGGTGCGCTGCTTCAGCGCCTGCAAAATGTCATTGGCAGTCGCAAAGTCGCCACAGTGCCGGGCAATCCAGTAGAGCTTCGCCATGCTGCGATCACTCATTCGCTGATACAGATCCATCTCACCGCCTCCCGTTAGTGAATGCCGTCCTTGGCATCGGGGTCTTCCGTGACTCGACTTCAGTGGAGCGGTGCTTCCGGAGCAGTGGCTCACCCTGAAATCCGTTTCAGTATGGCTCTCGACCGAGCACTCGCCTTCACTCGATGCGCCAAAGCGTTGGCCCGTTGCGCCAGATGAAATTGTGCAGAGAAACAGCGGCAGTCACCTTTTTGTGATAGATATTGATCAAAACAACATCATTTATAGGTATAGGGGGAACCACATGCTGGACATCAATTCTTTTGACGAAAACGCGATTACCTGGCGCGAACTGCCCGACGTAGAGCACGTGTGGCTATCGATCTTGGATGTCGACGAGACAGCCAAAATTGTCGACGTGTTATTCCGATTTGCGGCAAACGAGAAAATTGTGCTCCACCGCCACGTCGCTGCGTTTCACACATTTGTCGTCAAAGGTGAGCATCGAATCTACACGCCGCAAGGTGAACTCAAGGAAGTGCGCCCGGTAGGGACCTATAAAGCCGGCAAGGCTGACCCGGAGCCGCATACCGAAGGTGGCGGCGATACAGACGTCATTATTCTGTTCAGCCTGAGACCTTATTGCGACGGACCGATCTACGAGATTCTCGACGATGACGGCAATATCGTCGACACCATGACTTTTGATGGCATGAAGGAGCTCTTCGCAGAAGCTGCGTAGAGCCAAACGAGACAGGGAGCGTCAGATCCACGGGCCGTATGTCAGCGACTGTGCGGCGAACCAAAAAATAGGGGGAACAACATGAAACTTTTTGTGACGCTACTCGCGGCGCTCTTCTCTGCACTCGCGCTCGCTGACAACCACCGACCTAACAGTAAGTACTACGGGTTTTATCATTTCATCGCGCCGGACCCGGCCGCCGTGGTCGCGGCGACCGACAAATTCTACGCCTCAGATTGCGGTAAGGCCTATCCGGCGGATGTGGGTCTGGCCGAGGAAGTTTTCAATGGTGCCTATCAGTCAACGCACTTCTTCATCAACACCTATCAGAATGCGGCGGATCAGGAGAAAGCCGCAGAGATCTTCCGCAGCTGCCCAGGTGGCCTTGAGTTTCTAGCTGATCTCAACGCGGCAGGCGTTATCCCCACTCGCGAATATCTGGGCTTTGCACTCCTCGAAGAGGGAGACTGGAATCAGGACCTCGTCTTCGCAAAGTTTGATGTGATCATTGAGCCTCAGAACCAGCGCGCGTATGCGGCAGCCTATGCCAAGATGATGAGCGCCGCGGCTGAAGATGTCGGCTTGCGATCCTGGGGTAATGATCTGGTCGGTTTTGGTAACGACATGTTCACCAACTGGGTATACCTAGGTGCAGAGAATTTGACCCAGCTCGATCAAATTCAGCAAGCACTGTTCGCACACCCTGCTTACGCGACCTTCGCCAAGGAGACCGCGGGAATGCGAGTGAACGTGAACACGACCCAGCTTCAGTTCCTGAAGGCCTATCCGCGCCAATAGCGAAAATGTCACTTTTTGATGCCCCGCCCGCGATCTGTGGCGGGGCAAACCAGTTAAACTGCTCCACCCAGTGAACATGACGGCTTATGTCAGGGAGTGACGTTATGACGATGAAAACAATGCTATCGATAGCCTCTGTAATGGTTATCGGTATTCAGACTGCCCACGCCAACAACGTGGTGGTGGATATGTCTCAGGTGCAGGACTACACCCAGTACCAAACAGACCTGCAGCAATGCGAAGGCCTTGCCGTGCAAAATCAGCCCGATGCGCCACAGCGTGAAGCCGTAGCCGGTACTGCAGTGCGAGGCGCGGCCGTTGGCGCCACAGCAGGCGCCATTAGCGGTGGATCCGGCTCAAAAGCCGCCAAGAAAGGTGCAGGGATCGGCGTAATCGCTGCCGCCAGCCGTAACAGTCGCAACCGTCGCGCCGCGAGCGCCAATGCCAGCGCGCAGACGGACCAGATCGTGAAAAACTGTATGCGCGGACGGGGCTACAACGTTCTGAACTAAAAGCGGCTCCCGCTCTGGCGCTGCCGCTCTGACACCGCCCCGCCCATCTACTGCCGTTGGCCAGCTGCTTCCAAAGAGCTACGCAAGCTTGGGGCGGCGCAAGCACACCACTGGCCTGTGCAAACGAACTCCTAGGCGGCAATCTCACCGTGAGCAGTGGCAAAAGCAGCCACCGCCTTGTCCAAATCGTCTTTAGTGTGACCCGCGGAAATCTGGACGCGGATGCGCGCCTTGCCCTGCGGCACAACCGGATAGAAAAACCCGATGGCATAGATGCCGAGCGCTAGCAGACGCTCTGACATTTTTTGTGCCACGACTGCATCGCCCAGCATCACCGGCACAATGGGATGATCGCCTTCCGGTATGGCAAATCCGTTAACCTGCATTTGCTCACGAAAGTACCGCGTGTTCTCATGGAGCGTATCGCGCAGCACCGTTGACGCCTCGAGCATATCGAGCACTTTCAATGAAGCCGCGCAAATGGCAGGGGCAAGCGTATTGGAGAAAAGGTAGGGGCGTGAGCGCTGCCGAAGAATATCGACGATCTCCTGACGACCTGCAGTAAAGCCTCCCGATCCGCCGCCCAATGCCTTACCAAAGGTGCCGGTAATGATGTCTACCCGATCCATTACCCCGCAGTATTCATGAACCCCACGGCCCTGATCACCCATGAAGCCGGTGGCGTGACAGTCGTCGTGATGGACCATTGCGCCGTATGTATCGGCCAGATCACAGATCGCATCCAGTTGGGCGATCGTGCCATCCATGGAGAACACGCCATCAGTCGTAATCAGAATTCGTCGGGCGCCCGCGTCGCGCGCTTCCTGAAGCTTGGCTTCAAGATCGGTCATGTCATTGTTGCGGTAGCGATAGCGTGACGCTTTGCAGAGCCTGACACCGTCAATAATGGACGCGTGATTGAGCTCGTCTGAGATCACCGCATCCTCTGGGCCGAGAATCGTCTCAAACAACCCCGTATTGGCGTCAAAGCAGGCCGCATAAAGGATGGTGTCTTCCATACCTAAAAACTGACTGACCCGCTGCTCCAACGTTTTATGGATACCCTGCGTGCCACAGATAAATCGCACTGATGCAGCCCCAAAACCCCATTGGCTGAGGCTGTCACTCGCTGCCTGCATCACCTCGGCGTTGTTAGCCAGACCCAGGTAATTATTGGCGCACATATTCACCACATTGGCACCGCCCTCAAGGGTGATGTCATTCTTTTGCTCTGAGGCGATGACGCGCTCGGTCTTCCACAGCCCGGCGGCTTTGATCTCGGCGATCTCTGCGGCGTAGCTCTCTTTGACTGCCTGATAACTCATGTCAGTCCTTCCAATCCAAAATCACCTTGCCCGACTGGCCCGAGCGCATAATGTCGAAGCCTTCCTGAAACTCGCTGTAGTGAAAGCGGTGCGTAATGATGCGCTCGATGGGCAAGCCGCTCTGGATCATCATCACCATCTTGTACCAGGTCTCGTACATCTCGCGGCCATAGATGCCCTTAATGTTCAAACCTTTAAAGACTACGTCGGTCCAATCAATGCCGGTATCGTCCGGCATGATGCCCAGCATGGCGATGTTGCCGCCGTTGATCATCTTGCTGAGCACATCTCTGAAGGCCGCGGGTGAGCCCGACATTTCGAGACACACATCAAAGCCCTCGAGAATCCCAAGGCTCTCCATGAAATTCCGGGTGATTTCCTGCTTGGCCACGTTGATGGGCTGGACCTTGGGCACAATGCGCTTGGCCAGATCCAGCCGGTATTCATTCACGTCGGTCAGGATCACATTGCGCGCGCCACAGTGGCCCGCGACCATCGCCGCCATAATGCCGATGGGCCCCGCACCCGTGATGATGACGTCTTCACCCACCATATTGAATGACAAAGCCGTGTGAACGGCGTTGCCATAGGGGTCGAAAATACTCAGGAGATCGGTCGGTAGATAGACACTGGGTCTAAACACATTGGTTGCCGGAATCACCACGTACTCGGCGAATGCGCCGTCACGGTTAACGCCGACTCCTTGGGTGTTGGGGCACAAATGCAGACGTCCCGCGAGGCAGTTGCGGCAACGGCCGCACACAATGTGGCCCTCGCCCGAGACAATATCGCCCACCTGAAGACCCGTGACGTTAGCGCCCAGCTCGACGATCTCGCCGGCGTACTCGTGGCCCGCCGTCATCGGGGTCTTAATCGTTTTTTGCGCCCAATCGTCCCAGTTGTAAATGTGCACATCGGTGCCGCAGATGGCGGTTTTATGGACCTTGATCAGTACATCATTACCGCCCACCACCGGAATCGGGACATCTTCGAGCCACAGTCCCTCCTCGGCGTGTTTTTTCACCAATGCTTTCATGACAGAAGCCATCCAATTTGTGCTGATCACTGGGCTTTTTATGCGTAATCGCGGCGTTTGGATGCCTTTGGCACGAGATTTTTCAATCTGCGCATCAGCCCGCAGAGACGCCTCGCGGCACCGAACGGTTCTAAAGGTTTTGCAACAGGCCACAGACCCCACCAGGCCTGCGTTTGCGCGATTTCGCGCGCAAACCCTCAGTGGTCTACTTTGGCTCGATCATGAGATACGAAACGGTCGTATCGCCAACGTTCAGGCCTTGATGCCATGCGATGCCCTCATTGAAAAAATAGCTCCCGGTCTTGAGTGTCACCTCCCGAGTGCCGCTTTCACTGGTAATCCGCATCGTTCCACCAGATAGCGCATAGCCAAAATGTCGCGGGTGAAAGTGCCGCTCATGGCCTACCCCGGGCGGGAATGTGCACCGGAATATCCGGAGCTCAGCATCTTCGCGCAGGACTTCGCATACCGTTTCGCCTTGCCAGCCAGCCGCAACAGGATCCGGCAATTCCTCAGCCAAAGCCCACACTGGCATCAGCAGGAAGATGCAAGATAGCCATAGAGGCGCTGTCAAAGCGCCCAGTTTGAAAAGAGGCATCCGTCTCATCGTGAAGCCAGCGTGCGGTTGGCTTGCATCCACCTCAGATTGATGCCAATTCGCTGCGCAGACGGATCTGCCCAAGCATAAGAGACCGCGCGATCCTCGTCGGGGCGATACGCATACAAAACCAGTGATGGCCGGGTATTGCCATCAGGCCAGCGCACGTTGCGCATCTTGAGCCCCACCACTTCGTGC
>ERZ802831.816-NODE-816-length-15949-cov-15.0332_pt1 | contig 15949 bp, 15 predicted proteins | sample MGYA00345655_ERZ802831 | MGnify/ENA primary metagenome ERZ802831 (study PRJEB30503, sample SAMEA104212376) | marine metagenome | biome: Westerlies Biome; feature: [SRF] surface water layer (ENVO:00010504) within the epipelagic zone...; material: water...
TGATAATCAGAACCACCCAAGCCCAATTCCTTACGTGAACCGACGGATATTTTTTATAGCTGCTACATTAGCCCTTCTCTGGGGGCCTAGACAGACCTTTGCGCAGGAGTTTAGCTGCTCGGTCAATATTAATGATGAGCAGTTAGATGGGACCTCCTATGATTATGTGAAACAGACCTTAGCTACTGAGCTCACCGCTTACATTAATGAATACCGGTGGACGGAAACGGAGGTACTCGAGCATGAGCGCATCAATTGTCAGATAAGCATCGTGTTAACAGGGGCCAGTACGGATTATACCTATTCGGCAGAGGCGGTGATTTCTGCGAGGCGACCGATATATGGGACTATGCAAGAGACCACTTCTATTATTTTGAGCGATCAGGCGTGGCAATTTTCCTATCCTGAGGGGCGAAGTTTGGTGCATGATGAGCTTAGTTTTGAAGCGCTGACTGGCTTTGTCGATTACTATGCCTATCTCATGTTGGGGTTTGATTTTGATAGTTTTGCCGAGCTGGGAGGCAATGAATATTTTGCCAAGGCACAGGATGTGGTGGATTTGGCGCAGAGCAGCAGTGCGATTGGTTGGGCGCGCTCGTCTAATAACCGCCGAAACCGGTTCACCCTGGTGGCCGACATGATGAATTCCAGCTACGATGACTTGCGGCGGGCTTATTATCAGTATCATCGGGAAGCCTTGGACGGCTTTACCCGGAATCCAGACCAAGCCAGGCAGGCCGCCTTGGAGGCCTTAGAGCTTATTCAAACCACCAAGCGCCGTTCTACCAGTAATTTTTTGTTTGACTTATTTTTTGATTCTAAGTCGCGCGAGATAGCGGCCTTGTTTGCCGATGCGGAGAGCCCCACCCGCCTAGCAGCCTATACTATTTTGAGTGAAACCGACCAGGCTCACCTGAGCGATTACGAGAATTTGCAGTAACATTTGGTGGTCCTTTTTGTATATTCCCAATAGTGCAACTAAGCAGTCCTAAAAAGGGGCTTTTTAATTCAGAAAAGCGGTTTTCTTGAACGGAACACAACAGACAGAGCTATGAAAATTTTCGTGAGTGTTAAGATGGTGCCGGACGTCTCGGCCCCTATGCAAATTAAGAATGGCGAGCTGATTATGGATGCCGATCGGGCAGTCCTTAATGCCTATGATGCCTCGGGAGTTGAGGAGGCGTTAGTGCTCAAGGAAGCGCATGGCGGAGAGGTCATCGTGGTGAGTGTGGGCCCAGCCAAAGCGGCCGAAACCTTGAGGAAGGCTCTGGCCATGGGCGCCGATTCGGCGGTGCATATTACAACCGAGGGCTTGGACGGCGTTGAATCGTTGGATTCCTATAGCTACGCTCGGATTTTAGCCGCTTATTATGCGGATCAGGAGTATGATGCCCTCTTTTTTGGCAAGCAATCTCAGGACACCGACGCCGGACTTACCGGAAGTATGGTGGCCGAATTATTGGGGGTGCCCTACGTATCGAATGCGGTAGGCATTACCCGCGAGGCTGATGGCGGGTTTTTGGTGAAACGGCAAGGCGACAGCGGCCAAGAAATGGTGGGCGCCGAGGCCGGATGCCTGATCACCTGTTCCAACGACATGAACGAACCACGCATTCCGAAGCTCAAAGGCATTATGGCCTCGAAGAAAAAGCCATTAGAAACATTGATTCTGGGTGATGTTGGACTGAATGCGGTCGATGTGCAACCCAAAACCCATGTCACCGCCTATGGTGAAATCCCCGCTCGACAGGCTGGGCAAAAATTTAGCGAAGGCGCGGTGGAAGATGCGGGCCGAGTAGCCGAACTCCTTGAACAAAACGATTTACTCTCATGATATTTCTACATCTACTTACGGTTCAAAACGGTGGAATTAAGCGCTCTTCGCTCGAAGTGTTATCGCGAGGCCGGGAATTGGTGGACAGCATTAGTCAAAGCAATGAGCAAAGCGCCGGAAACCAGGGCGAGTTACATGCGGTGGTTTGTTCGCCCGAAGTGGCCGGTTGGGACGAGGCTAAATGGGCCGCTGAATTAGGTGCCTACGGCGTGGATACGGTATGGTCGGCGACGGATGAGGCGTTTAAAGAGCATAACAACCAAGCTTTGCTTTCTGCGATGCAGTCGGCTCATGCCCAAGCTACCGACCAAGGCGCTAAACCCAGCGCGGTGGCGATGGCCTCTACCGAAGGCGTGAAGGATATTTTGGGGGCTTTATCGATGCGATTGGGCGCAAGTGTGGTTGCCGATGTGTCGGAGTTTGGAGTGGTTGCAGAGGGTGATGGGGTGCTCTTAACCGCCACTCGCCCGGTCATGGCTTCGAAGGCGAACACGCATGTTCAGGCTCAAGCCCAGCACGTGATGGTGTCGGTGCGCTCGGGTTCGTATGGGATTTTGGAGAACGGAGAAAACCAGAACGGGGAAAATGAAAACGGAGAAAACCAGAACGCGAAGCCGCTTAACCATCAACCCGTGAGAATTGTACCCTTAAAAACAGAACATGCCGATTCGAAGTTACAGACGCAGATTCGAGAAATCATTACCGCGGCGGCGGATACCATCGACTTGAACGAGGCCGAGGCTATCGTAGCGGCAGGTCGCGGGGTTAAAGACGAGGCGGCTAAGGCCTTGATTGCGGAGTTGGCCGGGGTATTGAACGCGGGCATCGGGGCTTCCAGAGCATTGACGGAGGCGGGGATGTACGATCCGAGCGTGCAGATTGGGCAGACGGGGAAGGTCGTTTCGCCGCAGCTGTATATCGCGGTGGGCATTTCAGGAGCAATTCAGCACGTAGCGGGGATTACCAACTCGAAGGTGATTGTGGCGGTAAATAAAGATGCGGATGCGCCTATTTTTGAGGTGGCGGATTACGGGATTGTGGGGGATTTGTATGAGGTGTTGCCGGCTTTGATTGCCGAAATTAAACGCGTAAAGGGCTAGCATGGAAGACGAACGCTTCGACGCAATAGTGATTGGTGGTGGAGTGGCCGGTTTGTCGGCGGCCATGACCTTGGCGCGGGCGAATGCGAAGTTTTTGCTGGTGGAACGTGGGGAGTTTGCAGGAGCGAAGAATGTGTCGGGCGGAGTGTTATGGGGGAGCGATTTGGCGAAGCTGGTGCCTGAGTATTGGGAGGAGGAGGACGGCGGCTGGGAGCGTTTTGTGAATCATCGCCGGCTTAGTTTGATGGATGAGCAGTCGGCTTTTACCCTGGATTTTAAGTCGAGTCATTGGAACCAGCCTCCCTACACGGGCGTCGTGGTGCTTCGGGCGCGTTTTGATAATTGGCTGGCGGGGAAAGTGCAGGAGGCCATTGACGCGAGTGAGTATGCCGAGGAGTCCTTTATTGCCACCGATATTAAGGTGGATCAGGTCCTCATGGAGGGTGGTCGCGCGGTAGGGATTAAAACCGGGGATGAGGAGTTTCATGCGCAGGTGGTCATTATTGCTGAGGGCGTGAATAATTTGTTGACGCGGCAAGTGGGGCTTCAAACCGACTATGTCCCCGCCGATTATATGCTCACGGGCATTAAGGAGATTATCCGCTTTGATCAGCAGCGCTTGGAAGATCGGTTTCAGCTGCGCGGGCGATCGGGCATGAGCAATGAGTTTGTGGGCTGGGCGACCGATGGCGTGGAAGGGGGCGGCTTTTTGTATACCAACAAGGATACCCTTTCGGTGGGATTGGTGCTGAGCATAGCCGATTTGCGGGCGCAGAAAAAATCGCCGCACGATATTTTGAGTCATTTTAAATCGCATCCGGTCGTCGCTGATGCTATCGATGGTGGCGAAGTGGTGGAGTATTCGGCCCATGTGGTTTCCTCGGGAGACAAACGGGCTATGCCGCGTGAGGTGTACGCCGACGGGGTGTTGATTGCGGGCGAAGCGGCCAATTTGTTGTTGAACGCAGGCAAGGCCATTCAAGGGATGGATTATGCCATGCGGTCGGGGATTTTGGCGGCGGAAACAGTGATGGAGGCTAAAGCTGCGGGTGATTTTTCGGTGGGAAAACTGGCGGAGTATCGAAAAAAACTGGACGCAAGCTACATTATGAAGGACATTAATGGGTTTCAGGATGCGGTGCACGTGTTGCACGATCCTATTATGCAGCATAAAGTCCCGAATATTTTATGCGATTTTGGACGGTCGTTTTTCAGCATCGATAACCAGCCTACGGCTAAGTCGAAGGATATGCTGCTGTCTGCCGTTCGGGAACATTCGAGTCTTTGGGAAATGGCGAAATTTGGTTTTAAAGCAGGGAGGGCATTATGAGTCAGGAAGGAATGCGAGCTAGTGAGAATGCTGAAAACGTGGCATTAGGAAAACCAGCTACAAAAAAACCGGGCCTTTCATTAGCCGAACGCTTGGGCTTGGTAGGCTACCGAAACCAAAGCCGCGGCGAAATAAAACCCCATATCGTGGTGGATACCGATATTTGCAACAGCACCTGTCCTCATAAGTGCACCACCTGGGTCTGCCCGGCCAATTGCTACACAATGGACGAGGATCAAAAGGTGCATTTTCAGGTGGAGGATTGCATTGAGTGCGGAACCTGCATGTACGCCTGCGATCAGGGTGCGGTGGATTGGAATTTTCCAGACCCGGAGATTGGTCGCGGGGTGAACTGGAATTTTGGATAGCTTTCTTGTGAGAATTCTAAAACAAAAAACCCAAGAGGTCGCGAAAAAAAGATTGATCAGGTTAACCCGAGCTGACCTATCCTTCTAATCGCTTCCACATTGTTTGGGTCATGTCTTCAATTTCTTTGTCCAAATCTTTGTCTCCAGTGCGCAGTTTTTCCGTCATTTCCTTTATGATGCGCGCTTTCTGAGCTTTTTCGGAATCCGCTCCTACTTCTTTTTCAAGTAGCCTGGTGAATAGCTGTTTTAGGGTTATCCCCTCTTTGACGGCGTGTATTTTAGCCTTTTTCATTAAATCGTCCGATATATCTATCGTCGTTCTCATGCGTAACCTCGTCGTAATTGTGTTTTTATTCCCTAATCTGTTAAGCGTTTGATTCCTCGGAATAGCTTATCGGCAACCGCTAACCTAGCTTTTTAGCAATCATTATCCTAGTCTATTAAGCCTTCGTTGTGAATCCGCTTTTATTGTGTGGTAATAAACTCGTGAAATCACACAATAAATGGAAATGTTATTTATTCTTTTATGTCTATACACATTATCGCCACTAAATTTTGAGACTTAACTGCTCAACCATAAAAGCATATTTCCGGCCCCAAATATTTTGCCCTGTTGACCCATTTTTTCCCTTCTTTTTTGCTACATTTCAATAAATAGAAACACGCATATATCCCGACAAACTCGGCCCAAAACCAACGATACTATGTCTAAGAGCTTATTTAACATTGATGATGCCTTTCTGTTCGAGTCCGAATTAGGCGAAGAGGATCGCCTGATCATGGAAACGGCTCGAGACTACGCTCAAACCTCTCTCGAACCGCGTGCATTAAAAGGCAATACCGAAGAATTTTTCGACATGTCAATTGCCCAAGAAATGGGTGAAATGGGGCTACTCGGAGTAAATATTCCCGAAGAATATGGGGGTGCTGGCGCGTCGTATACGGCTTATGGCTTGGTAGCTCGAGAAGTAGAGCGCGTGGATTCAGGCTATCGTTCGTTCATGAGCGTGCAATCATCGCTGGTCATGTATCCGATTTCTATTTTTGGCACGGAACAACAGAAGCATAAATACATTCCTCGCCTAGCTAGCGGCGAAATAATCGGCTGTTTTGGGCTCACCGAACCCGATCACGGCTCCGACCCAGGCGGAATGGTGACCACGGCCATGAAAACAGATGGTGGATGGATCATCAACGGGGCCAAAATGTGGATTACCAATTCCCCGATCGCCGATGTGGCCGTTGTATGGGCCAAAGCTAAAGAACATAAGGATGACCCCGGCGTAATTCGAGGTTTTATTCTCGAAAAGGAAATGAAAGGCTACAGCGCACCGCATACCAAATTCAAGATGAGTTTACGAGCCAGCGAAACCGGCGAGCTGGTGTTTGACGACGTATTTGTGCCCGACGAAAATATGTTTCCTGATGTTACCGGCCTTAAAGGTCCGTTCATGTGCCTGAACTCCGCGCGCTACGGAATTGCCTGGGGAACCGTTGGAGCCGCTGAATTTTGTTATCAACGTGCACGGCAGTACGTACTGGATCGCAAGCAATTTGGCCATCCTTTGGCAGCCAATCAGCTCATCCAGACCAAATTGGCCAACATGCTCACCGATATTACTTCTATGCAACTCTTGGCGCTTCGCCTGGGTGAATTAAAGGATTCGGAGCGACATCATCCCGGGATGACCTCTTTAGCCAAACGTCATAACTGCGGAAAAGCCTTGGAGATTGCCCGCATTGCCCGGGATATGCACGGCGGAAACGGAATTACGGGCGATTACCGGGTCATTCATCACATGGTGAATCTGGAATCGGTGAATACCTATGAGGGAACTTACGATATCCACGGCCTTATCCTTGGGCGTGAAATCACCGGAATTCAGGCCTTCACTCCAAAAGGAAACTAGTTTAGGCTAGTAATAATCAGCTTTGAATCGCCTTTTTCACTACATATCACACTCTTTATTAGGTTATATACTTGCCCTTGTATCAATCCTGACCATTGGAATGTTGTTTACTCCAAACATCGGACTCCAGGCTCAACAGCGCCAAGACGTCTGGTTTCAGTCGAGTAATGTACTCAGTCGGCAGTTGGCCTTAGAAGACACAACCCTGCGCCCCCGCCAAGCCGAGCGTAAATACGAGGATACGATCTACGAACTGCATGGGGAATTGGTTTGGCCGCAACACTCTGTTGAATTTAATGGCAAATCTAACGGCGAATCTAACGGCCTAACCACCCTCGACGAAAACACCCAACTCCACCCCGCCATCGTATTTTTAGTTGGCAGCGGACCCAATTCCACTCATACCGGTTTATACGCCCATTTTGTTCGCGAAAATCTGGAGCAGCTATTCTTGCAGCACGGCGTAGCTCTACTATATTTTGACAAACGCGGCGTAGGCTTGTCCGAAGGGCGTTGGCATCGCACAGACTTATACGAACGGGCCGATGATGCCCGATCCGCGGTACAGTTTTTACGCCAACAACCTGGTATTGACCCAGATCGCATTGGGGTGGTAGGACATTCTCAAGGCGGGAGTGTTGCGCAAATCTTGGGTCATCTTTACGGGGATTCACTAGCTTTTATCGCTTCCCTAGCCGCCCCGACGTACGACACCCAGCGCCGGCTCACCCACGAGTATTACAACATGTATCACTGCTCGGGAGAACCTCAGGATATTGCTCTGGACAAGGCCCAAAAGAAAGCCATTTCTGATTTGAACTGGGTGAATGCCTTTCCACTGACCAAAACCTGGCGTCATCTAAGCGAACTAAGTGACTTTAATCCCGCCCCTCATCTGGCCCAACTTCAACTGCCGGCCTATTTCGCCTTTCCAGAGCTTGATTATTTTGTTTCGGCTGAATGGGGAGTGGAAGCCCTTGAAGAAGCAACAAACACCTCCAGGCCAACCATTCAGGGGTTCCCCGGGCTAGATCACGATTTCAAACCAACACCGGATGTTTGTACCGGCGCTGTGACTGAGTCAGAACAATCCGATGTACTCAACCCAAAAAAGCCTGCGTATTCACAAGAATTTAAGCAGAATTTTCAACAGTGGGTGCTGAGCCATTTAGGCCTAGGTGTGATTTAGCTAGCTGTGATTTAACTAGCTGTGATTTAAAAACCCCGCTAGGGCAGCGTTCGAGACTCGTAATTACAAGAATTTCACTATTACAAGAATTCCACTATTACAAAAACCCCGCCTCTAAAGCTCGCGAATCCAAATATTTCGAAACTGCACTGGATCCCCATGATCTTGCAGAGCCAACGGCATTTTTTCGGGATGCGGCGTATAGTGCGAAGCGCCAATATAGGTAGTCGGGCCCATTAGCTCCACGTTGTTTTGCACCAACACACCATTGTGAAACACCGTGATTCTAGCGGGCGAAACCAAACTCCCCTTCTCCGAAAAACGCGGTGCCATGAAAATAATGTCATAGCTTTGCCACTCACCCGGAGCCCTAGACGCATTAACCAACGGAATGTGCTGCTTATACACCGAGCTGGCCTGTCCATTATTATAGGTCTCATTTTCATAGGAATTCAAAATCTGCACTTCATACAGCCCCATAAAAAACACCCCCGAATTCGAATATCCTTGCCCTGATTTTCCCTCGGCCACTGGCGCATTCCACTCTACATGCAACTGCACATCGCCAAAAGCCCGCTTAGTTTCAATCGCTCCCGTGCCTGGGGCCACCGTCATAACCCCACCGGCCACCTCCCACTGCGCTGGCTCAGTCGCCCTCCCCGGCACATAATCAGCTACACTTTCTACCATGCCCGGCATGTCCCCTGCTATACTAAGCTGCATCGCTTGCCACCCCGCCAAATCCGTTCCATCGAAAAGCACTATGGCATCCGACGGAGCCTCCTGAGGCGTCAAACCTGGCCTCACCTGCTCCAAATCCACATATAACTCTGTGGATTCAGGCGTAATGGCCGCCCCCTCCTGCGCCTGTACGGACCAACTTATTCCAATAATAATGCACGAAAAAAGAGTTGTTATCCGCCCAAAACGCGAGCAAATGCACTCAACACTGCGAGAAGTAGGTGAAATCAATGACATAATAGCTTGGTTAATTCAGAGTTTTGCAGACTCGCCCCCCAATGAAGCGGGCTTTAGTACCGACTCTGCCAACATAATGAAATTATAAGAGCATTTCGGGTTGATTTTTACACATATATTACACATTATGTAACATATACGTGCAATGTACTCTTTGAGTCTAATTTTCTAAGCTAATTTAATAGACCATTGAATCTACTTTTCACGCCCGAATTACCTGCAATTAAAGCTCTATATCATGGATTTAATACATTTGACACGAAAACAACGAGAATTTTTTGACTACATCGTCGAGTATAAGAAGGAAAATGATATTTGGCCTACCTACCGAGAAATTGCCGATCACTTCGGCTTTAGATCCCCCAATAGTGTCACCCAAAATATACAGGCCCTTCTAAAAAAAGGATACCTGATCAAGGGAGATGAGGAAGAGTACGACTTACCTCCCGATAAAAAAGAATTACTTGGTAGTGTCGATGGTGCCGGAATTCCTATACGAGGACTTATCGCTGCTGGGTATTTGCAAGAAGCGGTAGAAGCCGATTTAGGACAGCTAACCATGAACACGCTGTTCCCAAACCTAGACAAGTTATTTGCGCTACGAGTGTCCGGATTCAGTATGAAAGACGCTGATATATATGATGGGGATTTTGTACTCTTAATGGATACAGAGTTAAATAGTGGGGATATTGGTGCGGTTTTATACAATGGCGAAACGACCTTAAAACGCATTTTTTGGGATGACCAGGGTCTCCGACTAGAGGCCGCCAACGAAGAATACGACGACATCTACGTCTCCCCCGATGTGTTTGAAGAAGTGCGCATCATCGGAAAGTATATTGGCCACGTAAACCGTCAAGGCTTTCAGCGTGCCCCTGCCAAGGTAGCTTAGCGTATCAAAGAGTACTTTTAATTATAAAAGGTCTTTTTTTTATAAGAGGATTCTCTTATCTTATCAAGCTCTAAAATAATTGCATAATTAAATTATCCGCATCATGTACGCGATTGTAGAAATAGGTGGACATCAATACAAAGTAGCCGAAAACGACACATTGTTCGTTGACAAGCAGAACGTAGAAGGGAATAAACTCAGCTTCGATCGGGTACTGTTAGTTAAAGAAGACAACGGCGTAAAAATAGGTACCCCTGTTGTGGAAGGCGCAGAAATCACTGCAACCTTGCTCGATACCGTAAAAGCCGACAAAGTTTTGGTCTTCAAAAAGAAAAGACGTAAAGGATATCAGAAATTAAATGGTCACCGACAGGTAATGTCGCAGATTCAAATCGACAGCATCACGCTCGGTGGAGCCAAGAAAAGCAAAGCTAAAGCAGCTCCGGCCACTGAAACAGCAGCAGATGCAACTCCAACCCAAGCAGAAGCTCCTAGCAGCGACCTTTCCTCAATGAAAGTGGCTGAGTTAAAAGCTTTGGCAAAGGAAAGAGGTATCGATGGATACACGAGCATGAAAAAAGCTGAGCTCATCGAAGCATTAAGTTAATAGAATTTAGTTAATAGTAACCGACTCAAAAGAATACGACAATGGCACATAAGAAAGGTCAAGGTTCAACCAGAAACGGACGCGACTCAAACTCGAAACGACTAGGTATTAAACGATTTGGTGGAGAATTTGTACGCTCTGGCGGAATCATTGTTCGTCAGCGTGGAACTAAATTTCACCCAGGTACCAACGTAATGCGTGGTGGAGACGACACTCTATTTGCTGTCTCAGAAGGAACGGTAAGTTTCTCCAAATCAAAAGGCGGACGACGTTTCGTACACGTAGACGCATTAGCTAGCTAATCCGAAGCTAAATAAACTTAGCACATGGCTAATTTTCTTTTGCCGTAGCTGAATCTAGCTACCATCATTTTACAAGCTCTGTTTCCATTTAGGAATCAGGGCTTTTTTTATAATCTCGATTATTATGTCCAAGATTATCCGACGATTCGTATTTTAGAACCATGAATAGCAACGAATTTCACCCAACTTGGCCACGACTCTCTGGCCTACAAACCCCAGATGGTAACGAGCTCTTAGCGGGCACCATTTACTGCATAGGGCGTAACTTCGCTGACCATGCTGCGGAAATGCACGCTCCGATTCCTTCCGAACCTCTGGTCTTCACCAAACCCATTGGGTCATTACTGGTGGGTGCGGAAGCCACCGTACACCTCCCTGCTCAAAGCCAAGATGTACATCATGAAGTAGAGTGGGTAGTTGCCTTATCCAGGGGCGGAAAACATATTTCAAAGGAGCAGGCTTGGAGCCATGTGGCAGGCTGGGCGGTAGGCATTGACTTTACTGCGCGCGACCTACAAGCCGCAGCCAAAAAAGCCGGCAAGCCTTGGACTGTCTCTAAAGGGTTCGATGGATTTGCTCCGGTGAGCCCCTTCATTCCAGTATCCATAGGAAAAAAACCTACCCATCAGAACGCTACCCATCAGAAAACAGCAGATCAACACCCTGAATCTTACAAGCAGCTTCAACTAACGTTGCAGGTCAATGGGCAACTACGCCAGCAGGACCTGTTATCGAATATGCTATTCGACCTTCCAACGCTCATTAGCCACCTCTCCGACTTATTCAGCTTGCGCGCCGGAGATATTATTTTTACCGGCACCCCATCGGGAGTATCGCAGGTTCAGCCAGGTGATCATTGTTCGGCTTCGGTACATCAGCCAAATGGCGAGTCCCTTGCTCAGCTCGATGTGTACCTCGAGGCTGCGTCATAATCCCTCAACTATGCTAGATCATCCGCGCTCTGTTCCTAAACCCACTATTTATAAACACTCATTTTATAAACACTCTCCATTAAAGTTCGCCCTGTTTGGCTTGCTATGCCTAGTCATTACTACCACAGCGCTCTTTAGTATGCCCACTCAAGCAGCGAAGGATACCACGTTTGTGCCCGACTACCGGTGGCCGGTTGATGTGTCACGTCACCTTTCAGGCACCTTTGGTGAGACTCGATCGGCTCATTTTCATAGTGGACTAGACATTAAAACCTGGGGCAGAGAAGGCTATCCTGTCTTTGCCACCGAGAAAGGCTACATCAGCCGAATGGCCATTAGTGCCAGAGGTTATGGCAAGGTGCTCTATGTGACCCACCCAAATGGTTATACCAGCGTTTATGCCCATTTGCAACGATTTTCTCCCGAGCTACAAGCTTATATCGACTCCATTCGAGTGGCTCAAGGGTACCGATTTGAAATAGACATTGACTTAGGGTATGCTGCCAACACCCACCAGGGCAGTCGCTCGAATCCACGATTTCCTATACAACGTGGCCAGCGCATCGCCTACACCGGATCCACCGGAATAGGCCCACCGCATCTCCACTTTGAACTCCGCAACCCTCAGGAACGCGCGTTAAACGCCCTCGAATTTGGCATACAGGTCAAAGACCGAGTCCCCCCTACCATTCGCTCCCTTATGGTCGTACCTTTAGCTGCCAACAGCCGGGTTCATGGACAAACCCAGCGAAACGTATTCCAGGCCATTGCTAAGGGCGAAACGGATAATGCATCCGTCAACTTTGGCCGTATTGCGGTGCAAGGCCCCATCGGTGTTGCTTTTGATATCTTTGATGGAGCGGATGAGGTCAACAACAAATACGCTTTTTACCAAGCTTGGCTAATCGATCATGGCCCAGAAAATAATGACGAAACCCACGCCACCTCACCTGACACTTCACCCGACAATCTGCCTGACACTTCAACTAAAACCTCACCTGACACCCTAGTACACCAACGCATAGACGCACTTGATTTTGATGATGGAGGAGCGATGTTTTTTGATCGCCTAGCCGCCCCAAATTCAAAACGTCGTAGTTTTCAGGCTTTTTTCCCTCAAGATGGTCCTATAATTCCCTTTTATAAAATCATGAAAGCTGGCCCAGGCGTGGGACTGGCCTTGGATGCATCAACCAGTAGTGCCCGGCGATATGAGCTTATTGTGCAGGACTATGCCGGTAACGAGTCACGCGCAAGTTATTTGCTAGAGGTGGACGCTGAACATCATGCTCAAGATGAAACCGTCCACGACTATGCCACAAAAATTCACCCAAGCGATTGGACGTGGAAGACCAATTGGGTGGCAGTGAACGACTCGTTGAGTTGGTCCTTGGATCCTAGTCATACCGAATGGCCACAAGCTCCATTTATCCAGGCTAATGATCACCGGTCTAATCAAGTCCAGTCCAGTAAAGGTCATTGGTTTCAAGATGGGGTTCTGCATACCATTACGCGGCTCCTACCCGATTCAAATCAGCGAATAAAAACCGAGGACCGGCGCATCCATTGGTTTGCCCAAGAAGGTAGTTTTCCAGATACCCTTAGCCTAGGGATGTTTCATGACCAGATTCAACCGCCCGACAGTGCAGGTCATCCTATACCCTTATTAGGTATTCTCCCGCTTCCGTTGCCCCAACAAAAATCTATCACCGTGGAATGGTTCGTGGGTGATTATTTAAAGGGGTATAAAAACAAGGATGGACAGCTGCCAAGCCAGCTGGGACTTTTCCGATTCAATCCCGAAGACCAAAGCTATTCACGGGTGGCATCCACCTTGCATGGTGGCATGATCAGAGCCCATATATCGGGTAGTGGTCTCTTTACTCTTTGGGCGGACAGCCTCCCCCCTCGAGCGTTTAACGTGGCCATACAACCGACCGTCTTTGGAACTACTGGGGTTAGCTTGCGTTTTGAGGAGGAGCATTCCGGCATTGAAACTTCCCAAACAACCATCTTAGTTAATGGGCAGAGAGGCATCATAGAATTCGATTACGAGGACTATTCCATGCTTTATTACCGGCCCAACTGGACAGCCAACAAGGGAGATACTCTCGAGATTGAATACCAGCTGGTAGATGGCTCTGGCAATCGCATTCAAGAGCGAATTACCCGAGTTCTCCGCTAAATTTCACGGCCTACATCGTACTCCTTCCTCTTACGAACGGATTAATGCGTGATCAAATACAATCTTTCGGTATCTACGATCTAACTCGCTTCGTCTAACCTGAACGAATTCTACTTTTAACTTAGCATTTATATGGTCTAATAATTTTTTTCGCGAAGTGGAATACTGAGATTCATTCGATAAAGTAGGCAAGACTTGTTGGTCGAACTCTTTAAGATCACACGACTGAATGCCTTGGGCGGATAACTCATGCACATATTCCCAAAAACTATAATCCAGTTCTTCCGAAAACACCACTCGTCGACCTTGGCAATGCACCACTACTTGGCCGGTCTGTAGCTCAATAAACCCGGTGGATGGCACGGGGAATTCCTGGCGTTTTCTTAGCCTTTGCACCCCCCATAAGACTACTAAAACAAAGCCTGAGACCACTAAAAACAACACGAATACATAGGTATTGGTCGGAGATCGTTCCGTTTTTGGTTCTATAACCGTATAATTGCGGGGTGTTCCATCGGGAAGGTCTAGTGAAAAGGGTAAAAGTGAAAGTAAAGTACCTTCACCTTTCAAATCCGCTAAGCCAACCCACCTATTTTCAACAGAATCATATGCGACCTGCTTCAAATTATCGACCGTGGTAAACTCTCCCTCTCGAAGCTCATACTTTCTAACAGTGTTCGTTTGGGAATCATAAAAATATTCCCAGTAAATGTGCATTAAACCCGTGACAGGGTCAAAGCGATTAATGCCACTAAACCGGTCCAAATGAAAAACGTCAGAGCTTACTTCAAACACCCCTAACTTCGTCCATTTCCAATCGATGGTACTTAGTTCATAGGTCACTACTTCTTGTTCTTGGTACTGAACAAATAGCATGACCTCACGCTCAGAGTCAAACTCAAAATCACCGTAGTAATAGCTGGTAGGCACGTCCCCAAAAATAGGTATATCCACCCATTCTTGGTTGGTCTGATTATAATAAATGAGGATGTTTTTGCTAGTGAATTCACCATACCCTCCATAGGCATAAATGCGGTAATCATCTGGAAAAACCAGATCGGCATGTCCGTAGAATGCTCTAAAACTATAGGAGTTATCAAGTCTATCTAACCGCCGAGTCTCCAAGTCATAGCGAAAGACTCGACCTCCCCCAGCATCCCACATCAACAAAGCGGATTCCCCGTCTATAAAGTACAGGTTAGTTAGCAAAAGCCCCGAATTACTTAAAGTATCCAAGACCAAGCCCTCTCTACTTCCAAAATTATGTTGAACCAATAAACTATTCTCAGGAAAATAGTAGTAGGTTCTCAGATTTCTAGCATCTACGGTCATACGGTAGGCTGTATTGTGAAGTTTAGTAAACTCCTGCTCAGTTAGAACCCAGAGATACGAATCGCTACCATTCTCTTCCCCTAATGTTGACGGTGTACGACTGGTTGATGTTGTTGTGGGCGTTGGTGAGGCTAAGGGCGTATAAAATGTACTGTTTTCACCATATCCAAAGGACTTGCCTGCCGGAAACATGACGACCGCTAGGAATCCACTAAGTATCCATAACCTATTTATTTTACCCATAATACCTACCTGAGCTAATTATCTACTAACTACCAACACTACCTATTCGACCAACCCTTCTGCCTATTTGTTTGGCTGTTTCATTGTTTGGCTGTTTCATCATAAAGCTATGCCAAAATAATACCTTACCCCATTGAACTCCAAACAATCCTAACCGCGTACTATACCGAAGCGATACAGCTTATCTCAACCAATACATTCTTGGGCAAGGTCTGAACCGCCACGGTTTCCCGCGCAGGAGGGTTTTCGGTAAAAAATGCCCCATACACCTCATTAACCACTCCAAAATCATCCATACTGTCCAAAAATATGGAACATTTGATCACCTTAGAGAAATCAGATCCCGCTGCACTCAACACTTCTCCCAGGTTGTTCATCACCTGCTTGGCCTGAGTTTCGGCATCTTCCCCAACAATCTCCATGGTGACCGGATCCAAGGCAATCTGACCGGAACAATACACCAACCCACCGTAAATCACCGCTTGACTGTATGGGCCAATGGCAGCCGGAGCCTGATCCGTTGACACAATTTTTTTGGTTTCATTTTTGCTTTGATCGGGTAAAGAAGTGGTCATAACTAGTTAATTAAGTGAATATTAAAGAATTAGAATGCTTTCGCCTTATTATTGCACAAAGTACTATATATACTTACTTTATAAAACAGCAAAGAATTCAATTTTTTATCACAAGTTTTAATACCATGAAAACCCTTTTCTCACGACTGTTTTTTCTAACGCTGGCGGTATA
>ERZ802831.817-NODE-817-length-15947-cov-27.3616_pt1 | contig 15947 bp, 16 predicted proteins | sample MGYA00345655_ERZ802831 | MGnify/ENA primary metagenome ERZ802831 (study PRJEB30503, sample SAMEA104212376) | marine metagenome | biome: Westerlies Biome; feature: [SRF] surface water layer (ENVO:00010504) within the epipelagic zone...; material: water...
TCCTCCCCGTTGTGGGCGTGCCGCTGCCTTTTGTCAGCTTTGGTGGCACGTCGATCGTCACCTTGTTGCTGGGTTTCGGTATTCTCAGCGCTATCAGCACTGAAAAGAGGGTCCTTTCAAGATGATCACGACAAACCGACTCCAGCAATCGAGGTTCGCACGGGGGTGTTGGTTGTGCTGTCGCATATTGCTTTTGTTCATAGGACTGAGCCTGTGTAACGTGGCTCTGGCCGGAGAGTACAGCGACCGAGAAGCTGCGCAGCAAGTGATCGCTGCCGCGCAGGAAGCAGGTGTGGATCCTGGTTGGGCCCAGCAGTTGATCGACGCCGCGGAACGGCAGCAAAGTATTCTCGATGCCATCTCACGACCGGCCGAAAAAACCAAGGCCTGGTACGAGTATAGAAAAATCTTTTTAACTGATCGCAGGATTAGCGAGGGCGTCTCGTTCTGGAGCGACCACGCAGGCACGCTGCAATCGGTCGCGGTCCGCACCGGCGTACCGGCGGAGTTGGTGGTGGCGATCATCGGCGTGGAGACCTATTACGGCCGGATCACGGGGAGTTATCGCGTGGTCGATGCACTGGCAACACTGGCGTTCGACTATCCGCGACGCTCGCCTTTTTTCACCGGAGAACTGGAGCAATTTCTGGTGCTGGCCTGGGAGTCGGGTAAGGATGCACTGGCGTTGAAAGGCTCTTATGCGGGCGCTATGGGATATGGCCAGTTCATGCCCTCGAGCTATCGCGCCTATGCACGGAGTTACGAGGGCGATGGTGCGCCGGATATCTGGGACAACCCCGCCGACGCCATTGCCAGTGTGGGAAATTATCTTGAGGCCCACGGCTGGCGTTCGGGTGAGCAGGTAGTGATCGATGGCGTCGCCGATGATCCCGACCCGGCGATGTTCGAGGGAGGATTGAAGCCCAAGAAAACGGTCGCCGCGCTGGCGCTCGAGGGGCTCGAACCCACCGATCCATTGGACCCTGAAGGTCTGGCAACGCCGCTCCGGCTCGAAGAGGAGGACGGTGTGCGCTACTGGCTGGGACTGCAAAATTTCTATGTCATCACGCGTTACAACCACAGCGCTATGTATGCCATGGCGGTATGGGAGCTCAGTCAGGCGATTGCGGTGGCGCGCGAGGGCTCTTGAGGCGCCTGTTGATTGGCGCAATGTGCTGCGCCTCGGTTGCTTTGACCGCGTGCTCCACTCATCGCGATGCCGCACCGACAGAGCAGGCGGATTTTGCGCCGTCCCCTTCCGATCGTGTTCCATGGCAGGACGCCATTCCACAGCCTGACCCCCTCTTGGCCCAGGGTAATCGCAGTCCTTACGAAGTGAATGGCGCCCTCTATACCGTGCGAGGCAGTGCGCGGGGCTATCGCGAGCGGGGTATCGCGTCATGGTATGGCATGAAATTTCAGGGCCGACCCACTGCCAACGGCGAAACCTTTGACGTTTACGGCGCCACCGCTGCGCATCGCTCACTGCCGATACCGACCTATGTCCGCGTGACCAACTTGGGCAACGATCGCACTGTGGTATTACGGGTGAACGACCGTGGCCCCTTTCACCCGGACCGTCTGATCGACTTGTCATATGGCGCGGCTTTGCAGCTTGGCTTCGCCGAACAGGGCACTGCGACCGTATTGGTGGAATCGGTTGATCTGGCGGGGGTCGATGACCGTCGTGAACTCGAGGCTGCCACCTACCGTTACCTGCAATTGGGCGCGTATACCTCCGAGACTGCCGCGGGCGAGCTCGGCAGCAAGATCAGCAGTACATGGGCTTACCCCGTCTCTGTCAGCGCCGTAGACAGCGGTGGCCGGCGGCTGCACCGCGTTAGAGTCGGACCCTTCTCTAACATGCAGGCGCTAGAGCAGGCCCGGGCAGTATTGATCGAGGCGGGCTATCCGGCACCGCAGCCATTACCTTGAGAGGTGATTTTCATCAGACGCCTCGCACGCGTAAACTGGCGCGGTCCCGTTTTGACCCTCAGGAGAACCCGTCGATGACAGGAGCGAGAGCGAATATGAAGCGCTCAGTTTGGTGCCTGATCACTATGTTGTGGCTACCGCTGGCTGGATCGGCCAACTCAGCTTTGGTGCCCACGCCGCCGGCGATCAACGCCGATTCCTACCTGCTCGTCGATTTCGACACCGGGGCCGTGCTGGTCGAGCACAATCCCGACCTGCAGTTGCCGCCTGCGAGTCTGACCAAGCTCATGACCGCCTATATCCTCGCTCAGGAGGTCGAGCTGGGTCGGCTGGGCCTGAATGACGTTGTGCCGGTGAGTCGCAATGCCTGGTCGCAAAATCCCGTATTTGAGGGCTCGTCGTTGATGTGGATCGAGCCTGGCAAGCCAGTGACGGTGGCGGAGCTGGAGCGCGGCATTGTGATCTCATCTGGCAACGACGCAACGGTTGCGATAGCCGAGCATATTGCCGGCAGTGAGGCGGCGTTTGTCGATCTGATGAATCGCTACGCAGAAGAAATGGGGCTTACGGGCACGCACTTTGAAAACAGCCATGGCTTGCCCCACCCCGAGCATTTATCGACGGCGCGCGATCTTGCCCTGACGGCCGCCGCCGCTATTCGCAACCACCCCGAGCGTTATGCTGTGTATAAAGAGCAGAGCTACACCTACAACGACATCACGCAGTACAACCGTAATCATTTACTGCGGGAAGACGACTCCGTGGATGGGTTAAAGACCGGATATACCAGCGTGGCGGGCTATGGTCTTGTGGCCTCGGCGAAGCGCGAGGGTATGCGCCTGATCTCGGTGGTGATGGGCAGTAGCTCCACATCGAGCCGAAAATCGGAAACCCGCAGCCTATTGAACTACGGTTTTCGCTTTTATGAGACTGCGACACCGGTCAGGGGCGGAGCTGAACTCGCTCAGGGTCGAGTGTGGAAAGGTCGGGCATCGCAAGTCGCGTTGGGAGTGACGACGGATATCGTGCTGACGCTGCCCAGAATCGCTGCCGAGATAAAGCCAACGGTCGAGATTGATGCGCCGCTGATTGCCCCCCTTAGGGTCGGTGATGTAGTGGGGCGGGTGGTGCTGACCCGAGCCGGAGAGCCAGTGGGTGAAGCGATGTTGGAGGTCCTCGAAGCGGTGGAGTCCGCCGGTTTTTTTGCGCGGCTGTGGGACACCATAGTGTTATGGTTTCAGCAGCTACTGGGTTGATCGGCAGTGAGTGAGGACCCGCCAAAGATTGTTTTTCCCTGTGCGTACCCCATTAAGGTGCTGGGCAGGGCTGGATCAGCATTTCAACCAGCAGTGATGTCCGTATTCAATCAGCGTGCAGCGGGATTTTCGGAGCAGGACGTGCTGGTTAAGGACTCCCGCAATGGCACTTTTCAGTCGATTACCATCACCATTGAGGCGCAAAGCGAGGAGCAGCTGCGTCTGATTCATCAGGATCTAATGGATACCGGTCTGGTATCCATGGTGCTCTGATACCGTGTTGTGTCGGCGTTTAGGCACGGTCGACTTTGATTCGACCTTCGAAGCGATGAAGACCTTTACCGCGTCGCGCACCCCCGACACTGAAGATGAAATTTGGCTGTTACAGCACCCGCCCGTCTATACACAGGGCCTGTCTGGCAAGCCGGAACACGTGCTCGATCCCGGTGAAGTGCCCATTATCCAGATCGATCGCGGCGGCCAAGTGACGTATCACGGCCCCGGCCAATGGGTTGCCTATGTGCTCTACGATCTGCGTCGGGCCAATGTCAATGTCAGACAGTTGGTTAACCTGCTCGAGGCCGCACTGGTGCAGGTGTTGGGCGAGTGGGGCATCGAGGCCTATGGTGATCCCGATGCGCGGGGCGTGTATGTCGACGGATGTAAAATCGCGGCGTTGGGTTTGAAGGTCAGCAAAGGGCGCAGCTATCACGGCCTGTCACTCAACGTCGATCTGGATCTCAGCCCTTTTAGTGGCATCAATCCCTGCGGTTATGAGGGGCTTGAGGTCACGTCTATCGCAACGCTCATGGGGTCCGACTGCCCCGACATGGATGAGGTGGGCGAGGCACTGCTCAGACACCTAGAGGCGCTGTTACCGGCAGCGGACTGACGCCAGCGGTATTGGCTGGCATAATCGCGCCTCCTCCGAGGAGCCACCATGTCTGAACTACAGCGCGACATCGACGCGCGCCGCACCTTTGCCATTATTTCTCACCCCGACGCGGGTAAGACGACTATGACTGAGAAGCTGCTGCTACTCGGTCAGGCAATTCAGGTAGCCGGCTCCGTGAAGGGTAAGCGCGGGCCACATGCGACCTCGGACTGGATGGCGCTGGAGCAGGAGCGCGGTATTTCTGTCACGTCCTCGGTGATGCAGTTCCCCTACAAAGAGCGCTGGGTGAACTTATTGGATACACCGGGCCATGAGGACTTTTCGGAGGACACCTATCGGACCCTGACAGCGGTCGATTCTGCACTAATGGTGATCGACGGCGCCAAGGGCGTTGAGGACCGTACCATCAAGCTGATGAATGTCTGTCGCCTCCGGGACACGCCCATCATCACCTTCGTCAACAAACTCGACCGTGACATCCGCGACGCCATCGAACTGGTGGACGAGGTTGAAGAAGTGCTAGGCATTGCCGGCGCACCCATCAACTGGCCCATCGGCATGGGCCGCGATTTCAACGGCGTTTACAACCTCTACACCGATACGATTCATCGATACCAACCCGGTGATGGCAGTGCGCTGGCAGAAGAGGATCTGATTACGGGTCTCGATTCCGATGAGGCCAGAACCTTGCTGGCGGAGGACTACGATAATTTTGTCGAGGAGATCGAGCTGGTCCGCGGCGCCTCTCACGAGTTCTCACTCGAGGCCTTTCTGGCCGGTCAGCTGACACCGGTCTTTTTCGGGACGGCACTGGGAAACTTTGGTGTCAGGGAGATGCTCAATGACTTTGTAGAGTGGGCGCCCGCTCCTCAGCCCAGAATCTCATCAGAGCGACTGATTGAGGCATCCCAGCCGGATTTCACCGGCTTTGTTTTCAAGATCCAGGCCAATATGGACCCCAAACACCGGGATCGCATTGCGTTTATGCGTATTTGCTCAGGCCGCTATGACAAGGGCATGAAAATGCGTCATGTGCGCATCGACAAGGATGTCCGCATTGCAGACGCGGTGACCTTCCGAGCGGGGGATCGCACGTTGGTGGAGTCCGCGGTCGCAGGGGATATTATTGGCTTGCACAACCACGGCACGATTCAGATCGGCGATACCTTTACCACTGGTGAAGCACTCCGTTTTGCCGGCATCCCCCATTTTGCCCCCGAATTATTCCGTCGTATTCGTCTGACAGATCCGATGAAGACCAAAGCGCTGCAAAAAGGCCTGCAACAATTATCCGAGGAAGGCTCGACGCAGGTGTTTTCGCCACTGAACAACAGTGACCTCATTGTGGGTGCAGTCGGTCAGTTGCAGTTCGACGTGGTGGCTTATCGTTTGGCAGACGAATACAAGGTCGAGGCACTTTACGAGCCGGTCAACATCTACACGGCTCGCTGGATAGAGGCCGAGGACGAGCGCAAGCTGGAAGATTTCCGCAAGAAAGCGGCGGAGCACTTGTCGGAAGACGGCGGTGGTTATCTCACCTATTTGGCGCCCACCCGCGTCAATCTCTCACTCATGGAGGAGAGATGGCCCGACATCCGATTCCTGGAGACGCGAGAGCACTGAGCCGGGTCAGAGCAGTGCTTCAATGTCGCTCGCGATGGCCTCGGGTTTGGTCGACGGTGCGTAGCGTTTGACCACCTCACCCTGCTGGTTGATCAAAAACTTTGTGAAGTTCCATTTGATGCGCTTGCTGCCCAGCACGCCGGGCGCCTGCTCTTTCAGGTGAGCGAATAGCGGGTGGCTGGCCGCGCCATTGACCTCAATCTTGCTGAACAGCGGGAAGCTGGTCTGGTAGTTCAGGTCGCAGAAGGACTGAATTTCTTCCTCATTGCCGGGCTCCTGGCCGCCAAATTGATTGCAGGGAAAAGCCAGTACTGAAAAGCCGCGGTCGCCGAAGGACTTTTGCAGTGACTCCAGTCCCTCGTATTGCGGGGTAAACCCACACTTGGAGGCGGTATTCACGATCAGCAATACCTTGCCGCCAAATTCACTGAGCGCGGTGTCTTCACCATTCGCCCGGGCGGCAGAAAAATCCAAAACAGTCGTCATAGTGTGCTCCATAGAGGCTGTGGGGTAACGGGGTATTCAGGCGGAGAGGTAGGTTTCCAATTCGAAATCGGTCACGCGGCGCTCAAACTCTGCCAGCTCCTGCTTTTTGACCTCGCTGAAGGCAAATTGGAATTCCGCAGAGAGCGTTTCGCGCACATTGGCAGATTCAGAAAATCGCGCGATGGCTTCTGCCATATGACCAGGCAGGCAAACGTTGTCCGCGTCCTCAATCCACGCATTGCCGCCGATCGGAGCGGGCGCCTCACACTGTCGGTCAATGCCCGAGTAGATTCCTGCAAGCAGCGCAGCCACTGCCAGGTAGGGATTGCTGTCTGCCCCGGCGACGCGATGCTCAATGCGGGTGGCTGGGCTGGGGCTGGCGGGGATTCTCAGTGCGGTGGTGCGGTTGTCAAAGCCCCAGTTGGGTTGCGTCGGCGCGTGATTCCCGGCCTGAAATCGCCGGTAGGCGTTGTAACTGGGCGCGAAAATCAGATGTGTGTCGGACATGAGTTCGAGGCATCCGGCGACCGCTTGGCGCAGCAGAGGGGTGCCCTCGACGTCGCCGCTATCAAAAACATTCAGGCCCGAGGTGTCGAGCAGGCTGCAGTGCGCATGCATGCCGTTGCCAGCCTGATTCTCCATGGGCTTTGGCATAAAGCTCGCCAATGAATCGAATCGCTCCGCAACGGCGCGAATACATCGCTGCATGCGAATAATTTGGTCGCAATAGGCGACCGCGTCGTCGGAGTAGGCAACATTAATTTCGTATTGGGCGGGTGCCGCTTCCTTTAACACGCCTTCGTAGGGCAGTCCCTGTACCACAAAACTCGCTTTCAGCGCTTCGAACAACGCCGCATGTTCATCGAGAGAACTGAGACCGTAAAGATTGCCGCCGGTTTCGTTCTCAGCAGGCAGCGCGTCTCGCAATGTCTGGTTTTCGTCTGGGCGCTTGAATAGGTTGAACTCCAGCTCAATGGCGACTCTGGGTACGAAACCTTTTTTCCCGAGCTTATCGACTATCTGCGCCAGTACCTGCCGCGGATCAGAGAGAAGGGGTGCGCCGTCGTCCTTGAACATGGTCAGTACCAGCTGCGCGCGATCCACGCCGGTGGCAGTCAATACCGGGACCAGAGATTCCGGCACCGCCCGACACCACCCATCGAGATCCCCGTTGTCGAGTGCAATCCGGGGCACGTCGCGACCCCATGCGTCCTGTGCTACGGCTGACTTGGGGAGTTTGATGCCATCTGAGAGGAGCGCGGGCAGCTTTTCAATCGGCAACCATTTACCGCGGGCTGCACCATTACAGTCCGTGATGAGGGCCTCTACCGTCTCGATGTCGGGGTGTTGGGCCAGCAGTGTGTCAGCGTTCGAGTGCATCTGGGGATTCTCTGTCGAGGTAGCGAGTTTAACCGCGTGGGCACAGCCTCACCAGTCGAGAGGTGCGGTGCGCCAGTGGCTTTCCCAGGCTGCACGCACCTTATTGGGGTAGCGCAGGTTCCCGCTGGAACCGTTGTAGGCGGCCAGTGCATGGTTAAGGTTCTGATCTTCTCGATCCAGATAGAAGCGGAGAATATGACAACCATAACGGAGGTTGGTCGGGGTGTCGGTCAGGTTATCGTCGCCTCGCCCGATCTCGTCTTTCCAGAATGGCATGACCTGCATCAGGCCCTGTGCACCCACGCGAGAGATTGCATAGCGATCGAAGGCGCTCTCCACCTCGATCACTGACAACACTAACTCGGGTGGTAAGTTGAGTTCACTCGCCTGCTGGTGAACCCGCCTTAACAGGTCGAGGCGCTCTGCGGGGTCTGCGAGAAAGCGGGCGAGCCGCTGCTGCATATCCACTAGCCAGACCTCAGCGGCATATCGATCTTCAAAGCCGTCCTGCGCAGACAAAGCACGGTTCAGATAAGCGCTGAGCGCGGCTCGGTCCCCTGCTGATTCGGCGCTGAGTTCCGGAGCAGTCAGCAGGAGTAACGCAAGAAGAATCCCAAGCTGTGTGTGGCGCAAATTGATCAGCCGTCAGAAAGTAACTGCTTGAGACGTCCGATGACGTCTGTGGGTCCCACCATCTCGGTCTCGCCGCTGCGTCGCTGGGTGAGTTCGAGATGACCCTCGGCCAGCGATCGTTCTCCCACGGTCACCCTCAGCGGCATGCCCAGAAGCTCCATCTCTGCGAACTTGACTCCTGGCCGCTCCGATCGGTCGTCGAGAAAAGCGGTGAGGCCCGCATCAGCGCAGGCGGCGTAGAGCTGCTCGGTGGCCTCGCGCACGGCATCCGACTTATCCATGCCCAGTGGGACGATGGCTACGTCGAAAGGCGCCATGGCGGCAGGCCAAATGATGCCGTTGTCGTCATGATTTTGCTCAATGGCGGCCGCGACGATGCGCGTGATACCAATGCCGTAACAACCCATGACCATCGGCTGGTTGCGACCCTGCTCATCAAGCACAGAGGCATTCATTGACTCAGAATACTTCGTGCCCAACTGGAAGATATGGCCGACCTCAATACCGCGTCGAATCTCGAGGGTGCCCTCGCCGCAGGGGCTGGGATCGCCGCTCACGATCTCGCGAATATCGGCGAATTCAGCATTTGGGACATCCCGGCGCCAGGTGGCGCCCTTGACGTGGTAGCCGTCTTCATTGGCGCCGCAAACGAAACTGGGCATCTGCGCTGCGGTGTGATCCACCACGACTCTGACAGGGGCACCCACTGGACCCAGCGAGCCAAACCCGGCGCCCAAACGGGCTTTTACTTCGTCGGGTTCCGCCATCACCAGTGGCGACGCCATGCCCGGCAATTTGCCGGCCTTGATGGCATTGAGTCGATGGTCACCGCGAACCACCAGCGCCACCAGTTCGCCCTGCTCATCTTTGGCGAGGAGTGTTTTGATCGATTGCTCAGCCGGGATACCTAGCTGCTCGGCGAGAGCATCAATCGTGGTCATGCCGGGCGTTGCGAATTTCTCCAAAGCCGGTGTCTCCGGCTGCTCAGCAGCAACCCCCGGCAGCGCAGGCGCTAGCTCCACGTTGGCCGCGTAGTCGCTGCCGGTCGAGAAGGCAATGGCGTCCTCGCCGCTTTCTGCCAGCACATGGAACTCGTGGGAATGTGCGCCGCCGATTGCGCCTGTGTCGGCTTCCACCGCCCGGAAATCAAGACCCAACCGGGTGAAGACGGCGGTGTAGGCTTCATGCATGCGCCAGTAAGTCTGTTCCTGCGACGCCTGATCAATATGAAATGAGTAGGCGTCCTTCATGATGAACTCCCTTGAGCGCATCACGCCAAAGCGCGGTCGGATTTCATCACGAAACTTAGTTTGGATTTGGAACAGGTTGATCGGCAGCTGTTTATAGCTCTTGATCTCGCTTTTGGCGATCTGGGTGATGACCTCTTCGTGGGTGGGCCCGAGACAGAACGGGCGCTGGTGACGGTCCTCCAGTCGACACAGCTCGGGCCCGTAGAGCTCCCAGCGGCCAGATTCTTCCCACAACTCCCCTGGCTGCACCACCGGCATACTCAGCTCTAGCGCGCCGGCGCGTTCCATTTCTTCCCGGACAATTTGCTCAACTCTGCGCAGCACGCGGAGTCCCAGTGGCATCCAGTTATAGATGCCGGCAGCGACCCGGCGGATCAGTCCCGCTCGCAGCATGAGCTGATGACTTGCGACCTCAGCGTCTGAGGGGGTCTCTTTCAGGGTCGACAGCAGGAACTCACTGGCTCGCATAACACACTCCACATCGGTAAAGGTCATTCTAAAGGGGGCGGATGCAGGCCGTACAGTTGTGGCGGTGTGAATCGTGGTGATGTTGCTGCAGCGTTGGCGGCGATGAGCCAGCTGATCATATGCCGACGAATAGTGGTGACGGGCTTGTGGGTGGCAGGCGCCTGTTGTTGAATCGTTCCAGTAGCAGTCTGGGCGATGCCGCCCTGATCAGGGTTATCGCGTGAGGCAGGCCAATGGGAAAGAAGCAAACCGGCACGCAACTGGAAAAAGCGGTTGAAGCCAAAAAAATGAAACCGGTCAAAACCAAGCTCTCTAAATCACAGATGTTTGAAGCGCTGGCCGAAGACAGCGGAGTCCCCAAGTCGGAGGTCCAAAAGGTATGGGGTTCTTTGGAACGGCTCATCGAAGCGAGCATTTGTGAGCGTGGCTATGGCCAGTTCACCTTGCCGGGGTTGATGAAAGTCACCACCGTCCGACGACCCGCGATTAAAGCCCGACGAGGCATCAACCCGTTCACCAAGGAGGAAATCTGGTTCAAGGCTAAACCTGCGACCACTGGTGTCAGGATTCGCGCACTGAAAAAAATGAAGGGCTTCGCCAACTGATCTGTGAGCGCAACCTGTGTGACCCGGCGGCGTCCGCCTTTTCTGATCGCTTTGACGGCAGGGAGCTGAATGTTCACGCTCTGCGTATCTTTCACTGATTCAGGGTTTACGGTACGCTCCGCGCCCTTATATGAAGACCCATAACCTCAGGCAGAGCCGGTCTAATCACGCTTTGCACGGGGAGAGCACTATGCCCATTTACGAATATTGTTGTCAGGAATGCGGACATTCGCTGGAGGCCATCCAAAAGTTGGCCGACGCGCCTTTGACTGACTGTCCCGAGTGCGGAAAAGCCGCTCTGAAGAAGCAGGTGAGTGCCCCCGCTTTTCGCTTGTCTGGTGGCGGTTGGTACGAGACCGACTTCAAAACTGGCGACAAGAAAAACATTGCGGGCGAGCGCAGTGATACTGCAGATAAGCCGGCCGCTAAAACGGAATCTGGCAGCGCCTCGGGTGAGAACACCAAGAAAACCGAGTCGAAACCGGCGGCCACTGCAAAGACCGATACCTCCAAAGCCAGCTAACGGCGGGAAACCACACCATGGAAACAGCGATGCGAACCCACTACTGCGGCCTGATCGATGAGAATTTGATCGATCAGACGGTGACGCTGTGTGGCTGGGTAGATCGCCGCCGGGATCATGGCGGTGTCATTTTTCTCGACATGCGCGACCGCGAAGGCGTGGTGCAGGTGGTGTTTGACCCCGACACGGAAGAGCACTTCCAGCGGGCCGACAGCGTCCGTAGCGAGTATGTTTTGCGCATCACCGGTCGCGTTCGCGCACGCACGGCCGAGACGGTGAATCCGAATATGGCATCGGGGAAGATAGAAGTGCTGGGTAAAACTCTGGAGATTCTCAATGCTGCCCAAACGCCACCCTTTCCGCTCGATGAGCACCACTCCGTGGGTGAGGACGTCCGTCTGCGGTACCGCTTTATGGATCTGCGTCGGCCGGAGATGCAGCAGAATCTGATTGCCCGGGCGAAAATCACCTCGAGCATCCGGCGCTACCTAGACGAGCAGGGTTTTTTGGATATAGAAACCCCGATACTGACGCGGGCAACCCCCGAGGGCGCGCGGGATTATCTGGTTCCCAGCAGAACACAGCCCGGCGCATTCTTTGCGTTGCCCCAGTCTCCCCAGCTCTTCAAGCAGTTACTGATGATCTCGGGTTTTGACCGCTACTACCAAATCGCACGGTGCTTCCGGGACGAAGACCTTCGGGCGGACCGACAGCCTGAATTTACCCAGATTGACATCGAAACCGCCTTTCTCAATGCCGAAGAAGTGATGTCGATTACTGAGGGTATGGTGCGCAGCCTGTTCCAAGAGCAGCTTGAGGTGGAGCTGGGCGCGTTTCCGCGCATGACCTGGGCAGATGCGATGGAACGTTATGGCTCTGATAAACCCGACCTTCGGATTACATGGGAATTGGTATCAATCGATGACTTGATGGCGGGGGTCGATTTTAAAGTGTTCAGTGGTCCCGCTAATGATGCGGGCAGCCGGGTGGCTGCGCTCAAGGTGCCGGGGGGCGCGTCGCTGTCGCGGAAGGAAATTGACGACTACACCGACTACGTAGGAATTTATGGCGCCAAGGGTCTGGCCTGGATCAAGGTGAATGACCGCGCGGCCGGCATAGAAGGTTTACAATCGCCGATTATCAAGTTTATGCCCGACGAGACCGTGCTCGCGATGCTGGATCGGCTCGACGCAGCAGACGGCGATATCCTGTTCTTTGGCGCCGACAAGCGCTCGGTGGTTAATGAGTCTCTGGGCGCATTGCGTCTCAAAGTCGCTGCAGATCTGGATCAGGTTGCAGAGGGGTGGGCGCCGTTATGGGTTGTCGACTTCCCCATGTTCGAACGCGATGAACGCGGCGGTATGACCGCCTTGCACCACCCCTTTACGGCGCCGGCCTGTTCGGTGGAGATCTTACAGGCAGAGCCCGAGGCCGCGCTGTCACAGGCCTACGATATGGTGCTGAACGGTAGCGAGATTGGCGGCGGTTCCGTCCGTATTCATGATCAGGCTATGCAGCAGGCCGTGTTTGAGCTTTTAGGTATTGATGAGGCCGAGGCGGAATCCAAGTTCGGGTTCCTCTTGAGCGCGCTGCGTCACGGCGCGCCGCCTCATGCTGGCCTTGCCTTTGGTCTGGATCGTCTCGTCATGCTGATGGTGGGTGGGCAGTCTATTCGTGACGTCATCGCCTTCCCCAAGACCCAGAGCGCCCAATGCGTCATGACCGAGGCGCCGGGTGAAGTCTCGGAGCAGCAACTGCGGGAGCTGTCGCTGCGCCCTCGCCGCACCGAGCAACCCGCTGCGGACTGATTCAGGATGGCGGGCCACAGTAAATGGGCGAACATCAAGCATCGCAAAGCGGCGCAAGACGCCAAGCGGGGCAAGCTCTTTACCAAATTGATTCGGGAGCTGGTGGTGGCCGCGCGGGCAGGAGGCGCTGTCGTTGAAGACAACCCGCGACTCCGCGCGGCGGTAGACAAGGCGCTTGGCGCCAATATGAAGCGGGACACCATCGACAATGCCATCGCGCGTGGCGCGGGCACCGGTGAAGCCGACAACATGGAGGAGCTGACCTACGAGGGTTATGCGCCTGGTGGTGTGGCAGTGCTCGTTGAAGTGATGACGGACAACCGCAATCGCACGGTCGCAGAGGTGCGGCACGCCTTTACCAAACGCGGCGGTAATCTGGGTACAGACGGGTCGGTAGCCTATCTTTTTTCCCGCACCGGGCTCATCCAGTTTGCCCCGGGGGCAGATGAGGAGGCGGTGATGGAAGCCGCTTTGGAGGCGGGTGCTGACGATATTGTGACAGCTGAGGATGGTAGCGTTGACGTGATAACGCCTTGGGAGTGTGTCACTGAGGTGCGAGATGCACTGGTTGTCGCAGGGCTGGAGCCCGTTCAGGCCGAGGTCACGATGTTACCCAGCACAGAAGTCTTGCTGAATGCCGACACTGCATCGAGTGTTATGGGGCTGATCGACATGCTCGAGGATCTCGATGACGTCCAGAATGTCTATTCCAATGCAGACATACCGGACGCTGTGCTCGCCACTTTGTAATGTCTAGTGAGTCCTTACCGGCTCATGATCTTTTCGTCACAATCGTTCACACTAGGCACTGATTTGCGCTGGTTGCCATCATGACTGTCATCCTTGGCATCGACCCCGGTTCCCGAAAAACGGGGTTTGGCGTCATCCGCGTTGAGCGAAATCAGGCCCAATACGTCTCGAGCGGCACTATCCGTCTGCCGGTCAAGGAAGCCCTCGGTCCACGTCTTCGGGTCTTGTTTGAGTCACTCTCAGAGATCATTGACACCTATCAGCCCACGGTCGCGGCGATTGAGAGCGTTTTTATGGCGAAGAGTGCGGATTCTGCGCTCAAGCTGGGGCATGCCCGGGGCGCGGCGATGGTGGCCTGTGTGACCAACGAGCTTGAGGTATTTGAGTACGCGGCGCGACAGATCAAGCAGTCCGTCGTGGGTACGGGTGCGGCCAATAAACAGCAGGTGCAACACATGGTGACCGCACTGCTGGGTTTGACCGCGGAGCCCGCAGAAGACGCGGCCGATGGCCTCGCCGCAGCGCTGTGTCACTGCAATACGCAGGGCCTGGCCAGCGCATTATCTGCCAGCCGCTTCAGGGCAGGGCGTTTAAGGTAAAGTGGCGGCATGATTGGTCAAATTCGAGGCACATTGATCGCGCGTCAGGCGCCCGAAATTCTGGTGGATGTCGGGGGTATTGGCTACGAAATTCAGGTGCCCATGACCACGCTTTATCAGTTGCCTGAACTCGGCCAACCCGTCACCTTGTTGACACACTTTGTCGTGCGCGAGGACGCGCAACAACTGTTTGGTTTTGCTGAATCCGCCGACAGACGTTTATTTAGGGAGCTGATCAAGGTCAGCGGCGTCGGTCCGCGATTGGCGCTTACACTGCTCTCAGGAATGGATGCGGCCGACTTCGCGCGCTGCTTGCAACGCGATGACGTGGCCGCCCTGGTGGCACTGCCGGGCGTAGGCCGCAAGACGGCGGAGCGCCTGCTGGTGGAGATGCGCGACAAAGCGGGGGATTGGCTTGATGAACTCTCTCCTGAGTCAGCCGCGCGAGCGGAGACCGGCAAGCCGAGTGCCCATGGCAATGACCAACGCGCGGAAGCCGAGCAGGCACTCGTCGCCCTGGGCTACAAGCTGACGGAAGCCGCTAAGCTGATCGCAGCCGCCGATGCAGCGCCAGAGACCCCCAGCGAAGAGTTGATTAGGCTGGCTCTGCGGATTGCCGGAGGGGCGAAAGGATGACAGCAGTGCAAGAGGAAGGGCGCCGGTGATTGAGACTGATCGTCTTGTCGCGGCCGACCCGGGCAATCATCGCGACCATCGCGAAGACGCCATGGACCGCGCGATCCGACCGCGAAGGCTCGACGACTATATCGGGCAACGTGCAGTGCGGGAGCAAATGGAGATCTTCCTCTCGGCGGCGCGCGGTCGTGGGGAACCGCTCGACCATACTTTGATTTTCGGCCCGCCGGGCCTCGGCAAGACCACACTCGCCAGCATCATTGCGGAGGAAATGGGTGTTCAACTGAAAACCACCAGTGGACCCGTTTTGGAAAAGGCCGGTGACATTGCAGCCCTGATGACCAACCTCGAGCCCCGCGATGTGCTGTTTATTGACGAGATTCATCGCCTGAGTCCCTATGTCGAAGAAATCCTGTACCCCGCTATGGAGGATTACCAGCTCGATATCATGATTGGTGAGGGACCCGCCGCGCGTTCCATAAAGCTCGATTTACCGCCTTTTACCTTGGTCGGTGCCACAACCCGCGCAGGACTACTCACTTCGCCACTACGTGATCGATTCGGCATCGTGCAGCGGCTTGAGTTCTATGACGCCCCGGAACTCACTGAAATCGTAAAACGTTCAGCCGGCATTCTCGAGATTCCCAGCGACCATGAAGGCGCAGTGTCAATTGCTAAGCGTTCCAGAGGCACGCCGCGTATCGCTAACCGCCTGCTGCGACGTGTTCGAGACTATGCAGAGGTAAAGGCCGATGGCGCGGTGACCGGCGGGACGGCCGAGGCGGCACTCGATTTGCTGTCCGTGGACGCTCAGGGTTTTGACCATTTGGATCGCCGGTTGCTGCTCACTATGATCGAGAAGTTCGATGGTGGCCCCGTGGGGGTGGATAGTCTGGCCGCGGCACTGTCCGAGGAGCGCGGCACGATTGAGGATGTATTGGAGCCGTTTCTGATTCAGCAGGGCTTTATTTTGAGAACGCCGCGCGGTCGGATCGCGACCCGCCATGCTTATGCCCATTTCGGCATCGCCTTTCAGGGATCCGCGGCGGAAACCCTCAGCCTCGATCTGGATGAGTCGTCGTGACAGCGGAATTTTCGCT
>ERZ802831.821-NODE-821-length-15907-cov-72.4584_pt1 | contig 15907 bp, 17 predicted proteins | sample MGYA00345655_ERZ802831 | MGnify/ENA primary metagenome ERZ802831 (study PRJEB30503, sample SAMEA104212376) | marine metagenome | biome: Westerlies Biome; feature: [SRF] surface water layer (ENVO:00010504) within the epipelagic zone...; material: water...
CATCAGATATTAGATCTTTTTCGATTTCAGAATTAGAAAACCTTTCAAATGAACTAAGAGAGTTTTTACTATATTCAGTTGGAAAAAGTGGAGGTCATTTAGGAGGAGGACTTGGAGTGGTTGAGCTTACTATAGCTATTCATTATTTATTTAATACTCCATTTGATAATCTTGTTTGGGATGTTGGCCATCAAGCATATCCTCACAAAATTTTAACAGGAAGAAAAAGCTTAATTGAGACAATTAGAAAAAAAGATGGTTTAGCTCCCTTTCCGACAATTACTGAAAGTGAATACGATGCATTTGGTGTTGGGCACTCGAGTACTTCAATTAGTTCAATTTTAGGTATGGCCATTGCAAATATGGATGTTAATCCTGAAAAGAAACATGTTGCAGTCATTGGTGATGGTGCTATGACAGCTGGAATGGCATTTGAGGCTTTAAGTCATACAGGTCATTTAAAACCAAATGTATTAATTGTTTTAAATGATAATGACATGTCAATTTCAGAAAATGTTGGAGGGCTATCTAATTATTTTTCAAGAATATGGGCCTCTAAAACATATAAAGGGATAAAAAAAAGTGGAGCTAGTTTCTTAAAACCTTTACCACAAGCCTATCACTTAGCTAGAAAGGTGGAAACGCAAATGAAAGCAATGGTTGCTCCTGGAACAATCTTTGAAGAATTAGGCCTCAATTATATTGGGCCAATTGATGGACACAATATAAAAGAGTTAGTAGATGTTATTGGGAATTTAAAAGATTTTGATGGTCCGCAATTCCTTCATGTAATTACTAAAAAAGGGGCTGGGTTAGATCCAGCTGAAGCAGATAGAATAGGCTTCCATGCAATTGGTAAAATTAATGCAATAAAATCCTCATCATCTTCGACTCCTAAATATCAAGATATATTTAGTGACTGGATAGTCGATATGGCTAAAAAGGATAAAGATTTAGTAGCAATTACCCCAGCAATGAAAGAGGGCTCAGGTCTAGTTAAGTTTTGCAAAGAATATCCAGATAGATACTTTGACGTTGCGATCGCAGAACAACACTCAGTAACATTTGCAGCAGGACTAGCCAAAGAAAATAAGAAACCAGTAGTTGCAATTTACTCAACTTTTATACAAAGAGCTTATGATCAATTTATTCACGATGTTGCTGTGCAAAACTTAGATGTTACGTTTGCTTTAGATAGAGCTGGTCTTGTTGGAGAAGATGGACCTACACACTCTGGAAATTATGATATAGCTTTCTTGAGGTGCATTCCAAATATTATTCTGATGTCTCCGTCTGATGAAAATGAAACTCGTGCACTTTTATGTTCAGCATTTAATTATTCAGGCCCTGCTGCAGTTCGTTATCCAAGAGGATCAGGTCCAAATGCTAAAGTAAATTTAGATCTGAAGCCAATTGAAATTGGCAAAGCTAATTTAATAAAAAAAGGTGATCCAAAAGTTATATTTCTTAATTTCGGTGCTCTTCTTCATGAAGCAAAATTAGTTGCTGATGAATTGAATTTAACTCTAATTGATATGCGCTTTATAAAACCATTAGATGAAGAAATTTTAAGAACATACTTAAAGTCAGCTGATCTTTTCATATCACTTGAAGATGGTTCAATTGCAGGTGGAGCTGGGAGTGCTGTTCAAGAATTTTGTTCCAAAGAGAATATTTATATTAAATCTAAGCTATTTGGAATTCCTGACAACTTTGTTGAGCATGCATCAAGAGAAGAAATGATTGAAGAATGTGGCTTAACCTCTAAACAAATATTAGCTGAATTAGAAACCATGATGGAAAGATAGCAAAAAATCCTGCAATAAGGTCATCTAAAACAATACCAAATCCATTCTTAAAGTTTCTATCAAAATAAGAAATTGGAAAAGGCTTATATATATCAAAAAATCTAAAAATAATAAAAGCACAAACAGCATATGATGTTCTTGAACTTTGTGATGATAAGTATAATGCAGGCATTAATGCCAGCCACATTCCAGCTAATTCATCTATAACTATTGATTTATGATCTTTATCAACTAAATTCACTGATGCTTTTTCACAAATCCAAATAGACAGAATTATGACAAGCAAACCCAAATAAATCATATTTATATAATGAGAAAGAATGACAAATAAAACTAATGCTATTAATGAACCCCATGTTCCTGGCGCAAAGGGAAGCTTACCAATACCACCCATTGTTGCAATAAAATGAATTGGATTTTTAAGATTTGGAAATTTATTCATTTTTTAAAATGCTCATATCCTATAATACTTACATCATACCCTTTAGATGAATTGAATTTAATGCCTTTTTCAAAAGTGACTTCACCAATTTTATAATGACTATTATTATAAAAATGTTTTGGGACGGTAAAACATAAATCATAATCATCACCTGCGTTAATATCATCTATACCAGTTGTGATTGGAATATCATCAAGTTGAATAATTGCTCCGCATTCAGAAGCAATAAGCATCTTTTCTAAATCAGCTAATAATCCGTCAGATGTGTCTATGCATGCCGTTGCATATTCCAAAATACTCTTTCCTAGTTCAAATTTAGGTTTTGGCCTTAAATAATCATCTATATATTTTGAATTATTTTTTGATAATAAGTCACTAAGTCCTTTTGCTGCTCTGCCAACTTCTGAACTAATGCAAATATAATCACCAGGCTTTGCCCCACTTCTTTTGAGAACTTTTGATTCATATGGAGTTCCATAGACAATTACATTAATGTTTAGTGGTCCTTTAGTAAAATCACCTCCAATTAGAGAGATTTTAAATTCATCAGCAATTTCTCTTGTAGCTTTAGAAAAATCTTTATACCAACTTTCATTTTTCTCATTTGAAGTAACTGACAGACTAAATGCTCTTGGCTTGCACCCCATTGCTGCTAGATCACTTAAAGCAATGGCAATAGATCTGTATGCTATATCGTTTGCGTTAGCATCTTTTGGGAAATGAACTCCTATTACAGAAGAATCTACTGAAGTTATTAATGGATCAGATAAATCAAGAATAGCGCAATCATCCCCAGGAGGAATAATTACACCATTCTCTTTGTAGTATTCAGAGCCAATGTCTTTAAAAAGATTAATAAGCTCGAATTCAGAAATCAAAAACTAGCTAGGGTATCTTTCAAATAAACCAGATGCGCCCATTCCACCACCAACACACATAGTAACAACACCAAACTGTTTATCACTCCTAACAAGTTCTCTTGTTAAATGACCAACACATCGAGACCCTGTCATTCCAAAAGGATGTCCGATAGAAATAGAACCGCCATTTACATTCAATTTATCCATTGATATTCCAAGGGTATCTCGACAGTGAGCGACTTGAACTGCAAAAGCTTCATTAAGCTCCCATAGATCGATATCTTCCATTGACATATTATAGTTTTTTAAGAGTTTAGGTACGGAATAAATTGGTCCTATACCCATTTCGTCAGGCTCACATCCCATTGTTGTAAATCCTCTGAAATAAGCTATTGGTTTTAAGCCCAGTTCAATAGCTTTATCTTCTGACATAAGTAAATTAACAGAAGCACCATCAGATAACTGAGAGGAATTACCAGCAGTAACTGATCCATTCTCAGGATCAAAAACTGGCTTTAAACCTCCTAAAGCTTCCATAGTAGTTCCTGGTCTATTGCACTCATCCTTGTCGACAGTTACATCTACCTCTTTTGAGTCACCAGTTTCTTTATTTGTTAGAAGCATTTTTGTATCCATGGGCACAATTTCATCTATAAATAGCCCTGCTTCTTGAGCTGCAGCTGTTCTCTTTTGACTTTCAAAAGCAATTTCGTCTTGAGTTTCACGAGATACGTTATACCTTTTTGCTACAACTTCAGCAGTCATTCCCATTGGATAATATATTCCGGGTGACTGTTCAGCCAATTTTTCATTTACAAAATTGTCTAGATTCATATTCATCATCGATATTGTTTCTGCTCCACCAGCAATAACTGTATCGTAGCAACCTGCCATGATCTGACCTGCAGCCATAGAAATAGATTGCATTCCTGATGAACAATATCTGTTGATGGTTGTTCCACCAACAGTCAATGGAAGGTTAGATAATACAGCTGCGTTTCTACCTACATTATGACCTTGAGCTCCTTCAGGATTTCCGCACCCCATAATCACATCCTCAACAACTTCTGGAGGAAGATTAGGATTTCTTTCAAGAAGTGCATTAATTATATGAGCAAGCATATCGTCAGGCCTTGTCATATTAAAACCACCACGATGAGACTTTGCTAACCCAGTCCTAACGCTATCAACTATAACTACATTTTTCATAATTTCTCCATTGAGTAAAAAAATTTACATGACATTCTAATCTATACCAACAGGTTCTTAAAGCTTCTTATACCAATTAGGTATGATATCTATTCCTAACTCTTTTGCTTTCTTCATAACAAAAGGAATAGTTATGGGACTAAAAGGGAGAACAGTTAATACTCCCAAACCTAAACTTTTTAAGATTTGATTGAGTTGCTGATTTGCATATTCAATATCTTCATCAGAAGCATTATTTTCAATATATCTTATGTATATATCTAACATTTTTTTATTTTCTTCTGATTCCTCAAGGAAACTATCTTTAAGTTTAAGAATATATTTATGTATTTTTTCTGTATTCATTAATATTGTAATATTATGCTACATTTGAACTCATGAAGAAATCTGAAAGAGCATTAATAGTTTCTAAAATACTAAATCAAACATACCCCAAAACTCCAATTCCTTTGGATCATTCAAGCACTTTTACACTTCTTGTTGCAGTTCTTTTATCTGCTCAATGTACTGATGAGAGAGTCAATCAAGTTACTCCAAAATTATTTAAATTGGCTTCTTCTCCAAAAAAAATGAGTCGATTAACAGAAAAAAAAATATACTCAATTATTAAGCCATGTGGTCTGGGTCCAAAGAAATCTAAAGCGATAAAGGAGTTATCAATAATTCTTTGTAACAAATTTAATCAGGTTGTTCCAGATAATTTTAAAGATTTGGAAGAACTACCAGGTGTTGGACATAAAACAGCATCAGTCGTTATGAGTCAAGGCTTTGGGCTGCCTGCTTTTGCGGTAGATACTCATATACATAGGCTGGCTCAAAGATGGGGTCTTAGTAATGGAAAGAATGTTAAAAAAACTGAATACGATTTAAAAAAACTTTTTCCAGAATCATCTTGGAATAAGCTTCATTTGCAAATAATATTTTGGGGTAGAGAATTCTGCCAAGCTAAATCTTGTCATGGTTTAAAATGTCCAATTTGCAAGCAGTGCTATCCAAAAAGAATTAAGCCTTTTGCACACAAAAAGCCATAGATGATTTAAAATGAGCCTTGCACAAATACAATAAAATGTATTTAGTTTTTAACTTAAAAAATTATAAATAACTTATGAAATCAATGTTCAAAAATAAAGTGGCTGCTAAAAGTGATTCAATATTCAGTAATTCTGATTCTATTCAAAATTATGATTCTGAATTATGGAGTTCTATAGAAAATGAATTTCAAAGACAAGAGGATCATATTGAGCTTATAGCCTCAGAAAATTATGCCAGTAAAAGAATTTTAGAAGCTCAAGGTTCTGTTTTAACTAATAAATATGCCGAAGGCTATCCATCTAAAAGATATTATGGTGGATGTGAGTTTGTCGATATTGCTGAAGAAATAGCAATATCTAGAGCAAAAGAGCTATTTAATGCAGATTATGCAAATGTTCAGCCCCATTCTGGTTCATCAGCAAATGCAGCAGCATTTTTAGCACTTTTAGAGCCTAACGATACTATTCTTGGAATGAGCCTTGATCATGGAGGTCATCTAACACATGGAGCAAAAGTAAACTTTTCTGGAAGAAATTATAAAGGCATTCAATACGGTCTTCATCCAGAAACAAATGAAATTGATTACGATCAAGTGAGAAGCCTCGCTCATGAACACAATCCAAAGTTAATTATTGCTGGCTTCTCTGCGTATTCAGGAATTGTTGACTGGAAAAAATTTAGAGAAATAGCAGATGAAATTGGCGCATATTTTCTTGTTGATATGGCACATGTATCTGGATTGGTTGCTGCAGGACTCTACCCTTCTCCAGTTCCATATGCTGATGTTGTCACCTCTACCACTCACAAAACATTAAGAGGTCCAAGGTCAGGAATAATATTAGCAAGAAAAAATGAAACAATTGAAAAAAAACTTAATTCTGCCGTTTTTCCTGGATCTCAAGGAGGCCCTTTGATGCATGTAGTTGCTGCAAAAGCAATTTGTTTCAAAGAAGCTCTTGATCCAGAGTTTAAAGTTTATATTCAGCAGGTTATGAATAATGCAAAAGTTATGTGTGAAACAATACTCTCAAGAGGAGTCGATGTGGTAACAAGTAAAACTGAAAATCATATAGTTCTTGTAGATTTAAGAAATAAGGAAATAACTGGAAAAGAATTAGAAAAAGCATTGGGTGAGGTAAATATAACGGTTAATAAAAATGCTGTTCCAAATGATCCACGCTCTCCATTCGTTACATCTGGTGTTAGGCTCGGAACTCCAGCAGTTACGACTAGAGGTTTTAAGGAAAAAGAGGTTGCGTTGTTATCAAACTGGATATGTGATGTTGTCGAAAATATTAATGATGAATCAAAAATGTCTGAAATTAAAAGAGGAGTATTAAACCTTACAAGTGAATATCCGGTCTATAATTTATAGATGTATTGTCCATTTTGCCAAGCCGAAGATACAAAGGTAATTGATTCAAGGCTTGTTGCTGATGGCTCACAAACAAGAAGAAGAAGATCTTGTGAAGTTTGTAAGTCTAGATTTACCACATTCGAAACTGCTGACCTTGCCCTCCCAAGAGTTATAAAAAATAATGGTGAAAGACAGCCTTTTAATGGCTCAAAATTAAAAAGAGGAATGCTCAGAGCCCTTGAGAAAAGACCTTTATCATCTGAAGAAATAGATACAGTTTTTGGTAAAATCTTAAATAAAATAAGGACAAGTGGTGTTCGAGAGATTCAATCTATAAAAATTGGCGAAATAATGATGAATGCATTAAAAGATGTCGATAGCGTTGCATATGTAAGATTTGCATCCGTATATAGAGATTTTCAGGACATAAAAGATTTTTCTGCTGAAATTAGTTCATTAAGTAAAGAAAAACCTTCAAAGAAAAAATCAAAAAAATGAACTATGACAATTTTATGCGGAGAGCAATTTCTCTAGCAGATGCATATAAATATACCGCAAAACCAAATCCAGTTGTTGGTGCTATTTTACTAAAAAATAAAATAATAATTTCTGAAGGTGCTCATCAAAAATATGGAGCTGCTCATGCTGAAATAAATGCAATTAATAAAGCCAAAAAATTAATTGGAAAAAAATTTGAATCTTTTGAAGAATTAACATTAATTTGCACTCTTGAGCCATGTAACCATTTTGGTAAAACAGGGCCCTGCTCGGATGCAATTATTAATTCTGGTATAAAAAAGGTTGTAATTGGGAGCAAAGATCCCAACCCAAAAGTTTCAGGTGCCGGTATTCAAAATTTAATAAAGCATGGAGTCGACGTTGAAGTTGGGATATGTGATGACCTTGTAAAGAAACAAAATAAATTTTTCTTTTTCAAGCATGAATTCAATAGACCTTATGTAACTGTAAAAATAGCTAGTTCAAAAGATGAGAAATCTCATAATAAGGATGGAAGTAGTACATGGATTACATGCAAAAAATCTAGAGATGATGTTCAACAAGTTCGAATAAATCATGATGCGATATTAACTGGAGGTAATACTTTAATAAACGATAACCCAAGAATGAATGCAAGAGTTAACTTTATCGCCAATCAACCAAAGAAAATACTTCTAACGAATAAAAAGAATATAGATTTTACGAAAAAATTTTTTAAAAACGCTGAGGTTGATATTCTTCAAGAGACTAATATTAAAAAAGTAATTGATAGATATAAAAACTCTGAGATTAATTCTATTCTGGTTGAAGCAGGTCCAAAGCTTGTAAATTCATTCTTATCAGATGGTCTTGTAGATGAATTAATAATATATGAATCTCCAGATTTACTTGGTTCAAATGGTGTGAATTGGTTTGAAGAAGATAATGCTGTTGAAAACTTTGGTTTTAAACTAGAATCCTCATATAAAATTGAATCGGACTTAAAGAAAATATACAAAAATGTTAAAAGATAGCATCCAAGAAATTATTAAGGATATTAAAGAGGGCAAGATGGTCATTATCCTTGACGATGAATCTAGAGAAAATGAAGGTGATTTAGTTTGTGCTGCAGACTTAATAACACCTGAAATAGTTAACTTTATGGCTTCTAAAGGAAAAGGCTTGATATGCATGCCTATGAGTGATGCTTTAATAAGTAAGTATGATCTTCAAATGATGACAAACAACAATAGGGCAGCAAATAAAACTGCTTTTACTGTTTCAATTGAAGCTGCAGAAGGGATAACTACAGGAATCTCTGCTGCAGATAGGTCTCATACTATAAAAACAGCAGTTTCAAAAGAATCAAAGTCTTCAGATATTGTTCAACCAGGACATATATTTCCCCTCAAAGCTATGGAAGGTGGAGTTTTAAGTCGTGCTGGTCATACAGAAGCAGCCTGTGATCTTGCTAAGCTCGCAGGCCTACAGTCCGCTGGGGTTATATGTGAAATAATGAATGATGATGGAACAATGGCAAGAAGAGATGATTTAATTAAATTTGGGGAATTACATAATCTTAAAGTTGGCACTATTGCTGACCTAATTGATTACAGACTTTCATCAGATTCAACTGTTGAAGCGGTTAATGAAAAAAAGATATCAAACGAATTTGGTGATTTTAATCTAATTGTGTGGCGCGACAAAATCAATGATGAATACCACTTCTCACTCAGCAAAGGAGACTTATTAAAAGTTAAATCGCCCTTGGTTAGGGTACAAACTCAAAGCATATTACAAGATACGTTAGGTATTGAGGATCTTGGGAAAAATTGGTCTATACGAAAATCTCTTGAAAGAATATCAAAAGAAGAGGTTGGCCTATTTGTTCTTATTAATCATAGAGATGCGAAAAGTTATTGGCTTAATCTTTTAGATGATAAAGAAATTGAACCTAAGAGAAATAGAAGAGTTATTGGCGTTGGCTCACAAATTCTTAGAGCACTTAATCTTAAACAAATTACTGTCTTGGGAACGCCAACAAAATATAATGCCGTTTCAGGATTTAATATAGAGATTACTGGATTTATAAATGAATAATATTCTTGTTGTTCATACCTCTTGGTATAAAGAACATATAAAAAGTATGATTGATATATCCCAAGGTATTCTATCTACTGATTTTAACATTGATCTATTATGTGCTCCTGGAGTAATCGAACTTCCAGCACTTGCAAAACATAAAATTTTAAAAAGAGAAGGTTCTGATCAAGAACAATATCTAGGAGTTCTTTTTTTAGGTATTGTGGTTAGAGGAGAAACAACTCACTACGAGTTAGTAACAACTGAATCCTTTAGAGCTATTGGAAATCTTGCTTTAGAGTACCCTCACTTAGCATTCATAAATAATATTATTTGTGTTGAAAATAAAGATCAACTAATAAAAAGAATGGAAACTAATACATCGAACAACTCATTAGCCTTGACAGATCTGATAAATGAAAAATCTAGTTAATTTTAAGGTTGAAGTGAGGACCAGAGAGTATCTTGTTCAAGCTATCTTTCAAATGCTTTTTAATAATCAAGATGTTCCTAATATTATTAGTCAGTTCAAAGATGAACATAGAAATAAAAAAGTAAATTTCTCTTCTTTTTCTAAATCATTGAAGTCAATTAAAAAAAATGAGGATGAAATAATAGATGTTATTTCTAATCTTGGTATTAAAGACTCAGATATGGAGCTAATGGATAAATCCATAATGTATCTAGCTTTGAATGAGATGATTTATGGAGATCTAGATAAACCTGTAATTATTGATGAAGCTTTAAGATTATCTAAAAAGTTTTCAAATCCAGAATCCTATAAGTTTATTAATGCTAATTTAGATAAATTCTTAAAATCTAAAGCTTTATCTTAGTATTGTTTGATCTCTAGAAGGTCCAGTAGAAATGTAAGATATTCTACATCCCACAAATTCTTCAACAAAATTTATATACTCTTGTGCTTTTAAAGGAAGTTCCTCAAAAATAGTAATTCCCTCAGAAGAAGATTGCCAACCTTCAAATTCTTTATATACTGGATTTCCTTCTGAATAATCCACACATGCGTTTATAGATGTAAATTCGTCCATTACATCTATTTTAGTGAGGCATATATCAGTTACTGAATTTGTAAAAACTGCCTTTTTTAAGGCTACTAAATCTAGCCATCCGCATCGTCTAGGTCTACCAGTTGTTGCTCCAAATTCGTGTCCTTTTTCAGCAAGCATTTTTGCATTTTCATCAAATAGCTCAGTAAAAAATGGGCCTTCACCTACCCTTGTGCAATAAGCTTTAGAAATACCTATTATTTTATCGATATGTTTTGGTCCCAAACCAAGTCCAGTTGAGACACCTCCTGCAGTTGTATTTGACGATGTTACAAAGGGATAAGTTCCGTGATCTATATCCAGTAAGGTTCCTTGAGCACCCTCAAATAATAAAGATTTTTTACTTTTAACCCAGTCATACAATAAATCTTGTGTATCAACGCAATAATTATCATATAAATCTTTATAAGAAAGAATATTTGAAACAATATCTTCAATATCATGAGGCTCTTCATTGTATAGATCTTCCAATAATCTATTGTGATATGTAACGAGGAGTTCAACTTTTTGTCTCAACAATTTTTCGTTACCTATATCACCAAACCTAACTGCCCTTCTTGCAATTTTATCTTCGTATGATGGTCCTATACCTCTACCAGTAGTTCCAATAGATTCTTTTTTATCTCTGGCTTTATCGATGCTTATATGACTTGGGAGAATTAAGGCACATCCTGAACTAACAAAAAACCTATTTGTGAAATCAATTCCTGCTTTTTTAAGGCCGTTAATCTCTTTATTTAAGGCTTCAAGTGAAAGAACAACTCCATTACCTATTAAACAATTAACCTTAGAATGCAAAATTCCAGAAGGAGTTAAATGAAGAACTGTTTGTTCCCCATTTACTTTTATAGTGTGTCCAGCATTATGCCCGCCTTGAAATCGGCATACTGCATGAACTTCTTCACTTAATGCATCAACAATCTTACCTTTTCCTTCATCACCCCATTGGAGTCCAAGAATTAAAGTGTTTGATGCCACTGTTATCCTTATTTAGATATTTCTTTTTGATTTAAGTATTTTAGAAATTCTGAGCTAGAGTCTATAAGCATTACATCAGCCTTATTTTCAAAAGTTTCAACATAAGCTTTTATGCTTCTAGTAAATTCATAGAACTCTGGATCTTGAGAAAATCCTTCTGCATAAATTCTTGCAGCTTCGGCATCCCCTTCACCTCGCAATAGCTCAGCTTTTTTGTATGCTTCAGCAAGAATTACAACTTTATCTTTATCAGCAACAGCTCTAATTTCTCTTGCTATTTCCTTACCTTCAGATCTCAGCTCTTCAGCAAGTCTATTTCTTTCAGTCCTCATTCTTTCATATACTGAATTACTTAGATTAGATGGTAAATCAATCCTTTTAACTCTGAAGTCAATAATTTCAACACCCAAGTCAGCTACTGAGTCGTTTAATTGATTAAGCATAATATTCATAAGCTCATCTCTTTCTCCAGAAACAACCTCTTTAACAGTTCTTTTACCAAAATTATTTTTTAATACAAACTCTGATCTTTGTCCTAAAAGACTGTTAAGGCTATTGAAACTTCCATTGTTTGCTTTATAGAATGTTAAAACATCAGCTATTTTATATTTGATGAAAGAATCTACTAAAAGATACTTACTTTCAACTGTTAAAATTCTATCTGGTTCTTCATCAAGGGTTTGTATTCTACTATCATATTTTTTAACTTCCTGAATTATTGGAAGTTTTAAATGAAACCCAACTGCGATATCTGTTCTAACAGCTTCTCCAAATTGAAATACTATTGCATTTTGTTTTTCATTAACTATGAAAAAACTATTTGCAGCTAAACCAAGAATTAGCGCAGCAAAAACTAGTATAAAAGTATTATTATTCATCTGTGTCACCTCTTAAAATTCTTAATTGATTAGAATTAAGTGAATTGCCTTGTTCCATCATTTTATCCAACGGGAGCAACATTAAATTATTGCCGCTATCGATATCAATCATTACTTTAGTAGTATTTGATAATACAGATTGCATTGCATCTATGTACATTCTATCTCTAGTTACCTTAGGAGCTTTTTGATACTCTTCTAGGAGTTGAGTAAATCTTCCGACTTCTCCTTCAGCATTAGCAACAACTTCTAGCAAGTAACCCTCTGCATTTCTTATTCTTGCTTGAGCCTGTCCCCTTGCTTCAGGAACTATAGTTAGTGCATATCGCTCTGCTTCATTTTGAAGTCTTTCTTTATCTTCTCTTGCCGCAACAACATCATCAAAAGAATCTTTAACAGCTGGAGGTGGATCTGTCTTCTCAATGTTTACTTGTTGTACAAGCAGACCAGTAGCATAAATATCTAATATTTGCTGAAGCCTTGTTTGAACTTCTTGAGCAATATTTTCTCTTCCAACCGTTAATGTTTGTTCTAAAGTATTGTCACCAACGACATGTCTTAAAGCACTTTCAATAGCTTGCCTTAAGCTAGCTTCTGGATCTTTAACGTTCAAAACAAAATCTTTCAAATTAGCGATTCTATATTGAGCAGACACAGTAACGTCAACAATATTTTCATCCCTAGTTAACATACTATTAGTTTGGGTATATCTTCTTGTTAATGAAACATTTTCTATGTATCTTTCATCAATTCCAGCCAATCTAAAGTTTAGGCCCTCTTCTTGTTCTTCATGGAATTCACCAAGTCTTAAAATAACAGCCCTTTCCGATGCATCTAACTGATAAATACATTGAGATGCATAAACAATTAAAAATCCAAAAAGTGCATATAAAAATATTCTAGTTGAAGGAATCTTGAAGCCACTCCCGCCGGAATCGCCTCCATTAGAGGATGCTTTTTTCCCTCCTAATATGGAAGAAAACTTCTTTATAAGATCATCAAAGTCGGGCTCATTATTTTTGCCTCCCCATGGATCTTTATTTTGATTGTCCCAGTTCACAATAATATTACCTCGTAAATTCTTTTATTATAGACTGTATCTATGGACTTATACTTATATTTAAAGAGAAGATATCAAACTTTTAATCTTATCTTTAACCTTATCTTTAGAATTTAAACTAAATAGATTGATATCTTTCCAGGATCTTAGCCAGGTTGTTTGCCTTTTTGCTAGTTGTCTTGTTGCATATAATGACTCATTGAAGAATTCTTCTTGATCACAATCACTATTAATGAAAGATATAGCTTGTTTATAGTTAACTGCCTTTCTTATTGGATGATTTAGGGGAATTTTGTAATTCGACAATAAATCACTAACTTCAGTTAGAAGTCCATTGTCTATCATTGTCCTGAGACGATCTTCAATATTTTTGTGCAACATAGTCCTATCTTCCTCATATATCCCATATTGATGTAAATTAAATTTATCACTGAATATATTTGTTTTTATGATTCCTGTTTGAGATGTAAAAGTTTTCCCAGTTATTTTAATAACCTCAAGTGCTCTAATAATTCTCTGAATGTCTTTGGATTTCACTTTTTTAGCATAAGTAGGATCTTTTTTTAATAGAGTTAAATATAAACTTTCAATTCCTTCATTTTTTTTTATTTTTTCTAATTCTAATCTATATGCTTCATCTCTTTCAGGAAGAGAATCTAAGCCTCTTAATAAAGAATTAAAGTACATCATTGATCCGCCAACGAAAAATGGAACTTTATTTTTTTGATGAATTTTATCAATTAACTCAATTGATTTTTTATAAAAATCAGCAACTGTGAATATTGATTCCGGATCTGCGCAATCTATTAGGTGATGGGGATGTTTTAATAAAATATCTTTGGTTGGTTTCGCAGATCCTATATCACAACCTTTATATACCATTACAGAATCAACACTTATGATTTCTATAGGGAACGAATTATGGAGATCAATAGCTAATGATGTTTTTCCAGAAGCTGTGGGCCCCAATAAAAATACAACTGTTTTTTTTATGTTAGCAGAGTTAATTGTTAAAGAGCTTCTTCGTTAGTTTCACCAGTTCTTATTCGAACTACTTCTTCAATTGGTGTAATAAATATTTTTCCGTCGCCAATTTTTCCAGAAGATGCTGCGTCCACAATGGCATTTTTAACTTGCTCCACTAAGTCATCCGAAATAGCAATTTCAATCTTTATCTTTGGAAGAAAATCTATAGTGTATTCTGCCCCTCTATAGAGCTCAGTATGCCCTTTTTGCCGACCAAATCCTTTTACTTCAGTCATTGTCATTCCAGATACGCCAATCTTATCCAGTGAGGATCGAACTTCTTCCACTTTGAAAGGTTTAATAATTGCTGTTACTAGTTTCACTTTGTGTTCTCCCTAATTGTTTCTAAAATAGTATTATATTGTTTTTTTGTAGACCCAGTATTATTAATACATACATCTACAGCCTTCATAACCATATCATCTCTCAACTCATCATTAGTTAGCAAGTCTTTGAACGCTTTAAATATTTCCAAGTCATTATTAAGCTGAATACAGCCACCATTTTTTAAAAACCCTGCGAGAACATCTTCAAAATTTTTCATGTATGGGCCTACGATAAAAGCACATTTTTCTGCTGCAGCTTCAATAATATTATGCCCGCCATAATTTTTTAAAAGGCTGCCACCAACAAGTGTTACTGAGGATAATGAATAAATTTCTTTCATAAGTCCTGTAGCGCTGATAATTATGATTTCGTCTGTATTTAAATCATCAGGCATAGAAGAATGAATAGATGCTGGCAACCCTTTCGAATCAACTATTTTAAGAATATTTGTTGCCCTCTCTGGATGTCTTGGTGCCATTACGAGTCTAATATCAGGCAATTCTAATTTTAATTTTTTAAAAGCATCAACTATTAATTCGTCTTCTCCTTTATGAGTGCTTGCTGCAAATATAAGGTTTTTTTTCTTTATTTTTAAAGATTGATTCTCAAAGTTAATATTAAGATCAAATTTTACAGACCCTACTTGTTTAACTTTTCCTAATGATGCTCCTAACTTACTAAATCGCATCTTGTGCTCTTCGCTTTGTGCAAGAATAATTGTTATTTTTTGTATGATATTTTTTACAAAGTATCTAAATACTTTATAACTATTAAATGAAGATTTCGACATTCTTGCATTAGAGAGTATGATCGGTATTTTTTTTGAAGATGCTACTTCAATGAATGATGGCCAAATTTCAGTTTCAAATAAAATAAGTGCAATAGGGTCAAAACTTCTAAAGAAACCTTTTACGCAAAATATGAAATCCCATGGAGCATAAACAACCTCAACTTTATTGCCAAATAGTTTTTTTGCCTCTCTTAGGCCAGTTGGAGTTGAGACTGATAATGTAACAGTATATTTCTGTAATATTTGGTCAACTATTGATTTAGAGGATATAACTTCGCCTAAACTCACAGCATGAAACCAAACTACTTTTTTATGATGATATGAGTTTTTATATATACCTAGCCGATTTAAAAAATGAGATCTATAATCCTTATCGCTTAAGCTTTTCAATAATATTCTTATTCCCATAATTGGAATAAGCAAAAATAATAAAAAATTATATAAAAAAAGTCTCATTTCTTAATCGTGTATATTAATAATGTAATAATACAGGCTAAAAACGAATGAATAGAAT
>ERZ802831.834-NODE-834-length-15789-cov-25.4036_pt1 | contig 15789 bp, 16 predicted proteins | sample MGYA00345655_ERZ802831 | MGnify/ENA primary metagenome ERZ802831 (study PRJEB30503, sample SAMEA104212376) | marine metagenome | biome: Westerlies Biome; feature: [SRF] surface water layer (ENVO:00010504) within the epipelagic zone...; material: water...
CTTAAAATATCTAAAAGTTTCAATGCTGCTGATTGTTCAGCACTTTTTAAATTTCCACCTTTAGCAGAAACTGTTTCAAAATTTTCAATATTAACTGAAACTGTAAAAATTGGACTGTGATCGTCTCCAGATTTATTTAAAATTTCGTACTTTGGTAATGATTTATATTTATCTAGACAATATTCTTGAAGTATAGATTTAGGATGTTTAATTGGTTCAGAAGAATTAATAACTTCGCCAATGATTTCATCAATTATAAATTTTTTACAGTCTGTTAATCCAGAATCTAAATAAATTGCACCAATTATAGACTCAACAACATCGCTTAAAATAGATTCATTATCCTCTAATTTATCACCTTTTTGTGTTTTTATATAATTTGAAAGTTGTATTTTTTTTGAATATTGTAAAAGATATTTCTGACTAACATATTTTTGATAATGACTATTTAATAGACCTTCATTTGCTTCTGGAAAAACATTAAAAACATATTCAGCTAAAACCAAACCTAAAACTCTATCTCCAAGAAATTCTAAACGTTCATAATTTTTTTTATTACTTTTACAAATCTTACTGAAATAACTTGAATGAATAAGTGCTTCTTCTAATAAATTAACATTATTAAAATTATATTTAATTATTTTTTCAAGTTGATTGGTAATCACTATTCAATGGCCTTACCTATTCGAGAAAATCTAATCGACTTATGCCACTTCCAAAACTCAAAAATTGACGCAGAACCATTATGAGAGAAAAATATAATCTGTGCTTTACCAATTAAGTTCTTTTTGGGAACAAAACCAACCTCAGGAGTTCTACTATCTCTACTATTATCTCTATTATCTCCCATAAAGAAGAAATGACCATTAGGAACTTTGTACTCAATTGTATCGTCAAAAGGATCATTATCGCTAGATTCAATTATTTGATGAGAATTTGTGTCATCAAACGTTTCTTTATATTGTGTAAGAACTTTTTCATCCCCAAAAATATTTTTCATAATTCCAATATTAGTTTTTACTCTTTTTATTTTTTTTGAATTAATAAATAAGATACCTTTTTTAACTTGAATTGTGTCTTTTGGTAGTCCAACTAATCTCTTTATATAATCAATACTTTCATCACCTGGTTTTCTAAAAACAATAACATCACCTCTTTTTGGCGCTTCGTCTAAAACCCTATCTGAAATTGGAACCACTCCAAAAGGAAAGCTATATTTGGAATATCCATAAGAATATTTAGATACAAATAGATAATCACCTACCAATAAAGTCGGAATCATTGAACCTGAAGGGATATTAAATGGTTCAAAAAAAATAGACCTAAAAAAGATCGCAATCGATCCTGCAATTAACAGAGTTTTCAAAAGTTCTTTAATAGAATTACTTTCTTTCTTCTTTGCGACACTCATTAATCTATCTCCGAGTAAATAGCACTTTAATAAAATTCCCTTATGCTATAACTAACCAAATGGAGCAAGCGAAATTACGACAAACGCAATAACGTATTGCCTTTCGTCAGATAAGGAAATATCAAATTTAAGCTTTCCTTTAAGTTCGTTTTCCTTTTCTTTTATATATCTTTCAGTTTTGCCTGAAAAAAATAAGTAAGGTTTTCCATTTCTATCATTAAGAGTTTCAATCTCTTTAAATATTAAACCGTCACCACGTTTAGGATTAAAAGCTTTCCAGGTAGCTTCTTTAGCTGCAAATCTTTTACCTAAAAAATATTTCAAATCGTTTTTTTTATTTTTAATAAAACTAATTTCATTTGATCCATATATTCTATCAATAAACTTTTCATTTTGTTTATTTAAAATTTTATTTATCCTTTCAATTTCAAGAATATCTGTTCCAATACCAAAAATCATAATGAAGCTTGCTTTATAATATTACGCATTTTTAAAATTGAGTTTTGTAACCCATTAAAAATAGAATCAGCTATGATAAAATGCCCAATGTTTAGCTCTGTTATATTTGGTAAAGCAGCAATTGAAGCAACATTTTCAAATGTCAAACCATGTCCTGCATGACAGTTCAACCCAATTTGTTTTGCAAAAAGTGAATTTTCTTCTATTTTTTTTAATTCTTTATCTATGTTTTTATTTTTGGAAAAAGCATTTGCATAGGAGCCTGTATGAAATTCTATAGTGTTAATTCCCAAATCATTAGTTGCTTTTATTTGCTCTTTATCTGGATCAATGAAAACTGATACTTTAATTTCAGTTTCTAAAATAGATTTTAATACATTGCTTAATGCCTTAAAATTTTTAACTACATCCAAACCACCTTCAGTAGTTATTTCTTTTCTATTTTCTGGAACAAAACATACAAATTTTGGATTATATTGAGTTGCAATTTCTATCATTTCTGAATTAGCCGCAATTTCCAAATTTACAGGTATATTTACGGTATTTAAAATATTTTTTAAATCATTTTCATTTATGTGTCTTCTATCTTCTCTAACATGAACAGTAATGAGATCTGCACCTGATTCTTCGACAACCTTAGCTGCTTTTATTACATCTGGGAAGTTACCACCCCTTGCATTTCTTAATGTAGCTACATGATCTATATTAACTCCTAGCCTAATATATCTATTCACTATAATTACCTCTTAGTATTTATGTTTTTGTATTTTTTCTTTTTTGATTTTTTGTAAGAAGAAACAAAACTATACGTTAGAAAATATGTTGTTAACCAAACTGGTATTGCTAAAATAGCTCCACCTAATAACATTGGAAAAAAAATATCATAAGTTTGAGTTATTATCATATCGAAATTAATTTCATGATTAAATTCTTTATGTTTAGTTGAAGTAAAAAAAGCCCCAACTTTATAAATTAACCCCCAAATAAAAGGAAACGTAATTGGATTTCCTACTATAGTGCCTAACAAGGCTGCAATAAGGTTGCCTCGAATTAAGTAGGCAAAAACAATGGCAAGTATAAAGTGAAGTCCTAAAAGAGGTGTAAACGATACCATTGAACCACAAGCAAAGCCAGAAGCAATAGCATTTGGAGAAGCAGGCAATCGAGCTAATTTTAATTTGTAATAAGATATAAATCTTTGGATTTTAATCACAAAGGTTTTATATAATTTCGTAGTTTTAATTATTTAATCGCTCCATTTAATCTTTACCTCTTTCAATACTTTCTACAAACTGAGATAATCTCATTGCTGCAATTATTTGATTTAAATGGGTGATATTTTTAACTTCCAAGTCAATATTAAATTTATAATAATCTAAATCTCTTGAAAAAACCTGAATATTAGAAATATTTCCTTCATTTAAGCTAATTATTTTAGTAACGTCCGCCAAACTTCCTGGCTCATTTGCTAAAACTGCAACTAAACTTCCTTTATGAAAAGATTGACCTTCTCTATCCCATGATAGTTCCTGCCATATTTCAGGCATATCGTTAAATTTTTCTAAAGCGAAACAATCTAAGGCGTGTACTGTGATCCCTTTACCTGTTGTAACTATACCTACAATTCTTTCACCTGGCAATGGATGACAACAATGTGCATAATGAATAGCCATTCCTGAAACCACTCCTTTAATTTTCATACTTTCTTTAGAGAGAGGTTTTTTTAAAGATGGTAATAATTTTTTTGAATTTTGTTTATTGGGATACAAGAAATTTAGAACTTCTCTTGAATTAATGTTTCCTTTACCAATCTCTATTAATAGTTCTTCGACATCAGATAAATCAAATTCATTAATAACTTTTATTAAACTTTTTTCATGCATCCTTTTATTCTGTTGCCTATATTCCTTTTGGAGCAAAGCAGTACCTAATTGTAAAAATTCTTTAATTTCTCTGTTTCTTATAAATCTCCTAATAGCTGACTTAGCTTTTCCGGTGATACAAGTTTCAATCCATTTTGGATCTGGAAAACCATTCTTTGAGGTTAAAATTTCAACTTGATCACCATTTTTTATTTCAGTAGTTATTAATCTATTTTTGTTGTTTATTTTAACTCCAACAGCCGCATTTCCAACTTCGGAGTGAACTGCATAGGAAAAATCAACTGCATTTGCTCCTTTTGGTAAAATAATTAAGTTACCTTTAGGTGTGAAACAAAAAACTTGATCATTATACATTTCTAATTTTGTATTTTCTAAAAATTCTTCAGGTTCATTACTCTCTTCTAGAATTTGAATTAACTCTCTTACCCACTTATATTTTATACCTTCAGACCATTTTTTTCCTTCTTTGTAAATCCAATGAGCAGCTACCCCATTTAATGCAAATTCATTCATAAAAGAGGTACGGATTTGAACTTCAATTCTTGTTTTTTTTGGTCCTATCAAACTAGAGTGTAGTGACTGATATCCGTTACGTTTTGGGGCTGATATATAATCTTTGAAGCGTCCCATAATTGCAGTATATTGTTGATGAAGTATTCCAAGACTTTTATAACAAGAAGACACATCATCAACAATAACCCTAAAAGCCATAATGTCAGATAATTGGTCCATACTTAAATTTTTATATTGCATCTTTTTCCAAATTGAATAACTGCTTTTAACTCTTCCAATCACTTTAGAATTTATATTATTTTTTTTTAATATATCTTCGATTTCTTTGGTAATGAAAGGAATGTTTAATTCATCTTGCGAATAAATGAATTTTAAACGTTTTAAAATAGATTCTCTTGTTTCAGGTTTTAAAACAGCAAAACATCTATCTTCTAACTCTCTTTGAATTGCATATATTCCAAGACGTTCAGCTAAGGGTGCAAAAATTTCTAGCGTTTCATAACAAATTCTTGATCTTTTCTCATCATTTTTAATTCCATCAATAGTTCTAATATTATGCAATCTATCTGCAAGTTTAACAAGAAGAACTCTAATATCATCTGAAGATGCTAATAAAAGCTTCCTAAAATTTTCTGCTTGAGCAAAACCAAATTTTAAATCTAATTTTGATAATTTAGTAACACCGTCAACTAATCTAGAAATTTCAATTCCAAATTCGTCACTTATGTTTTGAATCGTAATTTCAGAATCTTCGACAACATCATGCAGAAGCGCTGTTATTATTGTTGAAGAATCTAATTTCATTTCAACCAAAAAGTTTGCAACAGCTAAAGGGTGAGTAAAATATTCTTCTCCGCTACCTCTGTATTGATTTAGATGCGCTTTTTTTGATAAAAGATAAGCTTTATTTAGAGTTTCTTGCGAAACTAAATTATCATATTTTGAAATTCTTTTATAAAGTTGAGAAGCTGTTGTATTCATTTTGGATATAATACTTCATAAAATAATTATATCCACAAATAAAATTATAATTTAAAAAATTAAATAAGTAGTATTAATCTTCATTTTTAAGAAATTCTTCAGAGACATCAACAAAGGAACCATCTTCTTCAGAATTCATTTTATTAAATATTAAATTCTCATTGGGCTGATTATCTTTCTCATTTTCGTTTAAATAAGCTGCAAATTCTTCTTCTAAAGAAGCATCATTTTCTAAATTAACATCTTCTTTTATTAAATTTTTTTGCATGGATCTGATAAATCGTTCCTGTAAACTGTCTGCATCAACAGCTTCTGATGCAATTTCACGAAGAGACACTACTGGATTTTTATCATTATCTCTGTCAATTTCAATTGCCACACCATTAGAAATTTCTCTGGAACGTTGAGCAGCAGCAACTACTAAATCAAATCTATTTGGAATTTTTTTTATACAGTCTTCAACTGTCACACGAGCCATAGTATTTCTCCTAATAATTGATGAAATTAATATATAAATTAATACAAAAAATCAAACTAATTTTTTGTAATAGAGAATTCGTCTAGTTTTTGTTTATCTAATTTTCTTAAAATCTCTAAAATATTAACTTTTAAAAGTGGATGAAACCAGTTTGGATCTATTTCAGCTAATGGTCCTATAACAAATCTTCTCAAATGTGCCCTTGGATGTGGTATGGTAATTTTTTTATTTTGAAGAACTTTGCTTGAATAGTCTATCAAATCTAAATCAACAGATCTTGGTTCATTAATTTTATTTCTTTTTCTGCCAAACTTTGCTTCTATTTCATGTAAAGATTTTAAAACCTCATATTCATTTTGTTTGGTGCTAGCAATAGCTACACAATTAAAAAAATTTGGTTGGTCACTTTTTGGTATAGGTTCTGTAATATACCATTTTGATTGTTTTTGAACTTGAATTGCATAATCCTGAAGTGATTTAATAGCATTGTTACACACTTCTACAGGATGACTTCCATCCTTTGAGTTTATATTTCCACCAATACCAATGATTATTTTATTAGATATCATAAAAACATAAGAAAGATATATCAATAATTTACAAGTAATTTAATTGTTATTTTTTAATAATCTATGTTTCTCCCTATCCCAATCACGTTTTTTTATTACTTCTCTTTTATCAACTTTCTTTTTTCCTTCTGCAATTCCAAGAGAAATTTTAGCTAATCCTCTTTTGTTAAAATATAGGCTCAATGGTACAACTGTACACCCATCTTTTTTAATTTGACCTAAAATCTTATTTCTTTCCTTTTTATGAATTAACAACCGTCTAACCCTTTTGGGTTCATGGTTTTGACCTGACGCTGCGGAGTTGTACTCTGGAATATTGGAGTTTATTAGAACAATATGGCCAAATTCGTCAGTTGCATATGACTCAGCAATGCTAGCTCTGCCAAGTCTAAGGCTTTTAACTTCACTACCTAATAATATAATACCTGCTTCTATTGTATCTATAATAGCATAATCGAATTTAGCTCTTCTGTTCTCAGCCACTCTTCCATGCGATATGCCTTTACTAATGTTTTTTTTCATTTTTATTCTATAAAACTAAAGTAAACCTACTTTTTTAAGAGCATCATGTACATTTTTCTTACTTGTTTCTTCAATTTCGACTATGGGTAATCTAGCTTGAGAAGAACATAAACCTAACAATGAGGCTGCATATTTTAATGGACCTGGACTAGTTTCACAAAATAATGCGTCATGTAAGGGCATTAATTTTTTATTAATTTCTTGAGTAGTATTAATGTCACCTTGTTTCCAGGCGTTATGCATTCTTGAAAGTAAATTCGGAGCAATATTAGCTGTAACAGATATACAACCATGTCCTCCAGCTGCCAAATAAGCTAGTGCTGTTCCGTCTTCACCTGAAAGTTGTATGAAGTCCTCACCTATCAAATTTAATAGTCTTGTTGGCCTTGCTAAATCAGCAGTTGCGTCTTTTACGCCAACTATTAGATCATTTTTAGCTAATTCAGCCATAGTATCATCAGACATTTTTATTACAGAACGTCCAGGGATGTCATAAATTATAATTGGTTTATTTGAATTTTTAATAAGTTCATTATAATGAGCTAATAACCCAGACTGTGTTGGCTTATTATAATAAGGCGTTACGACTAAAAGACCATCTGCGCCTGCTGCACATGCATGTCTTACAAAATCAACTGCTTCAGAAGTAGAATTTGAGCCTGCGCCAGCAATCACGGGAACCCTCCCATTAGATTGTTCAATACAAACTTCTACAAGCTTTTTGTGTTCATTATGAGATAAAGTTGGAGACTCGCCAGTTGTTCCAACAGGAACCAAGCCATGAGTTCCATTTTCAATTTGAAAATCTATCAGATTTCTGTAAGCATCAAAATCTACATGATTATCCTTAAATGGCGTTAAAAGTGCCGTATATGAACTATGAAATAACATTAAAATAACCTCGCCATAAAAAATTTAATTTGTATATCATAATCATGTCATTTAAATTTAACAAGTTATACTAATAAAATTTATCTAGGAAAATATTGATGATTGAAGACAATGTATCGTATGAATCAATTTCAAGAGCCGCTAAAAGATTAAGAAATCATATTGTTAAAACACCTTTGTTGAAATCTCAATATGTTAACCAAAAATTAGAAACTAACCTTTTTTTAAAAGCTGAAAATCTTCAAACTATTGGAGCATTTAAATTTAGGGGCGCTATGAATACTATTTTGCAACTTCCCGCTAGTGTTAGTAAAGTTGTTGCGTGGTCAAGTGGAAATCATGCACAAGCAGTTGCTGCTGCAGCCAAAATAACAGGTCGTGAAGCAACAATTGTAATGCCTGAAGATTCTCCCCAAACTAAATTAGATGGAACTGCGTTTTGGGGTGCAACCATAGTTAAATATGATAGAAACACTGAAAACAGAGAAGAGATTGGAAAAGCTATAGCTCAAAAAAATAATGCCACTATTATTCCACCTTTTGATGACGTCAATGTTATAATTGGTCAAGGCACAGCGGGCATAGAGTGTATAGAACAATTAGAAGAAATTAATGTTATACCTGATATTGTTTTATGCTGTTGTGGTGGAGGTGGATTGATTGCGGGAATTAGCACAGCAATAAGAGCTAAATTTGAAAAAACTAAAATTTTTTCGGTTGAACCTGAATATTTTGATGATACTAAAAAATCTCTTGAAAATAATGAATTAATTTCAAATTCGATGAATCATAAATCAATATGTGATGCTTTATTAGCCGAAAAGCCTGGTAATATAACTTTTGGTATTAATAAATTAAACTTAACCTCTGGATTGTCAGTTACTGACAATGAAGCATTAAAAGCTATGAATGCAGCATATAAACATTTTAAAATTGTTCTTGAACCAGGAGGAGCTGTAGCGTTAGCTGCTGCTATTTCAGGAAAAATAGATATAAAAAATAAAAATGTTCTTGTTATAGCTTCTGGAGGAAATGTTGACAAAAATGTTTTTGAAAGTTGCTTAAAGACAGAGACTATTTAAATTATTTATTTAAAAATTTTATAACCTTTTCTTTAAGAGGTCTTCTTCTCTCAATTGGTTGCTTTACTTTATCACCAATATAAATAAACCCAGCAATTTTATCAGTTTTAGGATCACCACCAATTTCTTTTATCATAATTTTGTTATAAGAATACCATTCTGTTAACCATTGAGCCGCATAACCCAAAGATTGAGCTGCAATAAGAAGATTTGCACAGACAGCTCCTGCAGACAATTCCATTTCCCATAATGGTATTTTAGGATGTGAAACTGGTTTCGACAAAACTCCAATAACTACGCTAGCTCTAATAAACCTGTTTCTTTCATATTCAATTTCTTCTTTGGAAGCGTCTGGATTATTTAATTTAAATTCAGGGGCTAATATTTTATTACCAATTCTGTATCTTGCCTCATCTTTGATAACAGTTAAAATCCATGGTGTTAATGCACCATGGTCAGGAACTCTTATACCGCAAGCTAATATATTATTGAGATCATCATCAGTGACAAAACTACTATCCATATTTTTGGCTGTTACTGACCTTCTAGATTGAAGAAAATTTATTACATCTTTCATGAAATTATCTAAAAATTAAGCTTTACTTGTTAAATATTATGATACAAACGTATTTATTGATGACACATTTTTTTAAAATAAACAATGTATAACGACCCAACAATTGTTGTAATAATAATTTTAGCTGTCCTAGCAGGTGGACTTATTAAAGGAACTCTTGGATTTGGAATGCCAATGGTAGCTTTACCTATTATTGCTTTTGTAATTCCTGCTACCACAGCAATGATAATCTTATGTGCGCCTATATTGTTGACAAATTTTTTGCAGATAAAATTCAAACAAGGTATTAGCAGTTATCGATTTTTACCAATGATATTGAGTTTAATTATTGGTTTAATTGTTGGTGCTCGTTTGATACTAGAGATCAATTTAAATACAATAACTCAAATAATTGCGGTTTCAATAATTTTTGCTGCATTAATAAATTGCTTTGGATTTCAAATTCAAAATCCAAATAAAAGTCGTGAGAGAGTAATTACTAGTATAATTGGTTTTGGGTCTGGGATCCTAGGGGGGCTCTCAACTTTCTACGGGCCACCTATGCTTGCATATTTAGTTGCATCAGACCTTCCTAAAGAAAAATTTGTTAGAACTGTTTCCACAATGTATTTTGTAGGATCATTTCCACTATATGGCTCTTTAATTTATTATGGTTTTGCCACTAAAGAAGATATATTTATGAGTATGTTTTTAATAATACCAGCTTTTATTTCACAACAAATAGGAACAAGGATTAGGGATAAAATTAATCAAAAACAGTTTAGAACTTGCATTTTGGTAACATTGATTATACTAGGAATTTCACTTTTCATTAAGACAATATAAAAATCTATTTTTTTAAAAATTCTACAAGTTTTAGGCTTAACGAAACGAAAGGACCAATAAAAACTGCGAATATTATTGTACCTATTCCTAAAGTACCCCCCAGAAGCCAGCCCAGAAAAACAACAGAAAACTCAATGCTAAACCGGATTAAACTTATTGGTTTATTATAATTCTTAGAAATACCTGTCATAAGTCCATCCCTTGTTCCAGGTCCAAGATTTGCTATCAAATAGATACCACTGCCAAATCCAACAAGTAAAGTTCCAAAAAAAGATAAAAAAACAGGATGAAAAAATTCATTTAAGAAGTAAAGAAATGGAATTGTCCCCCCCATTGTGAGTGCTATAATGAAAATATTCATTATAGTCCCTAACCCTGGCTTAAGTTTTAATGGCAACCAAAAAATCAAAACAATACAGCTAATTATAAAGGTAGATAAACCGATACCTATATTTACTATTTTAGCTACTCCCTCTGCTAAGACAGTCCATGGAGTAACCCCATTTTGAGAAATCACCAAAATACTTTCTCCTAAACCAAATATAAATAATCCTAGGCAAAGAAAGAAAAAAGTTTCAAGTTTTGGGAAAAATATGTTTGGTCTTTGGGCGCTCCAAGATGTCACGGGAACTGAACTAATTAAAAATATTTTTGAGAAAAGTTTCAGGTCATTATTAAAAATTTTCATATCATTTTAAATTTATCTGAACTTTATATTAGATCTATTCAATTCTTTTATACTTGTACATCCCATTAACTTCATGTCTCTTTCAAGTTCACTTTGGTATAAACTCAAAGCGCGTTCTACACCTTTTTGACCAGCAGAAGCCAGAGCATATAAATACATTCTGCCACCCGAACAAGCTTTGGCGCCAACAGATAACGCTTTTAAAATATGGGTGCCCCTTTGAATGCCACCTTCACAAATAACATCAATTTTATCACCTACAGCATCAACAATTTCTGCTAATTGATCAAATGGTGCTCTAGCGCCATCCAACTGACGACCACCGTGATTGGATACCATAATTCCCGTACAACCAATATCTACAGCCTTCTTAGCATCTTCTACACTCATAATACCTTTAAGGGCAAAATGTCCTCCCCATTTTGAACAAAGTCGTTCTGCATCTTTCCAATTCATTGATTGGTCCAACATTGATGAAAAATATGATCCAATTGAAGTTGCAGTATTAGTTCCTTCACTTACGTGATCTTGTAATTGAGGTAATTCAAATTTAGGTTTAGTTAAATAATTTATCGCCCACATAGGTTTAGATGCAAAGCTAAATAAACTAGATAAAGTTAATCTAGGAGGAGATGTAAATCCCGTTCTCAGGTCTCTTTCGCGGTTACCACCTGTGATAGTATCAACAGTTAATGCCAAAACATCAAATTTAGCAGCCTTAACTCTATCAAGCATACTATCATTTAACCCCCTATCTTTATGGAAATAAAATTGAAACATTTTTGGAGTTGAAACTATAGAAGCAATTTCTTCAACACTTACTGTTCCTAAAGATGAAACTCCGAACATAGTACCGAATTTCTGAGCTGCTTTTCCAACTGCTCTCTCACCTTCATAATGAAATAACCTTTGTAAAGCCGTTGGAGCACAATAAAATGGTAAATCAAGTTTTTTACCAAAAATAGTTGTTGATAAATCAACATTTTCAACACCTCTTAAAACATTAGGAATTAAATCTGCATCGTTATAAGCTGCTGTGTTTCTATTGTAAGTAACCTCGTCGTCAGCAGCCCCATCAATGTAATGAAAAATTGGCGAAGGTAGGCGTTTCATTGCTAATTTTCTAAAGTCTTGAAAGTTGTAACAATCGTTTAAATTCATTGAATATCCTTTACATACATCATGGTAATAAGTATTTTTAAATTATTATATATTATAAGCTTTATGAAGAAAAAAAACATATAAGTTTTTTAAATTTTGTCTATTCAAATTTTATTAGGAAAAATCATGAACAAAATTAGCAGAGTTGAAATACATGAATTCACTCATATTGCAAATAATCTTGGTCTTTTGACTAATGCAAATACTATAGGTGCGGTTGGCTATGCAAAAGACCAATCTATAAAACTAGATAAATATGCAATTGTTATAGAAACTAAAGACGGATGTAGAGGAGAATACGTTACCCATTGGGGAGGAAATCAAGTAGCTTGCGCACAATCAAAAATGTTAGCTCCTAAATTATTAGATTATAATGCTGATGAAAGAGAAAAAATCTATGACGACTTTAAAAGGGAGCTTAGACAATTTGATCATATGGGTCACGGCCCTTTAGATATTGCATTGTGGGATTGGGCAGGAAAAAAATTAAATTGTTCAGTTGGAGTATTACTTGGAAGTTACAGGAAACGTCTTCCTGCGTATGCTAGCACTTATCACGGTGATAGAAATGGAGGACTAGATTGCAAGGAAGCCTTTGGTGACTTTGCTGAGCAATGTTTTGAATTGGGATATAAAGCATTTAAAATCCATGGTTGGCATGAAGGAGACAGAAAAGAAGAAGCTGAGAACGTTTTACATGTAGCTAAAAAAGTAGGTGATAAGATGACCTTAATGCTTGACCCTGCATGTCAACTTAGAACCTTTGCTGATGCCCTATATGTTGGAAGAGCATGTGATGAAGCAAACTTTTTTTGGTTAGAAGATCCTTATAGAGATAGTGGTGTATCAGCTTTTTCTCATAAACGTCTAAGAGAGATGTTAAAAACACCAATTTTACAAACAGAGCATATTAGAGGTATAGAAACTAAGTGTGATTTTTTAATTGCTGGAGGGACTGATTTTTTAAGATCTGACCCTGAATATGATATGGGAATAACAGGCGCAATGAAAATTTCACATTTGGGAGAGGCATTTGGAATAGACGTAGAAATACATGCTTGTGGCCCTGCCCATAGACATGTAATGGCCACAACTAGAAACTCTAACTACTACGAGGTAGCTCTTGTTGGACCTGATTGTCCAAACACTATGGCCCCTGTTTATAAATGTGGTTACACAGACATGATTAATTGTATCGATAATGATGGTTATGTTTCTGTTCCTGATGGGGTTGGATTAGGAGTAAAATATGATTGGGATTTTATAAAATCAAATACTACAAATTTAAGTGTCTACGAGTAAAAAATAAATGTCTAAAAATGAAATTTTGGTAATTCTTGGCAATCAATTATTTCCGATAGAACATATTAAAAAAACTAATGTTAATAAAATATTTATGGCTGAAGACTTTGGTTTAACTACTGAGCATAAGCATCATAAATTAAAAATTTTAATGTTTCTTTGGTCAATGAGACAATATAGGGATGATTTGGTTAAAAATGGATATGAGGTATTTTATCATTCTATTGAAGATGATAACTTTAAGGATAAATTTGAAGATAAAGTTTTAGAAGTAATCAAAAAAAAGAAGATCACTACAATTAAATTTTTTGAAATTGAAGATCATTTTTTTGAAACAAAATTTAACAATTTCATCTCAAAGAACAACTTGAATTGCGAAATCATGAACAATCCAATGTTTCTTACCACAAGATTAGAATTTAAAGATTTTTTAAAAAGTCAAAAAAAATTAATAAGAATGGCAAGTTTTTATCAAAAAATTCGTCAAAAAATGTCAATTTTAATTGATGATCAAAATAAACCTCTAGGCGGAAAATGGTCGTATGACGAAGATAATAGAAAAAAAATACCAAAAAATATCGATATACCTAAAATACCTCCAATCCAAGATGACAAAAAATTTAAATCATTAAAATTAAAAATAAATTCTTTTTTTCATGACCATCCAGGGTCAACAGATTATTTGTGGATGCCAACAAACAGACAAGAATCACTAATTTGGTTAGATAATTTTTTTAAAAATAAATTTTCAAATTTTGGTAATTATGAAGATGCAATAATATCAGAGAATAATTTTCTTTTTCACAGTGCCATTAGCCCAATTCTTAATATGGGGTTATTAACTCCAGACGAAGTAATCAAAAAAGCTTTAGAATTTTCTAAACTTAAGTCTATTCCTATCAATTCTCTAGAAGGGTTTATTCGTCAAATTATTGGATGGAGAGAATTTATAAGAGGTATCTACCATAGCAAAGGTAAAGAAGAAATTAATTCAAATTACTGGAACCATCAACAAAAATTAACAAAAGATTGGTATGAAGGAACTACAGGAATTGATCCATTAGATGATGCAATAAAAGACTGTATTAAATTCGGATATACCCACCATATTCCTAGATTAATGGTGATATGTAATATTATGAATCTATCCAAAATACATCCAAATGAAATTTATAAATGGTTTATGGAAATGTTCGTAGATTCTTCAGATTGGGTAATGGTTCCAAATGTTTATGGAATGGGAACTTTTGCAGATGGAGGTATATTTGCTACAAAACCATATTCTTGTGGTTCAAATTATATTTTAAAAATGAGTAATTATAAAAAAGACGATTGGTGTGATATTGTAGATGGTTTATATTGGAAGTTTATGAACGATAATGTTTCTTTTTTCAAAAGTAATCCAAGACTTGCAATTTTAGTAAAATCCTTAGAAAGGATGAATACTGATAGAAAAGAACTAATCTTTGGGAAAGCCAATGATTTTATTAATACTAAAACAATTAAATAGTACTTCACAAAAAAAAGAAATTTTATAATATAAAATTACATTTATTAAGAGCGATTTTATGTCAAATCAAATTCCTAGAATAGATTATCATTTGTTATGTAATAATAACAAAGACGATAATTACGAAGAACTAAAAAAATTAAGAATTGCTGTTAATGAATATGGTTTTTTAATAATGAAAAACTATCCTATTAATTTTAATAAAATTGAAAATGTTTTTACCTTATACAAAGATTTTTTCAAACAAAGTTTTGAAGAAAAAAATAAGGTAAACATGTCCAAAACTTCTTCAAATAGAGGATGGGGTGGCATTAAAGCTGAACAAGTTAACTCAGATTTTAATCCTGACAATAAAGAAATATTTGATTGTGGACCAAACATTAACATTGAACATAAATTTCAAGATTTACCCTATTATTCAAAAAATATTTGGCCAGATAAAATGCCTTTATTTGAAAAAAACATAATGGAATTTTACAAAATATGTAGTCAGATCTCAATTTCAATTTTGAAACAAATTGAAATTTCACTTAACTATTCAACTAATTACTTTGCAGATAAGTTTGATCTTCCTATGGCACTTCTAAGATGTAATTATTATCCAAAAAGATCTAAAGACCTCACCGATATTGATTTTGGAATAGCTCCTCATACCGATTACGGCTGTTTAACACTTTTATTTACAGATGGAACACCAGGGTTAGAAGTAGAGTTGCCCTCAAAAAAATGGGAAGCGGTAACTGCAAAAAGAGACGAAATTATAATAAATTTTGGAGACATGCTGGAAATTTGGTCAAGTAAAAAAATTAAAGCAACACCCCATAAAGTTATAGGAACAAATAAAGAGCGATTTTCAATACCTTTTTTCTTTAATCCTCAATACGATACTATTATCTCGGATAAAAGAAACCTCTTAGCTGGTGAATATCTTTCTCAG
>ERZ802831.853-NODE-853-length-15673-cov-19.5814_pt1 | contig 15673 bp, 16 predicted proteins | sample MGYA00345655_ERZ802831 | MGnify/ENA primary metagenome ERZ802831 (study PRJEB30503, sample SAMEA104212376) | marine metagenome | biome: Westerlies Biome; feature: [SRF] surface water layer (ENVO:00010504) within the epipelagic zone...; material: water...
TTTGATTTTCAGGCTGAACAGTAATTTTTTCTTTAGCCTCAATTGCTTGATGTTGGCCTTCGCCAAAACGTCTACCTTCCATAGCGCGCCCAGTAAATTCATCAATAATAATTACACTATTATTTTTAACCATATAATGAGTATTTTTTTTAAATAGCTTGTGAGCTCTTAAAGCTTGATTTATGTGGTGCAATATAGATACGTTTTTAACATCAAAAAGACTTCCATCCTCAATTAAGTTTTCAGACTTTAATGCTTGTTCAATATTACCAATTCCATTATCGGTGAGATTACAAGTTCTTTGTTTTTCATCAAGTTCATAGTCATCTTCTTTAAGTGATGGAATAAACTTGTCTATAGTTTTATATAAAATTGAAGAATCTTCAGATTGACCAGATATAACCAGTGGTGTTCTAGCCTCATCTATTAAAATGGAGTCAACTTCATCAACAATAGCAAAATTGAATGGTCTCTGAACCATTTCATCTAAACTATATTTCATATTATCTCTTAGATAATCAAATCCGAATTCGTTATTAGTTCCGTATGTAATATCAGCTTTGTAAGCAAGTCTTCTTTGATGGTCGTCCATTTCAGAGATTATACAGCCAACAGACATGCCTAAAAATTCATATATTTGTCCCATCCATTGAGAGTCTCTTTGAGCTAAATAGTCATTTACGGTTACTACGTGAACTCCTTTTCCTTCTAAAGCATTTAAATAACATGCTAAAGTGGCAACTAAAGTTTTACCTTCACCAGTTTTCATTTCGGCAATCTTACCCTCATGAAGAACTAGGCCACCCATCAATTGAACGTCAAAATGTCTTTGATTTAGTGTTCTTTTTGCAGCTTCTCTAACGCTCGCAAAAGCTTCGGGTAAAATATTTATTAAGTTCTGCTCTTTAGATAACAAATCTTTGAAATAAGTAGTCTTTAGTTTTAATTCATCGTCAGAAATTTTCTGAAGATCTTCTTCTAAACTATTAATTTTATCAATGATAGGTTTATATTTTTTTATTTGTCTATCATTGGACGAGCCAAAAAATCTAGACGTTAATTTGTTGAACATTTAATAGAGCTCCAATTATTATATATATGTTCTTAATAATCTTTGAATACTATAAAAAAACACATCATTCCTTGTATACTACAAAAAAAACCTGTAAAAAAATTAAATTTATAATTGGATTATACTAAAATGTCTTCTATTAAAATTTTTTTTATTGTAGGAAAATTACTTTTTGCTTTTTCAATTTGTAACGCTTTAGCTGAAAACCCAAGTAAAATTATTGCTGCAAAAGTTAATGACCACATTATAACTGCTCAAGACGTATTGGATGCCTTGAACAGATTACCTAAAAAAATAAAAGAAAGGCCTCTATCTGATATATATCCAAATATTGTAAACGAACTTATAAACCAGCACTTAATTACGAAACAAGCTTATAAAGATAAATTAGATTTAAACACAGAAGTTGCTTATTTATTAAAGAAAAATAAAGATCAAATAATGGCTAAATATTGGCTGAATAATTTTCTTACTAATCAAGTCAAAAAAGAGACTGTAGATAAATACTATTATAATTATGTCAAAAATTTTAAATCTTCAAAAGAATTCAATGCTAGCCATATTTTATTAAAAAGTAAAAAAGAAGCTTTGGAAATAATTAAAAAAGTAAAAAATAAATCCAAATTTTCTGAGTTAGCAAGAGAATATTCTATTGGACCCTCTGGAAAAAATGAGGGAAAGTTAGGTTGGTTTCAATCAGGACAAATGGTAAATGCTTTTGAGAAGGCTACATTTGCACTAAAAAAAGGTACAATAACAGAAGCGCCTGTTAAAACTAAATTTGGGTACCACGTCATTATGCTGAATGACATCAGAAATTCTAAGCCAAAAGAATTAAATGTAGTTAAACAACAAATAGTTGAGAGAATTAGGAAGTTTTCATTATCTAACCTAGAAAAAGAAATTAGAAAAAATCAAAATATAACTATTGTTGACTTTGAAGATGTTTCTAAAAAAGTAAATAATTAATTCTTATAGATTTTATTATGAAAAATAATCATAAAAAAGATATTCATCTGGAAGGCATAAAAGTTTTCACTACTTTTTGTGGAATAAAAAACACTCCTGATAATGAAGATGATCTCCTGCTAGTTGAATTTGATAAATCATGTTCGATTGCCGGTGTTTTTACCAAATCTCTAACATCTAGCGCGCCTGTAAATCTATGTAAAAGTAATTTAAGTTCTGCAGAGCAAGCTACTGTTAGAGCCATTGTTGTTAATTCAGGAAACGCAAATGCATTTACAGGTAAATTAGGCGAGGAGTCAGTTTTAAAAATAAGTAAGTATCTTTCAAAAAAATTAAATTCCAATATTAACGAAATCTATACAGCATCTACAGGTGTAATTGGTGAACAGTTAGATACTAATAAAATTATAAACGGCCTTAAATCAATAACTTCTTGCGAAACTCAAAGCTGGTTTCAAGCCGCACATGCAATTAAAACAACCGACACTTTCCCTAAAGTTGTAATGAGAACATGTAAAATTGATGGTATTGAAATTGACATTGTCGGTATAACTAAAGGCTCAGGCATGATAGCACCAGACATGGCGACAATGTTAGGGTTTATTTTTACCAATGCCAATTTACATTCAGACATTCTTCAAAGGCTCCTAGCAAAAGCAAACGAAACTAGTTTTAACTCAATAACTGTAGACAGTGACACATCAACAAGTGATACAGTTTTATTGACTGCCACACGACGGGCTAATCATAACTTAATTACAAAATATTCAGACAAACGCCTTAAAGAGTTCAAAATTACTTTATCCAGCCTAATGTTAGAATTAGCGAAATTAATTATTAAAGATGGCGAGGGTGCATCAAAATTTATTACCATTAATGTTACAGGTGCTAAAACAAAAAAATCAGCGAAAAAAATTGCCCTTTCTATCGCTAATTCTCCCTTAGTAAAAACTGCAATTGCTGGAGAAGATGCTAATTGGGGCAGAATAATTATGGCTATAGGTAAATCAGGAGAACGTGCGGAGAGAGATAAGATTAAAATTTACATAGGTGATGAATTAGTCACTAATAAAGGGATGATTCATAAGAACTATTCAGAAGCTAGAGCAACAAAACACTTAAAACAAGATGAAGTTTATTTGTCAATAGATGTTGGGGTGGGCAAATGTTGTGGAAAAGTATATACGTGTGATTTAACACATAAATATATTCAGATTAATGCCGATTATAGATCATAAAAATTTAAAAATTGTTGTTTCAATTGCACTTATAAATAATGAAAACGAAATTTTATTATCAAAAAGACCTGAAAAAAAACACTTGTCTGGATTTTGGGAATTTCCTGGAGGTAAAGTTGAAGAAGGTGAAACTCCTGAAAAAGCTTTAATTAGAGAAGTTAAAGAAGAATTAAATATTGATATAAATAACAAATGTATTGCCCCTTTATCTTTTAGTGAGTTTGATTATAACAATTTTCAATTGTTATTGCTTTTGTATATTTGTAGAAGATGGGATGGAGTACCTATGTCTATGGAAAATAATAAATTAGAATGGGTCAAACCAAATATGCTTCGAGATTATAAAATGCCACCTGCTGATGATGCTTTAATATATTGTTTACAAGATCTATTTTAAAAATTTAAATGATTTAGGAATACTCATGAACAAAGTTAACAAGGTAGTTATATATACAAGTTCTTTATGTGGATTTTGCTACAAAGCAAAATCTTTATTAAAAAGAAAAAACATTCTTTTTGATGAGATTAATGTTGACATAAACTATGAAAAGAAAAAAGAAATGATTAATAGATCAAATGGGAGAACGTCGGTACCACAAATTTTTTTTGATGAGCAACATATTGGTGGGTGCGATGAATTGTATAAACTTGAACAAGAAAATGGATTGGAGATTTTTCAATAAATAATATATCAAAACATCTATCAATCGCATGTCTTCAATACGCTTCAACTAAGGATGAACTACTTACTTTAAAAATTATAAAGAAATTAATAAAAGAGGCCGTTGATTTGGGTGCTGAATTTATTGCTTTGCCTGAATGCGCTACTTCTCTTCATGAAAATTCAACAATTACAAAAGAATTAGCAAAACCAGAATTGAAAAATTTTAGCCTACAAACTCTGATGGCATTGGCCAAAAATAATGCAGTTTATATTTTAATTGGTTCTTTACCAATAAAGTTAGAAAATAAAATAACTAATAGATCCTTCTTAATTGGCCCCGATGGAAAAGTTTTGTGTAAATATGATAAAATACATTTATATGATGTTAATTTACCAAATGGTGATATTTATAGAGAATCAGATACTTACTCATCTGGGAATAAAGCTGTTATTGGCGAAATAAAAGAAAATAAATTAAAAATCGGAATGACGATTTGCTATGATCTAAGATTTCCAAATTTATACCAAGATTTAGCTAAAAATGGTGCAGAAATCATTACTGTTCCTTCAGCTTTCTCGAATGTTACTGGTCCGCATCATTGGCACACACTATTGAAAGCTAGAGCTATTGAAACCGGTTCATTTATAATTGCGCCAGCTCAAAGTGGTAAACATCAATGTGGAAGAACAAGTTTTGGACATTCTTTGATTATTTCTCCTTGGGGGAAAATTTTGAGTGACGCAAAGAAAAAAGAAGGCTTAATTTATACAAGAATAAATTTACAAGAAGTTACATTAGCCAGACAAGCAATTCCAAATATATTTAGCAAAAAAGAATATTCAACCAATATTTAAATATTTATCTTCTTTTTGTTTTATGATTTCTTCTTTACTTATTGATAATAAGGTGTCTAGTCTTTTTTCTATAACATTTCCTATGGCATTTATAGCCATCTCAGGATTTCTATGAGCACCGCCAACAGGTTCTGGGATTACTTCATCAATGATTTTAAATCTTTCCATATCTTGTGCGGTTAATTTTAAGGCTTCTGCCGCCTTGTCTGCATTATCTGCACTTCTCCACAAGATAGAAGAGCAACCTTCGGGTGAAATAACAGAATAAATAGCATGCTCTAACATTAAAGTATTGTTTGCGACAGCTAGAGCAACCGCTCCACCAGAGCCACCCTCACCTGTAATTATTGATATAGTTGGCACTCTGATTTCTAAACTTTTTTGTATGCATCTAGCTATAGCCTCTGCCTGTCCCCTTTGTTCGGCTCCTTGTCCTGGGTAGGCTCCAGCAGTATCAACAAACATAATTATTGGTATAAGAAATTTATCTGCCAACTCCATAAGTCGTACTGCTTTTCTATAGCCTTCAGGCCTAGCCATACCAAAATTTTTTAAAATTCTATCATCTGTATTTTTTCCTTTATCAATACCCATAACAATAATGCTTTTACCTTTAAAAATTGCTGTTCCACCTGTAAGGGCATTATCGTCAGAAAAATTTCTGTCACCGGAAAGAGGTATGTAACATTCAAATAATTGTTTAACAATATCTTGAAAATGAGGCCTTTCAGGATGTCTAGAAACCTGAACTTTCTGCCAAGGGGTAAGTTGTGAATAAGTAGATTTTAATTCTTCTGAAACTGCCCCTTGAAGTTTACCAATTTCTTCAGCTATATTTATATCAGTCCCAGAAGATAAATGACGTAACTCTTCTATTTTTCCTTCAAGATCTGATATTTGTTTTTCAAAAGATAGAAAATGTTTAATCATATTAAAAGCCTTCGTTATTTTTAAAATTCATTTTATTTAAAGGGTGAGTATCTTTAATAAGGCCTGAGAGCCTCTCTGATTTGACGTAAGTATATATTTCAGTAGTGCTAATATCAGCATGACCTAGCAGTTTTTGTAAAGATCTTAAATCAGCCCCTCGATTTAGCATATGAGTCGCAAAACTATGCCTAATGTTATGAGGTGAAATTTCCTTTTTATCAATGCCTATACTTTTTGACAAACAAGATAAGTCTTTGTAAATAATTTGACGTGAGATATGCCCGCTACCATTTTTGTCAGGAAACATATATTTATTATCTATTGATCCCTGTAAGGTAGATCTATGCTCTAACCAAATATCTATTGCACTTTTAGCTTCTTTATTAAAAGCGACCATTCTATAAACGTCACCTTTACCCTTAATTTGCAACTTTTCAGTTATATTTATAAAGTCTGATAATGGCAATTCTAATAACTCAGTAATCCTCATACCTGTTGAGTATAAAATCTCTAGTATTGTTAAGGTACGCAAACATTTATTTTTTTGAAGAGATAAATCTTGTGATTTTTCGTAATCATACTTAGCTTTTTCTAAAAGCGAAATCATAACATTTTCTGATAAAGATTTAGGTAATTTTACATGCTTTTTAAAACTTTCTTGATTACTCAAGGGGTTTATTTTTATATACCCTTCTTCTTTTAAAGTTTGATAAAATTGTTTAAGTGATGAAAGTTTTCTATTTAATGAGCTTGGTTTAAAATTCTTACTTCTTAATAAAAAAAATATTTCTTTAAAATCGTGTTCTTGCGCTTCTAGAGCATTGATATTATTGTCGTTCAATAAATTAAATATTAGATTTATATCAGATCTATATGCACTTTTAGTATTTTTAGATAGGCCTTTTTCTAAACTAATAACATTTATTATTCTATTAATTAACTCGATATTTTGATCTTTGTTTTTTTTCATCAATAAACTTTTTTAAAAATTAATAAACTTTGAGGTCATTATTTCATAAGTAATTTTATCAGCTAAATCTAACAAACCTATTTTAATAAGTGCCGACCTTATAGTAATCATATTGTTTATATCAAAATCAACTAATGTAGTGTCATCCATTAATCTACCTATAAGTAAAACTGTTAGCGCTTTTCTGTCATTATCAGCGGCTTGTTCTATAGATTTTCTTAAAATAAAGTTTTTTAAACTATAACTATTTTCCCATCGAATAAAACTATTGTCGTCCAATTTTTTCTCATCCGTACTATTTACATAATCAAGCCATTCAATTGAACTTGGTTCTTTCATCCCTGATTTTTCAATAATAGGAATGATAGGCCATGCTCTTTCTTTTAGAATTATTTCCCAATTCCAAGTCTTGTCTTTCTCTAACATTATTATATTTGCTAAACTATTATCCGGATGTAAGTTTGGTTTGGAAATTATCATCAATCTATTTATTGAATTATTTAGTTCTTTTGTCAGAGAAGATTTATCTATCTTTTCTAAAACAGGTATATATAAATCGGCAATATCTTTAAATCTTCCATTTCTAATTTCTAATTTAATAAAAGTTATTATTGACTCTGCTTTTTTAATTTCATCTTTCATCGTTATTATTGCTAGCCAAACGTTAGCTCTATTCAACCCATTAGGTTTTTTTGTATAACTAGATAAAGCTTTTTTTATATCAATATTACCGTCGGCCACAGATTTATAATTTTCAATTATTTCATTAACATTTACAAAACTATAATTCATTTTTTTGTCTAATAGAAAAGATCTAGCACTCGGAGTTAAATAAGTAAGTGATAAAAGAGAATCTGTATACTCAACCGCAAAATGAGCAATGTAATTTGCTTTAATTGGTATCTTTAAAGTATCCATCATAATTACATGTAAAGGCTGAATTTTATTATATTCATTTTCCAAATTAAAAGTTTTTTCGTTATTATTAATAATCTGAAATAAATTTTCAAAAATTTTGTCTGAAAAACCTCTTGATTTTATTAAATCCAGTATAAACTCTGACTGGTTTACTTTACCGTCTATCGCAAGACAAAAAATTCGAGCCATTTGCCAGAAGTTATCCGAATTAACTTTTGATTTTTTATTAACATATTGGCACGCTTTTTTATCTTGACGGTTTATTAGTTCATATTCTGTCTGCCAACGTTTCCAAAAATCCCACCTTTTGCCTCCTGGCAACTGAGTAACTAATTGATATAATTTTTGGCTCTCTCCACCACTTTTAATTTTATATAATCTAGTTTCTAAGAATTTAACTATATTATCTGAATTACCAATTGGTGGATTAGACGTGCTTAAGTACAAATCGCTTAAAAAAATGTGTAGGCTTTTACTTAATAGTATGTCTGGAATGTAATTAAAATGTTCAATTATATCAGACGCCTTCATTTTAGTCCAAATATCTAGACCCATTATTTCATTTACGTCTGTTTTAATGCCTAGTGATCCCAATGAAGGCTTTTCTAATTTACTTACTTTAATAATAGAATTTTTATTATTATCCAAAGGTTCTTTATTAGTTGATTTAGTAGTTTGGGAGTACACTTCAATTTCAGCCATATTTAATAGAAAAACAAGACTACAACTTAAAAAAAAATTTAATACTCTTTTGAACAAATTATGACTACCTTACTATTTTATCATTTACATCTATAATTTTGTTTTTTAGCTTATCAGGTGCAGGCATATCAATATATGTCACTGTAGCAAAAACTCCTAAAACAGTAAAAACAAACACGATTAATAAAAACTTATAATTTTTCATGTACAATTCCAAAATTAATTAAGACTTTAATTTTAAATTATGGCGAGTTTTTGTCTATTACTAACGTGATTACTTAACATAAAATTTAAAAATTTACTAAAAATATGATGTTTCCGAAAAATTAGTATGATAATTTATTCTTATGTTAAAAAAAAATAAAATAAATCTAAAGAGTATTAATAATAATAAAATTATAACTTTCATTGGTATGATGGGCACAGGGAAATCTAAATTTGGCCGTCTAATTGCAAAAAATCTTAGTTTTAATTTTTATGATATAGATTTATTAATTGAACAAAAATTTAACAATACAATTAAAACAATTTTTGAAGAAAAAGGAGAAAAATTTTTTAGACAAGCTGAAGAAAATATTATTAAAGAATTAATTTATACTTTATCACATGCTAATAAAAGTTCTGTCATAAGTTTAGGTGGAGGTGCTTTTGACAACGTAAATACAAGAACACTATTATTGAAAAAGTCGCATGTAATTTGGCTGAACACTCCTGTCGAGAAACTGATTAATAGAGTTGGAGATGGATCAAAAAGACCTATGATTAGAGGAGATGTTAATAAATCAATTTCTGAGCTTTTGAAAAAAAGAATTAAATACTATTCACTTTGTCATGACCAATTAAATACTAATAAACTTAATCAGAACCAGATAATTGAAAAAATTACTGAAATAATATCTAATTAGAACTAAAAAAGAAACATAATGAAGTCAAAAATCTTAAACGTTTCCTTAAATAGAAAAGTAGAAAATTTATCATATCCAATAATTATTGGAGATAATATATTAAGCAGTAGTGGCGAAATTTTAAAAGAATTTATATATAAAAAAAATGTTATTGTTATTTATGACAGTTTTTTTTCTGTTAAAACCAGTCCCAATAATGAGTTTGAGGAGTTTGTTCAGTCTATAAATAAATTAACAACAACTTTGAATTTCATTGATATTCCCGGAGGAGATCAAACAAAAAATATAAATCAACTAAATGAAATTATCGAAAAAGTATTAACGTATGGAATAGATAGACAAAATGTAATAATTGCATTTGGTGGAGGGGTTATTGGTGACATTGCTGGTTTTGCAGCGTCTATTTTGTTAAGAGGAATAAATTATATACAAGTTCCTACCACCCTTTTATCACAGGTTGATAGTTCTGTAGGAGGTAAGACTGGTATAAATTCTAAAATAGGTAAAAATTTAATTGGCTCTTTTCACCAACCTCAAGCAGTTTTGGCAGATATAAATATACTTAAAACACTTCCAAATCGAGAGTTTCGAGCTGGCTTTGCTGAAGTTGTTAAATATGGATTAATAAAGGATCTAGAATTTTTCAACTGGTTAAACCAAGAATATGACAGTATTTTCATTTATGACAAAATTAAGTTACAGAAAATGATAACTAAATCTTGTGAAATAAAAGCTGAAATTATTAAAAATGATGAAAAAGAGGGAGGAAAAAGAGCTCTTCTTAATCTTGGTCACACATTTGCTCATGCTATTGAGTCCTTTGGTAATTTTGATGGAAGAATAATACATGGAGAAGCTGTGTCTATAGGAATATGTTTAGCTTTTAAGCTCTCAAATAAATTATGTTTTTGTTCAACAGATGATACTAAAAAAGTAATTAATCTCTTTCAAAAATCAAAACTACCAACTTCTTTACATGATATTAAAAAATTATCTATTTCTACATCCGGAATGATTCAGAAGTTCAAACTTGATAAAAAAAACAGACAAAACGAGCTTACATTCATATTAAATAAGCGGATTGGTGAGTCCTTTATTAAACATAATGTGAGTGTTAATGTTTTAACCCAATTTTTAAATGAAGAAATTTAATGCCAGAACTGTTTGTTTTTTTTACTAATATTTTATTATTAATTATCTTGTCAGCTTTTTTTTCAAGTTCCGAAACAGCTTTGACTGCAGTTTCAGAAGCAAGAATTCACGAGTTAGCACTTCAAGGTAATAAAAGAGCCGTTACAATTGAAAAAATTTTAGCAAAAAAAGAAAAAATGATAAGTACAATATTAATTGGGAATAATTTAGTGAATATTGTTGCCTCTGTTTACGCAACCAGTTTTGCTATAAGTTATTTTGGAGAGTTTGATTTAATTTTTGTAACTATATTGTTAACAATTGTACTTGTAATTTTTGCTGAAGTAATTCCTAAAACGTATGCTTTTAGCCATGCAGATAGATTAGCTTTAACAGTAGCCCCCATCATTAGACTTTTTATTTTTTTATTTACTCCAGCGACCTTTATAACAGAACGTTTTGCCAAGATTATTTCTGGTCCAATAATTGAAGATGAGGAAGCCAAAACTGAAGAACTTAGAGGAATGATTAGATTACATGCTGGTAACGAAAGTCGAGGAAAAGAAAGAGGAAAAATGATGTCAAGCATGCTTGATATGGATGAAGTAACAATTGAAGCTGTTATGACACATAGAGGTGCTGTAACAATGATTGATTCTGAGGAAAATCCAGAAATTATATTCAAGGTCGTTGGTGAAAGTCCTTTTACTAGAATACCAATTTATTCAGGGAATCCCGATAATATTATAGGAATACTTCACGCTAAAGAGTTGTTTAGAAATTTGAGAAGACGTAATTTTAAAAATATCAACTCAATAAACTTATCTGAGTTGATGATACAACCATATTTTGCCCCAGAAACAACTTTGTTATTTGACCAATTAGAAATCTTCAAAACTAGAAGAGAACATTTTGCAGTTGTAGTGGACGAATATGGTGACTTTCGAGGCATTGTTACCCTAGAGGATATTTTAGAAGAAATCGTGGGTGAAATTGATGATGAAACTGACATTAAGGTTAAAGGTGTAAAACCACAACCAGATGGATCTTTTATTGTTGACGGTTCTGTTACGATAAGAGATTTAAATAGGTCACTAAGCTGGTCCCTTCCTGACCAAAATGCAAATACTGTTGCTGGGTTAGTTTTGTATGAATCAAAAACGATACCAGAGCCTGGTCAAGAATTTAGATTTTTTGATATAAGATTTAGGATTCTACAAAAAAAAGGTAATTTCATCTCTCAATTACGTTTATGGAACGAAATGGCGACAGAAAAAACATAAAAATTTATCTCATATATATTTGTGTTCATCAATTGTATAAGTCTTAATAACTACTGAATGAAGGTCTGATAAAAACTCTTCTTTAAGACATTCATTTACCATTCTGTGTCTATCAATTTTATTTTTATTATGAAATTTTTCAGAAACTATTATAATTTCAAAATGGCTTTCAACATTTTCTCTAAAATTTTGGTGACCTCTATGTTGTTCAGAAACGTCTAAAACAGAAAAAAAATGTGGTTTAAAATAGTTTACAATTATTTCTTCAATCTTTAATTTTCTTTTCAAAATAACTTTCCACTTATTAAATTTAAAAAATGCATTCCAATCTTGCACGTATTAAAAGATAATCCTATAATAAAATAAAAAAATAAAGTTATGCTTAACACAAAACAAAATCAAAATAGTGAGAAAATTTGCTCTAATCCAGGCTGTGAAGAAACTGGTATTTATCCTGCACCTAAATCAAGAGAAAATTTAAATGAATACTTATATTTGTGTATAAGTTGTATAAGAGTATTTAACAAGTCTTGGAATTATTTTGCAGGATTAAGTGAAAAAGAATTAGAGATTGAAATACGAAAATCTGTTACTTGGGATAGACCAAGTTGGAAATTTGGTACTAAAAACTTAAATCATGATTTTGAAGAAGCCTTCAGGGCTTTCAATGGACAAAAAAAAATAATTAAAGAAAAAGTTGTCGATAAAAAACTAGAGAGTTGCTTTAAAGTTTTAGGTTTAAATTCAAATAGTAAATTACGTGAGGTAAAATCTAGGTATAAAACTTTAGCAAAGAAATGGCATCCTGATGTCCAAAATGAAAAAAATTCAAAAAATAAAGATACGTTCATAAATATAACAAATGCCTACAAAAATATTTTAAAATCATTTACAAAAACTACAAAAAATAAATAAACCTGCTTTGGAGTAACTATAATGAATGAAGTTAGTTTAACTAACAATATGGACTTTAACTCAGAAACTTTTCCCACTTCTCTAACTTCAGTTATAGATTCCGAAAAGGTTTTTGGCTTTAAAAGTAATATGAAAATTTTAGGATTTAAAGAAAAAACTAGATTTGTACCTGATATTGATCAGTCTTATTTATTCGACGAAATAACTACAAAAGCAATCCTTGCAGGGTTTTGTTATAATAGGAGAGTGATGATACAAGGGTACCATGGTACTGGAAAATCAACTCATATAGAACAAGTTGCTGCAAGATTAAATTGGCCTTGTGTTAGAGTTAATCTCGATAGTCATATTAGTCGTTTAGATCTAGTAGGTAAAGACGCTATTATTTTAAAAGATGGTAAACAGATTACAGAATTTAGGGAAGGTGTTTTGCCTTGGGCGTTACAGAACCCAGTTGCAATTGTTTTTGACGAATATGATGCAGGTAGAGCAGATGTAATGTTTGTTATCCAAAGAGTTTTAGAAGTTTCAGGCAAGCTAACACTCCTTGACAATAATAGAGTAATTAATCCTCATCAAAACTTTAGATTATTTGCGACAGCTAACACAGTAGGTTTAGGTGACACTACGGGTTTGTACCATGGAACTCAGCAGATTAATCAAGGTCAAATGGATAGATGGTCAGTTGTTTCAACTTTAAATTATTTACCTGCAAAAGCAGAGGAGGAAATAGTTGCATCTAAGGTACCAAATTTTAGAACTAAAGAAGGAAAAGAAACTATCAAATCCATGGTTTCTATAGCTGAATTAACAAGAAATGGTTTTATCTCAGGTGACCTTTCAACAGTTATGTCTCCAAGAACTGTTATAACATGGGCTGAAAATACAAATATAGTTGAAGATATAGATTTAGCTTTCAAATTAACTTTTTTTAATAAATGCGATGAAATGGAACGACCAATATTGTCAGAATATTATCAAAGATGTTTTGGAAGAGATTTAATTAAAGTTGACAAAACTGAAAATCTTTAAATCCACAGATGAGTAATAAATCTGAAAATACTCAATTCCAAAATGCAACTGCCTCTACTTTAAAGGCTGTTTCAGGAGATCTTGACAGTGAAAGAGAAATTAAATTTTCTGGAAGTTCAAGTTATTTATCCACAAAAGAAATTAGATTACCTCAAATTTTAAAAGAATTGGATAGTACGCAGCTTTCAAGATTAAGGGGTGAATCTGATAAAATTGCTCTTAAAATAAAGCATCATGACCCCATCGTGCATAACAAGTATTTGCCATCATCAGATCTATCATCTCAAATATTTCAATTTGCTGAAGATTCTCGCATAGAGTCTGTAGGATCAAAAAATCTAGTTGGAATAAAGAATAATCTGCAAAATTTAGTTGAAGAAAAATTTAAAGAAACAATTTTGCCCGTACCAGGTGGAGACGATAAAGAAGCCCTAATGAACGCATTACAGTTAGTAATTAGAGAAAAAATTACTGGATGTAGTTCACCAGCAAACACCTCTTTATCTCTTGAAAAATGGCGTCCTTGGATTAATAGTAAAATAGGGAATTTACTTAATCAATTAGCAGAAAACACCCAAGATCAAGAAAATTATGCTAAAAAAACTAAAGAATTGTTGACTGCTCTGCAAGCAGATATAGGTGAAACAGATCAAAATAAATCTGGTGAAAATGAAGACAAGAGTGATGAAAGTAACTCAGATGAAAGTGAAGATGATGGTTCTTCTGCCCAAAGTGATAGTGACGACGATCAAGATGCAGGCTTAGATGGCGGCAGTGAAGCGCAAGATGATGATGGAGAAATAGATGGTGAAGCACAGGAAGGTGATTCAGAAGATCAAGATGGAGAGAGTGAAGGTGAAATAGCCTCTAATCCTCTTTCCGGTCATAACCAAGGTAAAAATAATATTAATTATAATTACCAAGTTTTTTCTACAAAGTATGATGAGATTGTTAATGCTACAGATCTGTGCGAAGAGGAAGAGTTAAGCAGACTTCGAGATACTTTAGATAAACAACTCGAAACACTTCAAGGTGCTATTTCAAGATTAGCTAATAAGCTACAAAGAAAATTACAAGCAAAACAAAATAGATCTTGGAATTTTGATCTTGAAGAGGGAATGCTAGATGCCTCAAAATTGTCACGAATAATTACACAACCTCTATTTCCTCTTTCTTACAAACAAGAAAAAGATATGAAATTTAGAGATACAATCGTAACATTATTAATAGATAATTCTGGATCTATGAGAGGCCGTCCAATAACAATTGCTGCTATTTGCGCTGATATAATGGCAAGGACACTTGAAAGATGTGGCGTAAAAGTTGAAATTCTTGGCTTTACTACTAAAGCTTGGAAAGGAGGACAATCCAGAGAAGAATGGATCAATGACGGTAAGCCTTCTTATCCAGGTAGATTGAATGACTTAAGACATATAATTTATAAACCTGCGGACGCTCCATGGAGAAGATCAAAGAATTCTCTTGGGTTAATGCTAAGAGAAGGTATTTTGAAGGAAAACATAGATGGTGAAGCATTAATCTGGGCCCATGAAAGATTATTAGGCAGGTTAGAAGAAAGAAAAATTCTTATGGTTGTAAGTGATGGTGCACCAGTTGATGATACTACATTATCTTCAAACAGTGGAAACTATCTAGAACTTCACTTGAAACAAGTTATTTCTTTTATTGAAAGCAAATCACCTGTTGAATTAGTCGCAATAGGAATAGGGCATGATGTTACTAGATATTACAATAAAGCTGTTACTTTAACTGACGCTGAACAACTTGGAGGAGCTTTAACAGAGCAGTTAGCTGATCTGTTTAATGAGGAGTAATTTAAGTAGATTTAGTTTCGTTTTTAATATTTTTTAATATTAATTTTTTTACAGATATCGCTTCTGGAGCTAAAACTCTATTTTTTGTCTTAGTTAGATAATCGTCTAAACCACCATTTTTTTCGACCGACTTTAAAGCACGTACGCTTACCTTCAAACTAATGAATTTATCCAATGTTTTACTAAAAAATTTAACATTTTGAAGATTAGGTAAAAATTTTCTTTTTGTTTTATTTTTAGCATGACTAACGTTA
>ERZ802831.856-NODE-856-length-15640-cov-14.377_pt1 | contig 15640 bp, 18 predicted proteins | sample MGYA00345655_ERZ802831 | MGnify/ENA primary metagenome ERZ802831 (study PRJEB30503, sample SAMEA104212376) | marine metagenome | biome: Westerlies Biome; feature: [SRF] surface water layer (ENVO:00010504) within the epipelagic zone...; material: water...
ATTGTTAGCACTATAGAAAATATCATAAATTGTTCATATACAAAAAAAAATAAATCTGTCTGTTGCTTGATGAGGTAATTAAATGCAATACATAGAAAGAGAATTAGCTCCAGATACAAAGATACCAATTAGGATAGGATTTATCAAACCAAACGGAGCTCCATCAATTATTTCATTATGGTATATTGACATAAATGGAAAAATATATTGTGCAACACAAAAAACTGCAAAGATTCTACATTACTTGGAAAACAAACCCACATGTGGATTTGAAATAGCAGCAGATCAACCACCATACAAGGGCTCACGAGGTGAAGGAATTGTTAAAATTATACCAGCCAAAGGTCCAGAAATATTGAAAATTTTAATTAAAAAATATTTAGGAGATAAGGAATCAACATTATCAAAATTTCTACTAAGTCACTCAAAAAATGAAATTGCAATTGAAATAACACCAAAAAAAATATTTCACTATGATTATTCAAAGCGCATGAAGGGAATTTAGTTATGAATGATGATGGATGTCCTACATGTGGTTCAAAAAATTTTGGCATAATAGAAATGAAAAAAGATGTCGAAGGGTTAGTTATTTGGAAGAAACAATGCTACAATTGTAAAAAATTTTGGCATGGTTCAGATTATTAGCACTATAATCAATACTTACCACTATTTTAAATAAAAAGTTCAACTAATACAAGTGAGAACAATGCAACAGACAAAACAACAAAAATCACCAGCATTGAAATTTTTAGCAATTATTTCAATCGCTACGGCTGTTATCTTGGTGTTTACAATCACACCATGGAACATTGTACCAACATCAGTAACTGAGGATGTCCAGGTTATTGCAACAACAGAGATTGGCTGCGTGGGGGAATCATCACTAGGACACTCAGTGGTTGTCGAAAACTGCCAAGCCAAAGTGGGTGACATGATATCTGCTACATTTAACGTTCCAGCATATGAACAAAATGGGTATTATGACAAAATCCATGAGAAATTAGAAAAGGTAACCCCTTAACTCTATTTTTTATTAAAAATATCATCAAAACAAATAAGAACTGAAAAAATATTTTAAAAATATGTCAAATAAAGTCAAATGTTCACACATACTAGTTGAAAAACAAAGTCAAGCCCTAGAAATTTTAGAAGAAATCAAAAATGGTAAAAAATTTGGTGCCGCAGCTAAAGAAATTTCCACATGTCCCAGTAGCAAAAAAGAGGGAGATCTAGGATACTTTACAAAAGGAATGATGGTAAAAGAATTTGAAGATGTCGCATTTACATTAAACATTGGAGAAGTATCCCAACCAGTTAAAACAGAGTTCGGATACCACATCATTAAAAGACTAGGCTAGAAAATTCAATTACAATGACAGTTTTAAGCGAACAAACATTAAATGATATTTTACAATATTTAGAAAAATCAATTAACAGTTTGGCGTTAGATGGATTAGATAATTTAGAAATTAATGGTGGAGAAGAAATGAAAAGTTTTCTAGAAAATCAATTTGACATACGCTTAGAAAATTTACTAATTTCAAAAAACAGTAGCATACATCACCTAGAATCAGGCATGAAAAATTTAGTAATACAAAAAAAACAAGAAATCATATTAAAAATTTCTAAACAACTGAACAATTAGATAAACGCATCTAGTCCTGTCTTGACAGAAGGATCTTTATTTTTTTCTAAAACTTTAGTCATTTTAGACCCCATAGACTTTGCAGCAGAAATTTTTCTTTTTCCAATCCAATAGTAAGTCTCATCAATGGTATCTTTAGCTATCAATACAACTAATTTTCCAGTATCTTTTCTTCCAGTTCTTCCCCTTCTTTGAATAAATCTAATTGAACTTGGAACATTGTCGTAAAAAATTACTTGATTTACTTCAGCAATATCTAATCCCTCCTCTCCAACTCGAGTTGCAACTAAAACCTGAAATTCACCGTCTCTAAATTTCTGTACAACTTCAATTTGCTTTTTTTGTTTTAATCCAGTATCACCTGCTTTTCCAATCAGTATACCAGCAGGAATTCCAATTTTGTTAAGTTCAGTGTGAATCATATCTACAGAATCACGATAACTAGTAAAGATCAATGCTTTTCCAGGAACTGAATTTAAAATTTCTTTTAGTTTAGGAATTTTAGAATGTTCAATACCATTAGATTTTGCTTCTTTAGCTAAAGATAGTGCTTTTGTAAAATTAGGATCAAGTTCAAACAAATCCTTTACTCCAACACCCTTTTTTGCCTGAGCACGCTTACAAAATTGTAAAAATGGAGTAATTCCATGAGCCTCAAGAATATTTAGTGCATAGTGAATTCGAATTCCAGAAAACAATGGTTTAGCAGATTTTCGACTTTTGGACAAAACAAATGGTCGTAATCTTAGCAGCGAAGAAAGAGATTGTGAATCATTTAATGGCAAGCCATTTTTTTTGAGTAAATCATACCGTTGATCTAATGCAGATTTTAATAATTTCTGAATCGATTTTAGTTCTGCAGGAAGTTCTACATTTATCCACTCAGTATTAGTTTCTTGAATGTAGGGTTTTACGTCAGGACTATTTTCATTTCGTTCTGCAACAGCAGATATTTGTAATCTAGTTAAAATTTCAGTGGCTTTTTCTTGTTCACTAGGCAATGTTGCAGTCATTCCCAATATTCGAGTAGATGAATTTTCAAGATGCTCAGCAATACTAGAGTAAGCATAGTCACCAGTTGTTCTATGAACTTCATCAAAAATTACTAAACTGAATTGAGTTGATTTAACAATATTATGATTCATATCATTTCTTGCAACTTCAGGAGTTGCACAGATTATACGATGGTTCCAAAGGTCAGTACGCTTTTCAACAGAATCCTCACCCGTAATTAAGACAGTATCATCAATAGTTAGATTTTTTTTTAAAAAATCAAAATGCTGGTTAACTAAAACTCGGGTAGGAGCTAAAAATAAAATGGTTCCAGATTTCTTTTTCAAATATTCAGAAATTACATGTAATGCAACAGTTGTTTTTCCAAGACCAGTAGGTAAGACAACTATGCAATTTTCATTAATTGATTGACTAGCAAGATTGATTTGATAATCTCGCTTTTCAACAGAATCTTTTTGGATGAATTCTTTTTCAATATATTCAGTCAAAGTATAAACAAAAATTAGAATTTAGGAATTTTATGTTTTGTGTGTCATAATTATTATGAATAGATCAATAAAGATTTCATACCCAGTTAGGCACAAAAAACATAATTTGGGTTACATAATATTCAAGATAAGTTTAGATTATTACGGATTTTAAAAAAAATCATGATTTCCAAAGGACTCATCATAGGAATTGTTGCAATCATAATAGGTGCATGTATGCTCATAATTACTACTTAGAATAAGAATTTTTTATCTCAATACCATCAAAATGCCACCAGCTATTGATCCGCAAATGACAATGATTATCATGCTTTTCCCAGAAAAAACAGAACCAGAATGTTTAGACCAGGACATGTTAATTTGCTCCAAAAGTGTTACAGTGTACAGCAGTTATTTGAGAAAATACTAAACCAGTGCACGTAATCCAACTTTCCATATTTTATCATAAATTCTTCAATTCATTAAGTTTTTGAATTGTATCAAACTTTCAGGTTCAGATACTGGGATACAAATAGAAGTAAAATTACAGAAAATCATGCCATTATTATGCAAAGAATGTAATGGAAGAAGATTTCCCATTGCATTTCCTGATCAAAGAGATGCATTATGGCTATGTGAAAATTGTAAAAATTTTGTAAATATTAAAGATGAATTTGTAAGGGAGTGGACAAAAGAGGAAATGGATGAAAACAAGATAAAGTTAGAAAATTTTCAAAAAGATGTCACCACAGAAAAAACACCTGAGAAAAAAAGACGCAGTGGCGTAAATTAGAAAATGCATTGGAATAAATAATTTAATTTTTGACACAAATTGTGGTATTTCTAAACAAAAAAAGCATAATTAGAAATGTAATGTTAGTAATTGGAGGAATTCTTGCGGTGGTCTTCTCTGTATTGCTAATTAATGATTTAGAGTCTGAAACAATCACCCAGTGGACAGTAATGACATCATACTTTATGATTATTTTCCTAATTATTGGAACAGTGCTCAGAATCACTCAAAAATAGGCTCAAATATCTTGTCCTGTAACTACCCATTCAAGTGTTCTTAGTGCACCTTGATAATATTTTGTAGCTGCATCAGGGTTAGGTAATTGAGAAACATCAATCAATCTTTGTTCAATATCTTTTCTAAATGCTTCAACTTCCTTTTCAGTTTTCATAAACTATATAGAAATTTTTAAAGTATAAATTAATTGATTCTGAATTTTAGGATTTATTTTAAAAATTTTCTTTGAATTTTCATATTCAGCAAATACCAGATTGTCTTCAATTAATTTTGAAACATATGTAGATACAGTAGATGGAGCTTTTTGTACTTCTTTTACTAGAGTGGTAAAAGAGTGGTTTTTTTGAATTAACGCCAAAAGAATTTTTTTTGGAGTGATTTGCCTAGAACGTCTAAAAATTTTTTGAGATAATTCAGATAAAGATAAAGGGTAAAAACAACTTACACGAGGAGTCCTTACTGATTTAACATATCCATTAGATTCCAATTGGCGTAAATAATAGGAAACAACACCATTAGATAATCCTGTTAGATTCTTTAATTCAAGATAACGTATTCCAGGGTTTTGGTTTATTAGATTAATAAAAAGAGATTCTCTACTAGATAAAGTAGAAAAATCATATGAGTTTTTCATTTGTTTGTTTTGCGTTACTGATTCTATGATAGCCATTGTTAACGTAGTGTTATGTATGGGTATCCAGATGTTACAGATGTAGTTGCAATGATATCTAATGTGTCAGACTTTGACCATTGTTCACCATTTGGACCAACTGCAGGTAATGTTGTATCAACATACTCTACATAGAGTGTATCACCTTCTTGGGCATACAAATTATCACCATTTGATTCATCATCATCTTGGATGTAGAAGAAGTATGGGTTTTTCTGTTTCCAGTTACCATCTTGTGTTGCTTCAACTGTAATTCCAGCTAAATCACTATCAGACCAAACTCTATAATCCAAATCAACTTTATCTTTAGGCATATCACCCAAGTCTTTTTCATTAAGTTTGAATTCAACTTTGTTTCGGTCATCTAATGGATATTCATCTTCTAAGAATTCAATTGATGCTACACTCCATCCATAAGTCATAGTTTTAGTAATTACCTTGTTGTCTTCAGGATTGTATTCCCAATTTACAGTAACTGCACCATCTCTACCAGTTTCAATTTTTGCATATTCATCAAATGGAGAATTTTTACAACCAGTTCCACCAAGTGCGGTTTCTTTAACACCATCATTGTTCATATCATGATCCATTGCAGCAAGTTTTAGACGTCCATAAAACACTCCACTGTTTGGATCTGTTTCAATTAATCCTTCAGAATCAGAATCATTACAAATACCTAGTTCAGCATTTGAGTTACCATCACCACGTGATGTAATTGTTAATGCAGATTCAGATGTTGCGCCAATTCTATCTCTTTTTTGAGAATCTTCATTCCAACCAGGAGCATAAATCATAATAGTAACTTTACCCCACCAGCCAACATCGCCTTTAACTTCTTTATCTAAACAAGTTGCTAAATCTTTAGCACTACCACAGAAGAAAATTTTTGGTTCAGCGTTATAGTTTTTCATAGCAAATGAAATTCCATTTCTAGAAGATTTTTCATTGCCCACAGGGAATGTGAAATCAATTTGTTGTGTAGATGAATTAACATCAGTTAACAAAAGATTAACGAGTCCAGGCTCTTCAAATGAGATTGTTTTTGTTAGAGTTCCAGTAGTGGATGAGGTACTATCAGTAATTGTTCCATCTTTTACGATATCAAAATTAAATGATGCATCATCAATATTTTTCTGGCTCATACCTTCACGAATCTCAAAATTAAAGAGATAATCAATTCCAGGTTCAAGTGGGCCTGCAGGTTGCCAAGACATTCCAATATCATACTGCCCATCAGAGGTAATTTTTCTTAAATTACCATCATCAACTGCAGCGTATGCAGATAGAGGTACGAAAGCAACCATCACTGTTGCAAATAAAATCAGTAACGAAGTTTTCCAAGTCATTAATGAAAATTGTGCTAGATTATGTATTATACAAAGAGAGTATTGTTTATCATAAGAACATAGGAGTATGATAATATCATATTCTATGTTTTTATAATTATGAATTTATAGAGTAAGACATTACATAAAAAATACAAATGGCAATTCCATGCAAATTACCAATTCTAAAAAATATTAGTTATCTGAGTGGAGCAATGTTTACATTTTCATTATTCATTCCAATGATTACAGAAACACCTTCTGAGGCAAATACAAGTACATTAGCAATTTTCTCAATAACAGGAATGATTATTTCATTTGGAATTGCAATGAGAATTAGAAAAAAACTAGCAAAGAAAAGCAGAAGATTTTGAATTAATTACTAATTTTCATAAATCCTTCTTGAACTAAGAATTGAATTCCTTGAACAAATGAAGAGTCATCTATGGAGCCATCTGCCCACCAGCCTGCATTATTTTTGATCCAAACAGGAATTTCATTACTAGATTCCATTGTGGAAGGAGTTCCAGAAACAATTAGAAATGATGAAGTGTTTACTGTTGATTTAGAATTACCATATTGAGACTTTACAATAAATTTACCATCAGAAAATTTTTCATTTAGTTCAACAGTGTAAGAGAATTTACCATATGTGTCTACAGGGGTTTTTTTGGTACTGATTAAATTTTTACTAGAATCAAAAATAGTTATTCTCAAAGAACGATCCTCATCGTACTTGTTAACATTTCCTGTAAAAATCACAGATTCACCAAGCGAATAAGATTCTTGATTAGCACTAATTTCAACAGTGTAGTTATTTGCACTATTGTTTGCAGGAGGACCACCATATGCAAAAGCTGATGGACTTGCTGAATAAATTGTAAAAATTGAAATCACTGCAATAATTAAAAGAATACTTAATTTCATTTCAATATTCAATATTTTAATTTGAATTTAAAGGTGAGGAATCAAAGGATTTTAAAAAATCCTGATCGCAAATAAAATAATTATCAACGAGATCCATATATGGAACATTTAGACTAAATTTGTATGAGTGATTCTTTTGAGCGGCCAAATTGGGACGAATATTTTATGCTTCAAGCAAAACTTGCATCATTAAGATCAAATTGTATAACAAGACATGTTGGAGCGGTAATAGTAAGAGATCATAGACAATTAGCAACGGGATACAACGGAACACCTCCAGGAATTAAAAATTGCTTTGAAGGAGGATGCAAGAGATGCAGTGATAGAATGGAAGGCAAAATAAAAGCAGGAGAAGCATTAGGAAAGTGTTTGTGTAATCATGCAGAAGCTAATGCAATAATGCATTGTGCAATATTAGGAATTGAAGCAGGAGTTAAAGGAGCAACATTGTATTCCACATATGTCCCATGCTTAGAATGTACAAAAATGGCAATTACCATTGGAATAAGAAAATTTGTATGTCTAGATAAATATCCAGGAACAGATTATGATTTGATAAAAGAGGCCGGAGTTGAAATCATACACATAGATAAAGAAAAAATTGAAAAATGGGCCGAGAAATTAGTTAGTAAGAACAAAAAAAATGAGTGATTAAATGCAAGTTAAAGTAGCACAAGTTGAAAAAATTGAAACTATGTTACCAGCAATGTTGGTTTCTGCAACATATGATGGACCAAGCAAATCAGCAATTTTAAAATTCTATGAACCAACACAACAGAAATTATTTTTATGGAAAGATGAAATTGGACACAAACCATATTGTTATTCAAAATTAACTCCTGAAGAATTAGATTTTTTACAAGAAAGAGAAGACGTTTTAGAAATTAAAACAGTAAAAAAACATGACTTCATTAACGATGAAGATATTGATGTTTCAAAAATTGTAGTAGATAATCCACTTTCAATTGGAGGAAATTATGGAGAAAGTATAAGAAATCAAATTGAAACATGGGAATCAGATATCAAGTATTATGAAACATATCTATACGACAGACAATTCATTGTTGGAAAATATTACGAGATAACAGATGGATTACTAAAACCACACAATATGGAAATATCAGACGAAGTAAAGCTTGCACTAAAAAGTTTGTTGTGGGATAAAGTCGACAGTCAAAGCATGATAGATGCTGAAGAGTTTAAAGAATTTATTTCAGAATGGGCAGATTTACTAAATCAACCAATTCCAAAAATAAAAAGACTTAGTGTAGATATTGAAGTAGAGTTTGATCCAGGAAGATTTCCAGATCCAAAACTTGCAGAGAAAAAAGTTACAGCCATAGGACTCAAAGGAAGTGATGGTTTTGATCAGATTTTTGTGCTCAAAACAGAGGGAACAGAGCAAGGAAATAATGAATTAGATGAAAATATCAAAGTGACATTTTACGATTTAGATAAAGAAAAAGAGATGATTGCAGATGCATTCAAGATAATTGAAGAATTTCCATTTGTTGTCACATACAATGGGGATGAATTTGATTTACCATATTTGTATAACAGAGCAGAAAGATTAGGAATTCCAAATGAGAATAATCCACTATACATGATGAGAGATTCTGCAACCCTAAAACATGGAGTACATATTGACTTGTATAGAACACTATCAAATCGTTCATTTCAAATCTATGCATTTAGTCAATCATACACAGATTTTTCACTAAATAGCGTATCAAAAGCACTACTTGGAAAAGAAAAAATTGATTATGGATTAGACTTTGACAAATTATCTCTTTATCAAACTGCAAACTATTGTTATAATGATGCACAACTAACTTACGAACTTACAAGTTTTAACGGAGATTTATTGATGAACTTACTTGTAATCATTGCAAGAATTGGAAGAATGCCAATTGATGACATTGCAAGAATGGGAGTTTCACAGTGGATTAGAAGTTTGTTGTATTATGAACATAGAAAAAGAAATGCATTGATTCCAAAAAGAGAAGAATTGCAAAGAAGAACAGAAGGGGTGATGTCTGATGCAGTGATTAAGGATAAAAAATATCGAGGAGGATTAGTTGTTGAACCAAAGGAAGGAATACATTTCAAAGTGGTTGTAATGGATTTTGCAAGTCTATACCCAAGTATTATCAAAGTAAGAAATCTATCTTATGAAACAGTTAGATGTCCACATGAAGAATGTAAAAAAAATACCATACCACAAACTAACCATTGGGCATGTTCTAAAAATAATGGCCTTACAGCAATAATTATCGGTTCATTAAGAGATTTGAGAGTAAATTATTACAAAAGTCTATCAAAAAAGGAGACATTAACAGATGAACAAAGGCAACAATACACAGTAGTCAGTCAAGCACTCAAGGTAATACTCAATGCAAGTTATGGTGTAATGGGTGCAGAGATATTTCCACTGTATTTTCTACCAGCAGCTGAAGCAACAACTGCAGTAGGCAGGTATACAATTTTAGAGACAATCAAAAAATGTGAAGGAACTGGAATTGAGGTTTTGTATGGAGATACGGATTCATTATTTATTAAAAATCCAACAGAAGAACAGATTCAAAAACTCATAGAACAAGCTAAAACAGATCATGGTGTAGATTTAGAAATTGATAAGACATACAGATATTGTGTACTAAGTAACAGAAAGAAAAATTATTTGGGAGTAACAGATTCGGGAAAAGTAGATGTCAAAGGTTTAACAGGTAAAAAATCACACACCCCAGGATTCATTAAAAAATTATTTTTTGATTTGTTAGATGTATTATCAGAAGTAAAGACAATGGAAGATTTTGTAAAAGCTAAAAAACAGATTTCAGAAAAAATAGCAGATTGTGGTAAAAAAGTCGAAGCAAAAGAAATTCCTTTAGAGGATTTAACATTTAATGTAATGTTAAGTAAAGCACCATCAGAATATGTAAAAACAATACCACAGCACATCAGAGCAGCAAAACAATTAGAATCAATTAGAGAGTTAAAAAAAGGAGATAAAATTTCATTTATTAAAATATTAAACAAGCCAGGAGTTAAACCAGTAGAATTAGCCAAAAAAGAAGAAATAGATTCTAAAAAATACATGGAGTTTTTAGAATCAACATTAGAACAAATTACATCATCTATGGATTTAGATTTTGATACGATTTTAGGAAAACCAAAACAAACGGGATTAGATGAATTCTTTTGGAGTTAAATTATCATGGAAGTTGATCCAATATTATTAACAGTACTAGGTGTTGCTGCAGGAGTTTTGATTTTAACTGGATGGGTTGATCAGATATACAAAGGCTACAAATCAAAAAGCCTAAAAGATGTTTCAAGTTTTTTAATGATTTTTATTTCTGCAGGAGCAATTTTATGGTTAATTTATGGAATCATAGTCATAGATGTATTCATCATAGGCACAAATATTGCAGCAATTGTGTTAATGGGAATTGTTTTGACAATGAAAAGAAAATATGACAAAAAAATACAAGTCAAATGATTCAATGAAGAATTAAATACAATATGTAAAATTCAAAAGAATATGTTCATTATCAATTGTAAAAACTATGAAGAGATTTCAGGGGACAAAATAATTAAATTTGTAAAAACAGCTGAAAAAATTTCAAAAAAATTTAAAATCAAAATTGCAATTTGTCCACCACAACATCTCATAGGTGTTGTTTCAAATAGTTCAATACCAATTTTAGCTCAACACATTGATGATTCCAAAATTGGCAGTACAACAGGTTTTGTAATTCCAGAATTATTAAAAAAATCTAAAGTTAAAGGTTCACTAATCAATCATAGCGAACATAGAATTTCAAGTAACGAAATAAAAAAGTTAGTTGAGAAATTAAAAGAATTAAAAATGATATCAGTAGTTTGTGTAAAAGACGTTGCAGAAGCAAGAAAATATGCAAAATTAAATCCAAACTATATTGCAATAGAACCTCCAGAGTTAATTGGTTCAGGAAAAGCTGTTTCAACTGAAAAACCAGAATTAATTTCAAAAGCAGTAATTGCAGTAAAAAGTGCAAAAAATAATACCAAGTTACTATGTGGTGCAGGAATAGTGTCAGGAGATGATGTTGCGAAAGCATCAGAATTAGGATCAAAAGGGATCTTGGTTGCAAGTGGCATAATTAAAGCACAAAGTTGGGAAAAAATTATTTCAGATTTTGCCAAGGCATTAGTTTAAAAAGCCAAAAAAATTACAAAATTTTGCATGGCAAAGAACAAACCAGTTTATGCATTCGAAGAAGCAGATAGTAAAAAAAGAATGCTTCTAGGTGGAAAAGGTGCAGGATTAAGTGAAATGACACGCCTAAAATTACCAGTTCCACCAGGATTTACAATTACAACTGAGGTTTGTAACAAGTATTACGATAACAATAGAAAACTTCCAAAAGATGTGATGCCAGCAGTAATGAAAAACATCGCAAAAATGGAAAAAAAGACAGGGAAAAAATGGAATTCAACTAAAAATCCATTACTTGTTTCAGTTCGTTCAGGAGCAGCAATTTCAATGCCAGGAATGATGGATACAATTTTGAATTTAGGATTAAATGAAAAAACAGTTGAAGGATTTGCAGAACAAACTAAAAATCCTAGATTTTCATGGGATTCCTATAGGAGATTTATTCAATTATTTGGAAAAGTAGTTTTTGGAGTTAATGATGAAAAATTTGATCATGTTTTAGATTCTGCAAAAGAAAAACAAGGAGTTACAGATGATAGTAAATTAAATGTTGAATCATTAAAAAAAATAGTTGCAGAATATAAAAAAATCTGTGAAGAACATACTAAAAGAAAATTCCCAGACACACCAGATGAACAATTAGTATTATCAATTGAAGCAGTTTTCAAAAGTTGGATGGGAGAAAGAGCAATAGTTTATCGTGAAAAAAATAACATTACAAAGGATATTGCAAATGGTACAGCAGTTAATGTTGTAACTATGGTATTTGGGAATATGGGAGACGATAGTGCCACAGGTGTAGTATTTACAAGAAATGGACATAACGGTAAAAAAGAGATAGAAGGAGAATATCTGATCAATGCACAAGGTGAAGACGTTGTAGCAGGTGTAAGAACTGGAAAAAGCATAGAATTACTAAAAAAGGATATGCCAAAATCACATAAGGAATTATCAAACGCATGTGCAAAATTAGAAAAGCATTTCAGAGAACCACAAGATATTGAATTTACAATTGAACAAGGAAAATTCTACTTATTACAAACAAGAACTGCAAAAATGAGTGCTGCAGCATTAGTAAAAACATCAGTTGATATGGTTAAAGAAAAATTAATCAATAAAGACAAAGCACTTACAAGAATTCCTGCACAACAATTAGAAGCATTGTTACATAGAACAATGGATGAATCAAAAATTAAAGAGTATAAACAATTAGCAAAAGGAATTGCTGCATCACCAGGTGCTGCAAGTGGAATAGTTGTTTTTGATGTTAAAAAAGCAATAGAATTAGGAGATTCAGGTAAAAAAGTTATTTTAGTTAGAAAAGAAACAAAACCAGAAGATGTTCCAGCATTCTTCTCTTCAGAAGGAATTTTGACAAGTCTCGGAGGAAAATCATCTCATGCAGCAATTGTTTCAAGAGGAATGGGAAAACCATGCATAGTAGGATGTCCAGAATTAAAGATTGATTATGATAATAATGTAGGAACTGCAAATGGAATGACAATCAAAGAGGGTGAAACAATTACCATTGATGGAAGTGAAGGTACTGTCTTTATTGGAGAAATCCCAACAGTTGAACCTAAAGTAACAAAAGACTTTGAGCAAATACTAGATTGGGCACAAAAAACCAAGACATTAGGAATTAGAGCTAATGCAGATACGCCAGACATGGCAAAACTTGCAAGAAAGTTTGGAGGTCAAGGTATCGGATTGTGTAGAACAGAAAGAATGTTCAATGGTAGTGATAGAATTAATTTATTTGTAGAAATGATTATGGCTGAGAATATTGAAGCAAGAAATAAAATTTTAGAGAAATTAGGTAAATTACAAAAAAGTGACTTTATTGAAATTTTAAAAGCTATGGAAGGTTACGAAGTAACTATTAGACTATTAGATCCGCCACTACATGAATTCTTACCAAATCCAGAAGAATTAGTTGAAAAAATACAAAAATTAGAAGCAGATGGAAAAACAAATGAAATTGCTGAAGCAAAAGTGGTTCTTAAAAGAGCTAGAGAACTTGCAGAAGTAAATCCAATGATGGGACACAGAGGAGTAAGAGTAGGTGTAACATATCCAGAGATATATGAAATGCAAATTAGATCAGTGTTTGATGCATTAGTAGAATTAACAAAAAAGAAAGTTAAAGCACATCCACAAATTATGATTCCACAAATAAGCAGTATTGCGGAATTAAATCACATTAAGGCAATCTATGACAGAATTAAAAAAGAAACAGAATCAAAACATAAGATGAAATTAAAAATTAACTTTGGAACTATGATTGAAGTTGTAAGAGCAGCATTAACAGCAAATGAACTAGCAGATACAGCAGAATTTTTCAGTTTTGGAACAAATGATTTAACTCAAGGAACATTTAGTTTTAGTAGAGAAGATGTAGAAGGTAAATTCTTACCTGAATATATGGAAAAAGAGTTGCTAGAAAGAAATCCATTCCAATCAATAGATGTCAACGGTGTAGGCAGTTTAATCAAAATTGGTATTAATGCAGGTAGATCAATTAGAAAGAATATGGAAGTTGGCATATGTGGAGAACATGGAGGAGACCCAAGTTCTATCAAATTCTGTCACGGTGAAGGACTAAGTTATGTCAGTGCATCACCACATAGAATTCCAATTGCAATTGTTGCAGCAGCACAAGCAGCAATAGAACAACCAAAAAAAGCAAAAAAGAAGAAGAAATAAGACAATTTAAAACCAAATAAAATTCACTATAATTGAATTGCTTCCTAGAATTGAGTCAATTAAACAAATTAGACAAAAAATAGGCATTACCCAAAAAAAACTTGCCAATATGACAGGAGTCAGTACTTCTATGATTAATCAAATTGAATCAGGTAGAAGTCAACCAAGTTATGATACTGCAAAAAAGATATTTGAAAATCTTTCAAAATTAGAAGGGGAGTCATCATCACATACAGCAGGAGACTTTTGTAGTAAAGACATAGTAAAATTAAAACCTTCAAACACACTTCATGATGCAATTAAAAAAATGCATGAATTATCAATTAGTCAAATTCCAGTTTTTGATAATTCAAAAATAGTAGGAGTTGTATCAGAAGATGGAATTGTAAAACATTTAGCAGATTTAGGTGAAGCAGAATTAAAAAAAGCAAAACTTGCAGATACGATGGATTCAATTCCACCAATTGTCGATTGGGATACACCAGCAAATGTACTTGTTCCATTAATTAGATATTCAAAGTGTATTTTAATTTCAAAAAAATCTAAAATTGTTGGAATCATAACAGCTTCAGACACATTAAAGATGATGGAATAAAAATAATTTTTGAAAAAAAATAAAAAATATAACAAAAAAATTAGTTGCGTCTAATTAGTTGCGTCTAATTAGTTGCGTCTAATTAGTTGCGTCTAATTTTAACAGCATTTAATAGAATTAAATGATAATACCAATCATGAATGTATGGAATAAATTTTGGAATTGGTATGAAAATAAAATACTAGGAAGTATTGTAATCATTGCAATAATACAATTCATTCAAGTACCACATATGGTGTGGAATGCAGATATCATGCTTGAAGCAGGAATTATTTCAAGAGTCCATCCAATTATTGATTGGTTTCTTTACGGGGTAGATTTAATTGAAATAATTTCAATTATTAATGTTGGAATGATCATGTTTAGTTTGATCAAAAAAAGACGAGCAGATAAAAAACAAGCTAAAATGAACTAATCCTTTCCGGTCCAAATTACTCTTTGAGGGAAAGGAATTTCAATTCCAGATTTATCAAGTGCACGCTTTAGAGTATTCAAAAGAATAGGTTGAGCATTACTCCAATCATCACGTGGATGCCAAACATATACGTGGATATTTACACTTGAATCACCCAATTCTTCGGTACGGAATTCAGGCTCAGGGACTTGAAGGACAAAGGGCATAGTTTCTAAAATTTCATTTTTCATTACCAAAATTGCATGATCTATCTCAGATTCATATGAAATTCCAACAGTTACATCTGCTCTCCTTACAGTCGAGAGAGTTAATGAACGAATATTAGATGTAAAGAATTTCTCATTAGGAATTCGGGTTACTGTTCCATCAAATCTTCTAACTTTACTAGAAAATGTTCCTATGTCAAGAAGGGTTCCTGAAATACCCATATCAGGTAATTCAATTGTATCACCATGTTTTGCAGGTTTTTCAACAATTAAGAATAAACCAGAAATTAAATTGGAAACAACAGATTGAGTTGCAAAACCAATTACTACAGCAAAAATTCCTCCAGCTACCATTATTCCCGATAAATCAATTCCCTGACTAGATGTAAAACCTAGAAATGAAATAATTAAAATTCCAAAATAAATTAACTTGCTGATA
>ERZ802831.866-NODE-866-length-15476-cov-14.8662_pt1 | contig 15476 bp, 16 predicted proteins | sample MGYA00345655_ERZ802831 | MGnify/ENA primary metagenome ERZ802831 (study PRJEB30503, sample SAMEA104212376) | marine metagenome | biome: Westerlies Biome; feature: [SRF] surface water layer (ENVO:00010504) within the epipelagic zone...; material: water...
AAAAGATGGAAACATAAGCATCACGAAAAAGTCAAAATCAAAGAAACCTGTCACTGATGGAAGCGCACCACTGAAAAAAAAGAAAAAGACCTACACTAAAAAACCTAAGCGTGTGAAATAAATCGATCTACTGTGATCAGGATTCGTATTACAGCTGGTGCAGTTATTTCGTCTGATTTAAAAACCTCTTCCGCCATTGTTGTCACATCACTCGAATCTGGCAGGCTTTCGCGTCGATCACAAATCAATCTCAATTTTTTCACGAGAACGAACTGTAACCATTCGTAAAAAGTCAAAGTATCTAGCCCAAAAGGCTGAATACTGCTCAAAGGCGCCTTTGATGGCTCCGTATCAGACCAAAGTCCAGCTAGCTTTAGTTCCGTTTGGAGTTCATTTAACAAATTCATTAAATGCTCGTATTTATCCGCTGCTCTCACGTCTTCAAACTCTTGTGGTTAAATTTCTCGACGAAACGGCGGAAGTGCATCAAGTAACTGTGAGCCATATCGCTTGCTTACAAGACGTTTGTCCAAAATGGTAACCGTTCCCTCGTCAGTCTCTGTTCGTAGTAACCGACCAGCGGCCTGAATAAGCCGTAGAGATGCCAAAGGAAGGGAAATATCAAAGAAAGAATTGCCACCATTAACTTCAATCCATTCGGCTAAGGCCTGTTGTAAAGGATCATTTGGAACAGCAAACGGGAGCTTCGCAATAATAACATGGCGACAATAATCTCCAGGCAAATCTACACCCTCTGCGAAACTTGCCAGCCCCAACAATACACTTGTATTACCTTGATCGATTCGCTCTTTGTGGAGTCTTATCATCTCCCGATTACTATATTGTCCCTGAATCAGAACAAATTTAGTGAGATCTTTTGGCAAATTATCAAAAACCTGCTCCATCTGCTTTTTTGAGGAAAACAAAACTAATGTACCAACATTGGATTCAATTAAGCTCAATAAGTTGTTAATAATATATTCAGTATGTTGCTCAACACTATTTCCCTCTGCGGCATCGGAAGGAACCTTAAGAGAGGCGGCTTTTGCATAATCAAATGCTCCCGCCACAGATAGGAAAAGTGATGAACTGGGAATTCCTGTCTCTCTTTGTAATGCGTTAAAATTGCCCAAAGACCGGAGAGTTGCAGAAGTTAATACAGCGGCATAACAACTCCCCCAAAGCCTGTTCTCAAGTATTTCAGCCGCTTGAATCGGACTGGCATTAATTGAGATATCCATATTCCCATCAGCAAGATCATCTAATTTAAGCCAACACGCTATTGGGGCCTCACCTATTTTCGTCTCTTTCCTCAAGCGATCCCAAAGCATCAGTAGTCTTTCAGCTCCGGATAACCAAGATCCAGCCTGCTGATAAAAGACCTCGATATCAGCTATAGCGACTGGATATTGTTTATCGCTAAGCGCATCACTAAGCGTATCCTCAAGAACTTCGAGTCGCCCAAGCCATGTGCTGGTATGTTTGACAATTTGAGTTGCGATATCCCTAATAGTCTTACCTACATCACCATGAGAGAAACGAAAACTGGAATCGAACTCCTCCGATCTATCTATGTAATCCTTCATTACTGGGTAGGCCATTGCCAACAAATCATATAAATTTTCAGCTTCACTCTCAATTTTGGGTAATTGCTCAGCCAGAGTTTTATCTTTTGCGAATAACGTAGTCTGTCCTTTACACTGTTTCGGGATTCTTTCAAGCCAAGAGAGTGTGCTATTAATGCGGCACTCTGCTCCAAAATGGCGAATAGCTGTATCGCCGAGACGATGTCCTTCATCACATATATATATGCAGTTCTCTGGTTCGGGCAGTATGGCTCCGCCTCCGAGAGCTAGATCAGCCATTACAAGGTCATGATTGGCAACAATGCAATCACTCTCTTCCATATCACCTCGGGCTTTAAAAAAAGGACACTGGTTAACAAATCGGCAACGCCTTCCCGTACACTGCCTCCTATCAACTGTAAGAGCGCGCCATTCCAAGTCGCTTACATGGGTATCCCAAGAATCACGATCACCACTCCATGATCCATCCTCAAGAGCATCCCACATCTCTCTATAAAGACTTTCAGTTTGTGCGTTCGGATTAAATTGCTGATCATTTTCAAAATTAAATACTCCTGCGTCTCTGGCTTTAGCAGAGTCTAAACATTGCTCCATTCGCAAATTGCAAGCATATCGTCCTCGCCCTTTGACAAGGGCAAAATTATAGTCCCAGTCACAGGCTTCCATAAGTTCTGGAATATCCTTGTTTACAAGTTGCTCCTGCAAAGCAACGGTACCTGTAGAAACAATCACTGTTTTATCTAGTGCTCTTGCAATGGGAAGGGTCGCAATTAAATAACTAACTGTTTTACCAGTCCCTGTGCCCGCCTCAATGACAGACAAGCGATGATCAGGATCATCATTTGTCAGACTATTAGCGATAGCGGCTATCATCTGTTTTTGACCCTGACGCGGCTTCAGTTCTTTGTAATCAAGAAATTGGCGATATCCACTTTGAATTTTGGCTTTGATCTCGTCAGTTAACAACTGTTAAGTCCCTTAACCGTCGGTTAAGTAACGCAACTGACTGACAACGGGCGCAGCATAGGCGGATATAGCAATTGATCTGTGAGCTTTTGGCATCCTATTGATACGAGTTTTGAATGAAATCTCAGCAGCATGCCAGTCCTCATCTGGCCACTGATTTTTTAATCTAGCTAAGTGCACATCTTGAGGTTGATTGTCTTGTAATCGCCACGCAATAATGTTGGTAGGGAAGAGCTTGTAATTGAGATGAATTTGTCGATCAATCTCCTCTGCTAACTGGTCTGCGCTATCACACTTATCATCCACAGGACTCCCAAAAGTAATACTAATCCTCCCTTTAAAATCAACAAATCCTTTTTGGATACTGTCTAAGTCTTCAAACGGGTCTTTGGTATAGTTCAACTCCATTTTTTGATGGTGTAATTCGCGAGCTTTACTACTATCACAAGGATCATATTCATACGATATTGCTACCGGAATAATATTTAAATCTCTCGCAGCCAGAGCAAACGATTGGTCCAAATCTTTGGATAGTGCTAACATTTTTAACAGAGCCGTGTCAGTTTTATCAACGCCGTCTTTGGCTCTTCCCTCAGCTTGTGCAATCCAGATACAAACACTCTCTTGCTTAATGCTTTGACGAATGTATTTCGAAAGATGCTTAAGCGCATCAAGCTTATCTCTGCGGGTTTTTACCGACCGTTTTACAATAAAACTCCTATTTATCCTCATAAGATCTGATGCAAACGGTTTACTCAACAAATTGTCCCCAATTGCAATTCGAACAGTTTCTCTTCCAATATTTACAAGCCCCAAGTTAACAATGGCAGGATCTAAAGCAATATCTCTGTGGTTACTCATAAATAAATATGCTTTATCGGGATCAAGATGCTCCAAACCAGAAAATTCATAATTGTCAGTTGTTCTATGAAGCACCTCAGTTAGCCGAGAAGTCATATGACTTTGAAAATCACTTACGGTCGAAACATTCTTCGTTAAAGAGTGAAGGTGACGTCTTAAAAATGGTCGCGCGACAGCCGAAAACAATTTGGGACTCACAGTATACAAAAGGGGAAATTGTCTCGATAGCAGCAGATTTAATAACTCTGGATCAGAAATCAATCTTGCCAAAGCATCGGGGACCTCACTATCCTGAAAGGGACGAATATCATCAAATTCATTCATGATCTCAGCCAAGGAGCAATTATCGTTATCTAGTTATTTTTGAAGATTGACGAGAATTATACCAGTTAACATCAGCTGAAAATTTTTCAACCTTGTCTGCTACATCTAGCACAAGTGCAAACAATGCCATTCTCACCAACAACCCATTATCAGTCTGACGAAATATTGCTAAATTAGGGTTATCATCAAGATCATTATCCAGTTCATTGGCATCTGATCTCGAATCTCGTGGCAAGGGGTGCATTATGACGGTATTAGGTTGGCAGTACTGAGTATAAATCGCCTGATTCAAACGGAATTTTCCACGGTAAAGATCAGCCTCCTGCTTATTTGAAAATCGCTCTTCCTGAATTCTCGTTGAATACACTATATCCACATCAACAATACTTTTCGCTAACTCATGACAAATCCTTACATCCACGCCTGCGTTTCGCATAGATTCAACTATTCCATCAGGCAATGATAACTCTCTTGGGGATACCAGCGTTACCCTTACACCGTCATAAAGCGACAGGAGTTTGGTTAGGGAATGAACTGTCCGACCGTGACGAAGGTCTCCAATCATGGCAATACTCAACCCATTGATATTTTTACCTTTATCTAATAATTCTCTTCGAATCGTATATAAATCTAATAGTGCTTGAGTAGGATGCTCATTCGAACCATCACCCCCATTGATAACTGGAACACGGCTGGCCTCTGCAAAATCAGCAACGGAGCCGTCTTCTGGGTGCCTCATGCAGATTACATCGCTGAAGCCAGACAATACTCGAGCAGTGTCCTGAAGAGATTCTCCTTTGACAAGAGCCGAAGATTCAAATCCGGCCGTCTCACGAACCTCTCCGCCTAACAAGTTAAACGCAGAACCAAAACTCACACGCGTACGAGTGCTGGCCTCGAAAAACATATTTCCTAAGATAGCGCCCTCAAGAACTCGAGTGACGCGTTTTCTTAAAGCATAAGGCTCCATGCTATCCGCTGTTGAAAAAACACGATCAACATCTTCTCGCTGAAATTGACTGACAGTAAGTATATGCGCACCGGTAAAATTCAAAAGTTATCCTCGGGGCAAGAATTTGAAAGAAAGTTTAACCTTTTTACCTGCTTCACTCTAGTTTGTCTGAGAAAATTCGTCGTGAACTAGATCCGCCCAATTTTTTAAGTCATGTAAAACAGCGTCCTTTCCCTCTGACAAATCTCCAGCTTCAAGTAATTTATCTATCTCTTTGTTTATCCCTGACAGAGTCTGATATCCAGAGTTTTCGTCATACAGACGCCAACGACAACTCTCCATCCAGCTGGCTCGCTCATCTATCGAGAGAGATTCGTAGAAATAACGAGCCCTATAACTTAAAAGAAGCTCATTATATCTATCATCCGAAAAATGAAATCCCTGCTGCTGGAATTCAACAAGCGTTGCCCTGCGCACTTCATCCAATACTGGACGATCACTATTAAGAACGAAGCCTTCATAGAGACGCTGTTCCGCCTCAGTTTTCTCCGGGACTTCCCAACCGGAATAGACAGCTTTTAATTTAGCATTGAAATCATACTGATTGAGTCGATTCCAGTTGTCTTCGCAGTATTTCACATCAATCTGAAGCCGATCGGCAATCTTAGAATCGATAAGTTTGTACGTAGTCACAACAGGTGCTTTGTTGACATGAACCTCGGTAAGACGGATTCTTTGATTATGATCCTCTAATAATCGATCTGGAGTAAATAATTGCTTTCTGATTTCGTCGGACGTCATATTTATAAGAGATTCGGGATCAGATGAAAGGTCAATACAGATAATGGAATTAGTATTCGTCGGATGTCGAGCAAGAGGCATCATAATGGCCCCATACATGCTTTTGTTGCTTAAGGTTCCGGAGATATGAAAAAAGGGCTTTCTTTGATTGAGATTTAGCATTTCTAAGACTATCTGCTTACTTCGATGATTGACTACATAATCAAATAAACGTGGCTGTTTGTGCTTTACTAATTTTGCCATTGCAATGGTTGCACTAACATCAGACAAAGCATCATGCGCGTCCTCATGGGCAATCCCATTAGCCAACGAAAGGTGTTCAAGTTTAAAACTCGGACGTCCAGGCTCATGATCAGCCCACTCGATTCCGTCTGGACGCAATGCACGGGTTAATCTCAACATATCCAAAATATCCCAACGAGAGTTACCATTTTTCCATTCTCGTTGATATGGATCATAGAAGTTTCGGTAGAGAGTATGGCGGGTCACCTCATCATCAAAACGGATGCTATTGTAGCCAACTCCGCAAGTGCCAGGTGTCGCTAGTTCCCTATATATTCTTGCAATAAATTTAGGTTCTGGGAGCCCCTTATCCATTGCAAACTGAGGTGTAATACCCGTCACCAAACATGCTTGGGGAGAGGGAAGAATATCTTTTGGAGGTTGACAATAAATAACTAATGGATCGCCAATCGGATTTAAATCTTCATCTGTCCTGAGTCCCGCAAACTGAGAGGGCCTATCTCTCGAAGGATGAATTCCAAAGGTCTCATAATCATGCCAGTAATAACTGTTATTTATACTGATAAAGCAAACCCCTATTGACGAATAGCGAATCGATCAGGGATCAGTGACCTCAATTGGAACAAGAATTTCTGTTTCTGTTGTCTGAGGCCGCTGCTCTAACTGATAGATTTTTTGTGTCATGTTGCGGCGAAAGCTATCCATCGCTGAAATAGCATCAGAATTTTCGGAGAGAGATCGACTAAAGTTTGTTTGCGTACTTTTTAGACCATTCAATTGATCAATATATTTTCGCAACTGTTGATTCGTTACCTCGATCTCCTCTGTCAAGGCCATATGACTAATGGCTACGTCATTAACATTAGTACTTTCCTTGTCAATCCGCTTAGTGAGTCCTCCAATAGCATTTTCAGTTTTCTCTCTTTTACTGGCCAAGAAAGCTATATCTTTCTTGTTGTTTTCAATCTTTTTCTTATTTGTATCATTTGAGACACCCCACAACTTCCTTATCTCGCTCCAGTGCTTTTTTAATTGGTCATTATGTTTGCTAATCGTTATCTGCATTGCTGCACCAGACTGAGTAACTGATTCATCCGTGCTACTGAGGCGAGACTCTAACAAATCGAACCGACTTAATAAGTCCTCATGTTTTTCAAGCAAACCCTGATATTGAAGCCATCCTAATGTACCCATTACAATCAGACCTATGAATGAAAGTAAAATGATAGCTCGCAATAAACCAGAGGTTTTATCTCCTCCTGAAGTACCTCCGCCGCCAAGGGAAGAAGTTTGATCTAAGCGATCATCTGACCTCTTGCGACCAATCATATCATCCCTATCAGCTGTAATTGGTTGTCTGGGCTTGTTATCCATTTTATTTTCTAAGTCCTTAATTAGTATCAAAAATCGAGCAGGAGATATCGAGAGCTCACCGAGCCTAAATTATACTCCGAAATTAGCTCAGATTTAAAAGTGTGAAATATAAAAAAACCGGCGCTTATTAGTAACCGCCGGTTTCCGAAGAGAAAGTACCCATCAAAGAGTATTTAGAATTCCTATCAAAATAGCAGTTAAAGCAAGGCTTGAAGTAATAACTCCTTTTACCGTTGTAATAGGTCCCTGTTTACCTCTAAGACCATTAATTTCCAACAGCAGTACAATCCCCAACGCAATCCATAATCCATTACCACCAACTGCAGTCCCATAACCGTAGCCTGGATAATGAGGTCCAGCAAACATACCAAATAGCATTGGAGCAGAGAACAGAGTATTTGTTCGCGATGCAAGTAGCGCTTTAGCTCCAGCTGCCGCTTTGTCCCCCCCTTCCTCAATGCCTAAAGCTATCTTTTGAGCAGGCCAGATGACCATCCAGACGTTTGCCGCCATCAATGTGCCCATAGCTGCACCAACAATAATGTAGTTATTTAGTTGTCCGTAGCCATGAACCATACCTAAGAGAATAACGCCTGTGATGAAGGTAAACATGGCGCCCCAACGGAACCACCAAAGTGCACTTGGCGCTAGCTTCTCTTTCGCATCGGCTAAACCCTCGGGACTTGCCTGTTTAAAGTAACCGCCTTGGACAAAATTAAAGTAGTAGAGCATGCCTATCCAAGTAATACCAAATAGCACGTGACCCCAACGAATCAGCAAATTTAAAAATTCCATCGTCATTTTAGAAACTCCTATTAATTAATACCCTTACGTAATGTAGGTTTATTCTTAGGGAGATTGTTGAACAAAGGGAAGTAAATAGCAATGACCCTAGCTATGAAACTAAGATTCTATGTGATGTTGAATAATCCGGATAAAAAAAAGCCCCACATATTGTGAGGCTTTCGATAGAGTGATCTAGGATTACATCATGCCGCCCATGCCACCCATGCCACCCATGCCACCCATGCCACCCATGTCAGGCATACCACCACCAGCGCCAGCCTCTTCAGCCACATCTGAGACCATTGCCTCGGTAGTAATCATTAAACCGGCAATTGATGCTGCCGCCTGGAGTGCCGTACGAGTCACTTTCGCCGGATCAAGGATACCCATATCAATCATGTCTCCATAATCCCCAGTTCCAGCATTGTAACCAAAGCTACCTTCGCCTTGCTTCACCTTATCTACAACTACAGAACCTTCCTCTCCAGCATTTTCCACGATTTGACGAAGAGGAGCTTCCATCGCCCTCAAGGCAATACCTACACCCACTGTCTGGTCGCTGTTATCCCCTTCAAGTTCAGCAATTTTCTGAAGAACCTTGAAGCACCCTGATCAGAGCAACACCGCCGCCTGCAACAACACCTTCCTCAACCGCAGCTCGAGTTGCATGCAAAGCATCTTCGACTCGTGCTTTCTTCTCTTTCATCTCTATCTCGGTAGTGGCACCAACCTTTATTACCGCAACACCACCCGCTAATTTAGCCACGCGCTCTTGAAGCTTCTCGCGATCATAATCAGAACTTGTCTCTTCAATCTGTGCTCGAATTTGTTTTACTCGGGCTTCTATTGAATCGCCTTCTCCCGCTCCATCAACGATCGTAGTGTTTTCTTTAGTCATACTCACACGCTTAGCCGTACCTAGATGCTCAATTGTAGCTCCTTCAAGATCCAAGCCCACCTCTTCTGAAATCACAGTGCCACCCGTAAGGATCGCGATATCCTCAAGCATAGCTTTTCTACGGTCACCAAAACCAGGGGCTTTACAGGCTGAAACCTTGACTATACCTCTAAGATTGTTAACAACCAATGTAGCCAAGGCTTCACCTTCAACATCCTCAGCAATTATAAGTAGAGGTTTTCCTGCCTTAGCAACTGCTTCAAGCAGTGGGAGCAACTCTCGAATGTTAGAAATTTTCTTATCAGCAAGAAGGATCAGAGGACTGTCTTGGTCCGTACTCATACTCTCTTGGTTATTTATGAAGTAAGGAGATAGATAACCCCTATCAAACTGCATTCCCTCAACAATATCCAATTCGTTTTCTAAACCACTGCCCTCTTCCACGGTAATGACGCCTTCCTTGCCGACTTTACCCATAGCCTCTGCAATAATATCGCCTATGAGGGTGTCACTGTTAGCCGAGATGGTTCCCACTTGAGCAATCTCTTTGTTATCAGCACAAGGTTTTGCAATAGCCGCAATTTCAGCTGTAGCTGCTACAACAGCCTTGTCGATGCCTCTCTTTAAATCCATTGGATTCATTCCAGCGGCCACCGATTTTAAACCTTCATTGACAATCGTTTGAGCAAGAACAGTTGCAGTAGTAGTGCCATCTCCTGCATCATCAGATGCCTTTGACGCAACTTCCTTAACCATCTGCGCACCCATATTCTCGAATTTGTCTTGCAGTTCAATTTCCTTTGCAACAGAAACCCCGTCCTTCGTCACAGTAGGTGCTCCGAAAGACTTATCAAGAACCACATTCCGGCCCTTTGGACCGAGAGTTACCTTGACTGCATCAGCCAACACGTTGACGCCATTCAACATTCCCTGACGCGCATTGTTTCCAAACTTTACTTCTTTAGCTGCCATGATCTTATTCCTTCCAAATTTTTATTTACAAATTCAATTAATTTTAGCCTTCTAGAACGGCTTTAATATCATTCTCACTAAGAATGATTAATTCTTCACCATCGACATCGATTTTGTCGTTTCCTGCGTACTGTCCAAAAACGACGGTATCTCCAACCTTGACATCCACTGGTCTCACATCACCGTTATCCAGAATTCGGCCGCTACCTACAGCGACTACCTGGCCCTGGTTTGGTTTTTCTTGAGCCGAACCAGGCAATAGAATCCCACCTGCAGTAGTTTGTTCTTCTTCTTCGCGACGAACGATCACTCGATCGTGTAATGGGCGAATTTTCATAATGTTTTTCTCCAATTAATCTTTTTGCAGTTATCAAATCGTCTTGCGAAAGGATCTCTCGCAATTACCGTATTTGATGGGGGCATCTTTGTTATTTTTCAAGGGTAACCCACTATTTTTTTACAATCTTAGCGGTTAGTCTAAATTTTTACGCTCCCAAGATTCTCCTTCGATAATATCTCCAGATTCGTTACTCCTTTTTCCGTCATAACTTCCTTGGGTGGTTGCTCGAAAATTTGATTTATGCGATCCTTTTAGGATTATGTTTTCCATCAATTTCCTTGCCAATATCACTCGGGTTGGCTTTGCTAATCCTAAAAAGCCAAGTACATCTGTTATAAATCCGGGAGTCAATAATAAAGCACCCGATACCGCTAGAATTAAACCCTCTGCTATTTCACCAGTAGGCAACTCTCCAGACTGCAATTTTTGGCGTCCACGTAACAGCGTCTCAAAACCTTGCTCACGCAATAGGCCCACACCGATTAATGCAGTTAGAAGGACTAGAGCTATGGTGGCAAGGGCACCAATCTGACTGCCTACGTTGATAAGTACCCACATCTCTAGTACTGGCATAACAATAAATAAGAGCAATAAATAACGCATCGAAGATCCTTTATTGATTTATATATCGGTTTATTGGGGTAGTTTGCCCTATTTCAACAGGCAGCTGAATAGCGTAACCTAAAGATTATGGATAACTTAACCTTGTGTCAGCGAATCTTTACTATTGTTAGAGAGATTCCAAAGGGACATATCGCAACTTATGGTCAAGTTGCAAACCTTGCTGGATTACCCGGATATGCCAGAGTCGTTGGCCAGACTCTTAGTGAGTTACCAAGGGATACTCAACTGCCATGGCATAGAGTTATTTCGGCGTCAGGAAAAATAAGCGTATCAGAAGACAGTGCATCCTTTTTAGAGCAAAGACAAAGGCTTTTAAATGAAGGTATTACCTTTACTAAGACGAGAATTAATCTTAAGAAATATCAATGGCAACCATAAGACTGAAATTAATTATTTCTTTATAGTTTTACACCAATGAGATAATAAATGGGTTCTTCTAACTTGAGACAATCGATCCTTAATCGAAGGATGCTGATATGCATATTTACCGGCTTTGCGTCGGGTATGCCGCTATATGTGTTAATTTCCTTAGTGCCGGCATGGTTAAGAACTGAGGGAGTTGGCTTAAAAGAGATCGGTTTATTTTCATTAATCGGTTTACCCTATGTTTGGAAGTTTTTATGGTCACCATTACTCGATCGCTACTCACTACCTATATTGATTTACAGGCCAGGATTGCGCAGAAGCTGGATGCTCAGCACACAATTGCTGTTACTAATTACCCTTGCGATGCTTGGGTTTCTCGATCCTCTAATCCATCTCTGGTATATCGCTTGGCTATGCCTTGGAATTGCATTCCTTAGTGCAACACAAGATATTGTCTTGGATGCCTATCGCAGGCAAATACTTCCTGACCAAGAATTAGGTTTAGGCAATTCAATTCATGTTAACGCATACAGAGTGGCTGGATTGGTTCCGGGGTCGCTTTCTTTTATTCTGTCAGATTTTCTTCCCTGGGATATCGTCTTCGGAGTCACATCGGCTTTCGTCTTGGTGGGAATTATACTCACTTTATCTGTAAGTGAGCCTAATTCTAATCATAATCAACCTGCCACATTAAGAGCCGCCATCATTGATCCTTTTGATGATTTCTTGTCAAGGCAAGGAGTTAAACAGGCATTTCTTATTCTGATATTTATGCTGCTCTATAAACTTGGCGATAGTATGGCTACGGCGCTTGCAACGCCGTTTTATCTTGATATGGGTTACAGCAAAACTGATATTGGGATTGTTGCTAAAAACGCAGCCTTATGGCCAACAATAATCGGTGGAATCGCCGGCGGTATTCTAATGCTAAAAATTGGCATCAATCGCGCATTGTGGTTGTTTGGTTTTGTTCAAATAGTCTCTATCCTCGGATTTGCCCTGCTAGCTCGAGTTGGAGAAGGGCTCTGGCTTTTAGGCCTAGTTATTGGTTTTGAGTATCTTGGAGTTGGGCTAGGAACTGCTGCTTTTGTGGCCTTTATCGCTCGTACTACTAATCCTGCATTTGCGGCAACGCAATTTGCTTTGTTCACTGCGTTAACCGCCGTGCCTCGAACTATATCTAGTGCGACGACAGGTATTATTGTCGAAAGCATAGGTTGGGAAAACTTTTTTTACCTGTGCACTTTGATCGCTGTCCCTGGAATGATCCTACTGATCAAAGTAGCACCTTGGAGTGAGGAGACAAATCAGTCAACCAATAGTGATCTAAAGTAAGGCCAGTCAAAAGCCGATCCAGGATCAGTTTTTCTATCGGGCGCTATGTCGCTATGGCCCACAACTCGCCGCTCTATGATTTCTGGGTAAATAGACATCAGAAATCGGGATATTTCTCCTAAACGAGCATACTGTATATCTGTGTATGGATCAGTGTCAGTCCCCTCTAACTCAATACCAATACTGTACTCATTACAATTAGAACGACCCTCAAAATTTGACACTCCTGCATGCCAAGCTTTTTTGTTAAAAGGAACGAACTGAGTTACGTATCCAAATCGATCAATTAACAAATGGGCAGATACCTTGAGATTAGAAATCTTTGCAAAATATGGATGTTCCTCAGCATTTAGCTTGTTCCTAAATAGCTCACTGATATGACCACTTCCAAATTGACCTGGAGGTAAACTAATATTGTGTATGACTAAAAGACTTACATCAGATTCATCTGATCTTAGATCTGAATTTGGTGAATTCACGGCCTTAGCTGTCGACAACCAGCCCTGATCAACATACATATGCGTTTTATTCCTCTATTTCTGACTTAGACCAAATATTGAAACAGATCATGAGATTAAAGCCAAACATCCAATAAGTGCTATCATCTCGACTATTAAATTAACGGATATCATAAACTTGAATAAACTTTTAACAACTACTTTGGCAGACATACCAGCATGTGTTGCACGTGCACTTGAGGAAGATATTGGCAGTGGAGACGTTACCGCTATGTTAATTCCTAAACAGCAAAAGTCGAAAGCAGAAGTGCTTTGCCGAGAAAATGCGGTGATCTGCGGCTGCGCTTGGGTCCAAGAGGTATTTAAGCAACTCGATCCTGATATCAAAATCCATTGGTTTGTTAAGGATGGGGACAAGGTAGGGCCAAATCAGCCTCTATTTATAGTGACAGGCAATACACGCTCCTTACTTTCTGGAGAGCGTACAGCATTAAATTTTCTTCAGCTCCTCTCAGGCACCGCTACAATGGCTAATCGCTTTGCTAACTTCACTAAAAATACCGATATAAAAATATTGGATACTCGAAAAACCGTTCCTGGCCTTCGCCTAGCGCAGAAGTATGCTGTAGCAGTTGGTGGATGTGACAATCATAGAATCGGGTTATATGATGCTTTTCTTATCAAGGAAAATCATATCGCTGCATGTGGAGGTATTACTTTGGCAGTTTCAAAGGCCCGAGAAATTTCTCCTGATAAGATAATCGAAGTTGAAGTTGAAAATCTAACTGAATTAAATGAGGCTCTTGATGCTCATGCAGACGTAGTTATGGTGGACAATTTTGCCAAAGAGGAACTTGCAGCCCTCAGAAATATTAACTTTGGTAATACAAAAATCGAAGTTTCTGGAAACATCACTGAAGAATCAATAAAAGCCTATACTAAGTATGTAGTGAACTATATTTCCTCTGGGAGTCTTACAAAACATGTAAACGCCGTTGATTTATCGATGCGTTTAATGAATTAATATTGGAGCAAACCAATGTTATCCTCTTTAAATAGTGAAAACTCTAATTATACTCTCCAAAGATATCACAAACATGAATGAATTATTATTTGGTTATTCAACTGTGCCTATTATCTTTGTAACGCTTTTTTGCATCGGATTAATCGTTGGTAGCTTTTTAAATGTTGTGATCTTTCGTCTACCCAATCAACTTTATACTCGCTGGAGGACTGAGGCCAAAAGTCTCCTAAGTATTAAATCCTCAAAAGAATCAAACCAAACTGATACTTTGATATGGCCAAATTCAAGGTGCAGAGATTGCAGCCATCCAATTAAGCTAAAGCATAATATTCCGGTGATAAGCTATTTAATACTGAGAGGCAACTGCCGTTATTGCTCCTCCAAAATCTCTCCTCAGTATCCGATTATTGAACTCCTCACTGGCATCATAATAACGCTTACCATTGTTCAATTTGGATTAAGTATCAATGGATTATTAGCTATTATTTTTTCAACTAGTTTAATAGCGCTTGCTGGCATTGACTTCAGAGAAAAGCTACTCCCGGATCAAATAACATTGCCTTTAATGTGGGTAGGTATGCTAGCTAATACGCAAGGCATATTTGTACCACTAATAGAGTCTATTATAGGGGCCTCTGCCGGATACCTGAGCCTTTGGTCTATTTACTGGATATTTAAGTTGATCACTGGTAAGGACGGAATGGGATATGGGGATTTTAAATTAACAGCTGCTCTGGGGGCTTGGCTTGGCTGGAAAATGTTACCTTTAATAGTACTTATATCCAGTGGTCTAGGCGCATTAGTCGGAATTTCAGCTATTATTTTGGGACTTAAAAGTCAAAATTCACAACTACCTTTTGGGCCATTTCTCGCGATCTCTGGATGGCTCGCTATGATTTGGGGTGATTCTATTTTGTTATGGTACACCTCACTGTTCAATGACTTTTAGATAAAAAACAAACAGGAACTCGATTTTTGGAAAATAGACGTTTAATTTTAGGACTTACCGGCGGAATTGGGACAGGAAAAAGCTCTGTTGCTGCTGAATTCAAAAATCTTGGTATTTGCATAGTAAATGCAGATGAAGGCTCTCGAGCAGTTGTTGAACCTGGTGAGCCAGCACTATCAAAAATTGCCAGCCAATTCGGAGACCAGATTATACTAGCTGACGGTTCGTTAGATCGTGCCGCTTTAAGGGAGATTATTTTCAACAATGTTAGTAAAAAGCAATGGCTTGAAGAATTACTACATCCGATAATTCGCGATTGGATAGTGGAGCATCTGAACGATTCAGATAGCCCCTATGTGATACTAGAATCCCCACTACTCTTAGAAACGGATCAGCATGAACTTGTTGATATTACTCTATTGATAGACCTTCCTATGGAATTACAATTGGAGAGAGCAGGGGCAAGAGACGCCAATAATTCTAAGCAAATCCAACGAATTATTGATAGCCAAATGTCTCGGGAGCAGAAGATAAGTAAGGCTGATTGGATTTTTGATAATTCAGGTGAAAAAGCCATGATTTCCCTTAGAGTCAATCAGTTGCATGAAAAATTCCTA
>ERZ802831.869-NODE-869-length-15466-cov-15.2317_pt1 | contig 15466 bp, 10 predicted proteins | sample MGYA00345655_ERZ802831 | MGnify/ENA primary metagenome ERZ802831 (study PRJEB30503, sample SAMEA104212376) | marine metagenome | biome: Westerlies Biome; feature: [SRF] surface water layer (ENVO:00010504) within the epipelagic zone...; material: water...
TGAAACCATTACAGAAAGTTACAACAAACTTGACTTTTACTTACAATACAATGTTTTTAATAAAAAAAATTTATTAAAAGCTTCAACCTTCAGTACACTTTCATTAAACGTTCAGAATATTTTAGACACCGAGTACTATAATCATCTGTCCAGAATAAAACATCTTATGCCTGAAATGGGTAGAAGATTTATGATTTCTTATAAAATATACTATTAGTGATTTACCAATCTTACCTAGAAACTTCAATTGGTTTTATAAGGATACTGTCAAATGGGCAACATTTATATAATGTTAATTTCCAAGAAACAAATGGGTCTGAAGTTCCTGACCAAATTACCGAATGGACTAAAACACAATTAACAGAATATTTTAATGGAATTAGGACTTCTTTCAATATTCCGTTGTTTTTAGATGGTTCTGAATTTGAATCTAGTGTATGGAGTGCGTTACAAGAAATCCCATATGGCACAACTACATCGTACAAATTACTTGCAAAGCAGATTGCCCGTCCTAAAGCAATGCAAGCTGTTGGAAGTGCTAATGGAAGAAATCCTATAGCTGTTATCGTACCCTGCCACAGGGTCATTGGGCATAATGGAGATTTAAAGGGATATGCAGGTGGTATAGAACGTAAAAAATGGTTACTTAAACATGAAAAATGATTATTAATCTAACTATCTTATTCAGATTAAAGTGGTAATTTAATTAACTCATTTCTTGAGTTCTGTACAGCACATTTGAAATAACTTTACATTAATTAGATATGCGTAAATGGCACTCTAGAAGGGATACTAGAAAAATACATCGATGGGGTGCTTTTTTGGTATCCATTCCCTTTTTGATTGTTATTATAACGGGTTTACTATTACAGTTAAAAAAAGAAGTAGAATGGATACAGCCTGTTACTGAAGAGGTTGCTATAGATACTCTTTCGATAAAATTTAGCGATATTTTAAGCATTAGTCAGGGAGTGTTTGAAGCACAAATTAAAGATTGGTCAGACATAGATCGCTTGGATGTACGACCAGAAAAAGGAATTGTAAAAGTTCGAGCAAAAAACAGGTGGGAAATTCAGATAGACCTAGAAAGAGGTACTGTGTTAAAAACTGCATACAGACGGTCTGATATTATCGAGCAGCTTCATGATGGTTCTTGGTTTCATGAAGTTGTTAAATCATGGATATTTTTCCCATCTGGTATCGTTGTATTAATCCTTTGGCTAAGTGGAATGTACTTGTTCTTTGTTCCTATCTTAGCCAAAAGATCGCGTAAAAGTTGAATAAAATTTTTACTCTTTAGTGTGCCGGCAATTGAAATACTGCATTTTGTATCATCCGTGATGGGCCAATCCAAAACATACGGTATTGGGTATTCTCCAGCAGTAATACCACTTTACCCTGCCCCATATTTTGTACTGCCGCAAAGGAATTAGAGGCCGCTTTTTCTTTATTTTCCAGCGATGCGTAGCCTGAAGCAAGAATATCATCAGGGTCGTTGGCATACCTACCGATAGCTAACAGGTCTGGATTAAGCTCAAATACATCGGCAGAAAACTTAAGAGCATACAATTGTTCCTTCATTCCGAATCCTAATGGGTGAGTGTTATCAATATGCGCTTTAAAAGCAGCACCAGGTATCCGCTTGAGTCCAGATTCCTTCGCGCGATCAGCATACATGGTATACCCGCTATCCTTGTCTTCTTCATCACTACTTTCTGGCTCGAACAGTGACACATTGGTAAAACCACTTTGACTTTTACTAAGCCAAGACGCCATGCCCTCAGTGCCCACTAAAACACCACCTGAACGTACCCACTCTTTCATTTTATCCTGAACAGATTCAGTAAGAACTTGATCTATTCCTCCCCAAGCTCCTGGGAATATCAACACATCATAGGCATCCAGGTCCATGCCAGCCAAACGATCGGATCGAACTCGGCTAATACCATACTCAGTCCAATAGTCTAGGAGATACCAAAGTTGGCCAGCAGTGTAAGAATTAAATGGCTGATCGACCACTAAGGCAACACGTGGAGCATGCAATGGGTTAGAATCAGACGAAGCTAAATCAATTCCCGTATCCATTCGCCCTGTATTGAAAGGTACTATGCTAACCTTATTTTTAAGGGCAATTTCTTCCATTTCGCTATGCAACTGATCACCATGACCTAAATTTCTACCTACCAAAACAATCACACTCCCGCGAGAATACGTATTTCCCTCATACCCAAAAGACTCAGATGCGGTCCGAACCCTAAACCCAGCCTCTAACATATCACCAAGAGCATTAGGAGCATATCGTTGCGCCCAATCCATCACATAAGCATAGGATGCTTTCTGTGGTAACTGTCCTTTTAAAGAGATTTTCTGGTTGATGCGTGTCAGATTAGAAGGTACATTTTCACTCCAATAGGCGTCTAAATTATAGGCCATAGGAACCGTCCAGGTAGACATATCGTACATGACCGAGTCTTTAATTTCCAATTGTCGGCGAAAAAGCGTATGAATAAAAAGATGTGCTGGTTGCTTAGTAGGAATAACAAAACTTCCTTCTTTAATAGTTCTAGTAGCCTCATTCGCATCCCAATAATCAAAGGTATTAGGTAAGCGCTGATCTTGAGTGGTTTCGTACACCTGGACCCCATGATCTAACAATAAATTTACTACATCAAAACTGTAGGATTGTTCCTCTCTTGAAAGTATATAGGCTTTGGTGTCTCCTTTTTGGTTCTCGGGATTTCGCGCTTCCTTAAAGTACTCAAGTAAACCCGTCCTATTTTCAACAGCTGTTTCGACAACAGCCAAAGAATTGATGTAATGATCAAAAACACGTTGTCGTAGAGTTAACACATATCCATCATCGGTATCTACAGCGCGACCACCCCTACTATGCCCTCCTTGCTCAGCAAGCATTCCAATACCACCCATCACACTGGGGTAGGATGAACCATATCCTGGGTAAAAGAAATCAAAGGCCTCTCGGGTGAAGTAATTTACCTGCGCCTCGTCAAAGCGTTTTACTGCCCCCCTACCAAATGCATCTGCATAATCCTCATAACTACGAGGTAGTTCATAGTTTCGAGGGGTGGTACCAGGCATTAAAAAATAGTTATTATTGGCCCCTTGCTCATGAAAATCCATATGCACCTGTGGCATCCACTCTTGATACACTTTTATACGTCCTTGTGACTCTGGATGAACTAACCATACCCAGTCTCTATTCAAATCGAACCAATAGTGATTAGTCCTTCCGCCAGGCCAGATTTCGTCATGTTCTAGATCATTCACATCGGTATTTAGCATATGTGTTTGGGATGATTTATACCATGTGATGTATCGATCTCTGCCATCTGGGTTTATCATCGGATCAATAATTACCACCGATTCCGCTCGCCAAGTTGCGGTTTGAGTATCTTCTGCAGCAACCAATCTATAGGCTGCTTGCATGGCAGATTCACTACTTGATGGCTCATTACCATGCACATTATAACTCATCCAAACAACCACTGGCATATCGGAATCCGGTTGAGTTTCATGGGATGCCAATTGCTTATTCTTCTCTTTAATTTGCTCTAAATTATCCATATTCGAAACCGAGCTAATGGTGGCATAAATCAAACTCCTTCCTTCATATGTAGTGCCATACTCTTGTACTTGAATTCGATCTGAGTTAGCTGCCAAATACTCAAAATAATCTATAACCTGATAGTGATGGGTATATTCCTGACCTAATTCGTAGCCTAGAAACTGAGCAGGAGACAATAATTCCTGAGCATAGTTGAGCTCATCATCAAAGGTGAATCGCTCAAAAACATCTGGATCGGAAAAGGTAATGTGTTGAGCTAGTAGATTGGCTGAAAAACTAACCAATAAAAGTGTAAGGATAGATGCGGGCTGCAGCAACCATTGAAAAAAAGAAGGCCTGTCGTTCATAAAAATATAATTAGATTATTATTTGACACTATTACATATACCGTGAAATCGAAAAATACACGGGCTTTTGACCTTCACCCAAGAGTGAGTTAATCAAACAAAAAAGTGTGTGTGTATTTAACTAAAATAGAACGCTGATCGTAAGAAGGCAAACGTAATCCATTATCATATCTATTTGCCCAAGGCTGAGTTCCATTTTGGTTCATAACCAACCAAAAATCTTGTCCTTCTCTAAAATTATAGCGTAATCGTACGTTAGCACCTAACTTTTCAGACACATTACTGGTTTGAATAAAGGCATTTGCCGAGAACTTTCTATTAAGTGCATAAGCTGCCTTGAATGAACTCTGATGAACCGTATACGTTGTGACCTCACGCCCTTCAATAACTGGAAAGTCTAATTTACTGATGCGGTAATCCAAGGAAAAATCTACGTGAACATTTACTCTATATTGTGGCGTAAAGGATATTTCCCGGATGGTTCCGTCATAAATCTGTGCAGTAGTTGATGAAACTCTGCCCCTAAATTTATATTGCTCAGGACTATCATAGCTTAGCCCATATTCTAGAAACCCATAATCATCAACCGGAATATAAATACGGGACAGCAAATCAAAGTCCTCATCCTCAAGTAGATGTTCTTGCCGGTATACCAGTTCCGTACTTATATTTCCTGCTATTTTAAATTCCGTATTCCATTCTAAATTGACATACCTAGATCGTAGATTAAAGCCTTCATAACTCTGAATTGAATAATTGCGTAGCTGAATTCGTTGTTGTTTAATTGCACTATATTCAGGAGCAATCCAACCATAACCAAAGCTAGCATAATAATCTGCAGTGTTAGTAGTCCGGACAAAACCAATACCAGGATTAAAATCCTCTCCTGTGTAGTTAATCATAAATCGATAATACCACCCAATATTAGATCGCCGGTCAACAGTTAATCTACTTGAAAGACCTGTGAACCCTAAAATATTCTGATTATAGCCTTCACTGTTATCTAAAGTCTGAGCTATTTTAAATTGTACAAAACTCTGATTCTTAATATTGTAATCGACATCAAATCCCATTACCAAGTTTTGAGCACCATCGAGCCCAAGCCGGTGAGTATAAATACTACCAACATAACTCTGTGGGTTTAAGACTTGCTTTTTAAGCCTAATGACACCAAAGTTCTCAGCTTCGAAAGCTTCATAGGATTGTGTTTGTATATTCAAAATACCAACATCGACATTACCAACCCTACCAGTAAGCCTAGCACCTCCAATTATAGGAATTGGGTTACCGCCTGCTAAACCTATTCTTCTGCTGTAAAAAAGTTTAGTCCTACCAAAAGAAAAATCGAATAAGCCTGAACGCTGTTGAAAAAACTGCCTTTTCTCAGGAAAATCAATAGAAAAACGAGTCAAATTTAGTTGTTGCTCATCCGCCTCTACCTGTGCAAAATCCGTATTTGCGGTTAAATCAAGAGTAAGATCTGAAGTGATATTGTACTTGATATCAAATCCAAAGTCTTGCTTCAATGATGATTCCCCTTTATACTCGTCTTCCGTATCATTTAATTCAAAGACGTCTTGAAAACCACTCAGTGAATAAGGAGTGAAGTACAAAGGTTTTGACTCCTCTAACTGAACAAATTCAATTTCTTGGGTTTGAGAAGGTTTTAAATGGGACATACTCCATTTGGGTGGTATATCTGGGTACACATGCCGTTCGTTACGCGAGGCAATCCATCGATACACAATGATACCCATTCTGGTAACATCATCGGTAACCTGATACCCTAACGATGAAAAAGGAATACGGATTTCAGCATACCAGCCTTTGTCATCCCGTGTTGTTTCAACATCCCAATAGGTATTCCAACTCCCGTTAAATGCATCCACACCCGCACCAAAATTACCATCATTACTTATGGCAAAATCGACCCGAACACCCTCAGGATTTGTGAAAAAAGTGAGACCATTTTCATTATCATTGAATGAATCAAATACCACACCTATATTGTCATCATTCGCCCGGTAGTCATCTCTTTGAAGGGTATTTGAAATGATTGTTGAAGCATCTTTTGTTAGGTTTTCAGCAGCTATATATACATACTTAGCGTCGTAGGTTATATATATCCTGGTCTCTTCAGACATCTCCGCCCGGTGAATTGGAACCAATTGAGTCATTGGAAAGGGTTTGATTTCATTCCAAACTGATTCACTTAATGTACCATCAAGCTTAATTTCACCGACTAATGGCTGTATTTTGACAACTTCTTGTGAAATTGGGCCATCACCATCTTGTGCTATCGCATAGTAGGGAGTAAAGAGAAGTAGTACGAATAAAAGAGCATGACCAACTATACCACTAGATAACTTTACTGTTTGATTGGGAAAAGAATTAAAAATAATAGCCAATGATATTATGGTTTTGATATGGGTACACAATGAAACTTACATCTATAATTCTGCAATGAAGCAAGACTACAATTCACAACAGAACCAAAAATACTGTTAAATTTGTTCCTGAGTCGTTAATATTTGTATATAATAATTATCATGTGTGTTGTAACTAGTAAGACGACTCAAATACGAATAACCCCTATTACTTATGGACTTTCCTGACTCATTCGATGTTTCTATATCTTATGAAAGGATTAAACCTTTCGTTCATCATACTCCAGTTTTACATTCAACAGACTTGAATGAAAAAATAGGCACAAAAGTTTGGTTAAAGTGTGAAAATTTTCAAAAAGTGGGTGCCTTTAAATTTCGTGGGGCATGTAATGCTGTATTACCTTTAGAGAACAGTATCGCAAAAAATGGAGTAGCCACCCACTCCTCTGGTAATCATGGGCAAGCAATTGCAAAAGCGGCTCAAATAAAGGGGATTCCAGCATATATTGTAATGCCTAGTAATGCACCAATTGTTAAAATTGAAGCGGTAAAGGGGTATGGAGCCGAAATAATTTTTTGTGAGCCAACTCAAATGGCAAGGGAACAAACGCTTCTAGAGGTAATCGAACAAACAAACGCTTATTTTGTACATCCTTATGATGATGCTAACGTGGTATTAGGGCAGGCATCTTCGGCTTGGGAATTTTTACATCAAATACCGGAATTGGACCTTATTATCACACCTGTAGGCGGTGGTGGCTTACTAAGCGGAAGCATATTAGCAGCTGAAGCATTCCATACAAGTAACAATCAGCCGCTTTGCAAAGTAATGGCAGCAGAACCAGAACAGGCCAACGACGCGTATCGATCTATGTTATCAGGATCAATCCAGTCCTTGACCGATGAGCAAATAACAAACCCAACGATTGCAGATGGACTTCGAACTAGCCTAGGCACTATTCCTTTTCAGGTCATGAGCCGTGCACAAACTGAAATAGTCTGTGTCAGTGAGGAATCCATAGTACAAGCTATGCGGTATATCTGGGAGCGTTTCAATATGATAATTGAAGCCTCTTGCGCCGTCCCAATTGCCGCTCTTTTGGAGAAAAAAATAACTCCTATATTCAAAAATATAGGAGTTATTATAACGGGCGGAAATGTGGATTTAGATCATCTACCTTGGAATAAAAAACAATAAGTTATTCAGCATCCAAGTGAAAGTGTATAGTCTGTAATTCGCTTGAATTTGGACCAACCATAACTGAAAAACTACCAGGTTCTGCTACGTAGTCTTCATTATGGTCATAGTACTTTAAGGTTTCTTCTGATATTTCAAACATAAATGTTCTTGTTTCACCTGCTTTGATTAGCTCTTTCTCGAAGTATTTAAGCTCTTTAATAGGTCGTGCAGCATTTGCGAAATGATCATGAATATACCATTGTATAACCTCTTCCCCATCGACATTACTAGTGTTTGTAACCTCAATTTTTACAACTAGACTTTCTTCGGAATTCATTAAGGTATCTGATATGCTTGGCACACCATATTCGAAGGTACTGTAGCTTAATCCATATCCAAAAGGATACTGAGGAGCATTAGGACCGTCCGTATAATGACTCCAGAAAACTTTACCCTCATCACCGATTCCAGGAACAGGTCTTCCTGTGCTTTTATGGTTGTAATAGACCGGGATTTGGCCGTGTGAAAGTGGAACGGACATTGGAAGACGACCAGAAGGATTATAATCACCAAATAGTACGTCAGCGATAGCATGTCCGGCTTCTGTACCTAAATGCCATGAATACAGTACTGCTTCACTTTTTTCATATAACCATGGTGCAATTATTGGACGACCAGACATGAGAACGACTACAACCTGATCATTGACTTCCAGAATTTGCTCAACCAGTTTTTGCTGGTTATCTGCAAGGCCAATGTCCATTTGACTTCTTCCTTCCCCTGTCTGATAGGCATCTTCACCGACAACCAGAATCACTTGTTCATGTTCTGCGGCTAAGTCGATGGCTGCTTGAAATGCTGACTCATCTTCAACTGAAAATGTTAATTCCATGGGAAATGAACGATCTCCTTCGGTGAGCACATAGCCCGGCTCAAATTCTATTTCGGTATTCTCACCGAGTTTTGATTCGATACCTTCAAAAACAGAAACAGCCGAATTTTCGATGGCTTGCGCTCGCCAGTTCCCTAACGGTGAATCTTTATCTTTAGCTAGTAATCCAATTACAGCAACTGATTCTCTCTGTTTGCTTAAAGGAAGTATTTCGTCTTTATTCTCGACTAAAACCATTGAACCTTGCGCTGCCCTGAGTGCGACTTCATGATGTGCTACATTATACACAAGTTCATCCTCTCGAGTGAGGTCATTGTATAGATATGGATCGTTAAATAATCCCAAATGAAACTTCACTCGTAGTACTCGCCGAACAGCATCATTGACCAGTGAAATATCCACTCGTCCTGATTGTACTAAATCCTGCAAATATTGTTGGTAGCCTTCCGATTCCATATCCATATCACTACCTGCTTCAATGGCCATTTCGGTTGCAGTTTTTAAGTCGGGAGCATATCCATGCGCAGTCATTTCACGCATTGAGCCCCAGTCCGAAACAACAAAACCGTCGAATTCCCAGTTTTCCTTTAATTGAGTACGCTGTAGATATTCATCACCCGTTGCTGGAATGCCATTTACATCATTAAACGAATTCATAACCGAGGCAGCTCCTTCTTCTACTGCGGCCTTAAATGGGGGTAAGATCACATTTAATAAGGTATTTCTGGATAATTCTGCCGTGTTATAGTCCTTACCTGATTCGGCGAATGCATACCCTGCAAAGTGTTTAACCGTGGCGGCAATGGTACCTGTTTCTGATAGGTCTGTTCCTTGTAAGCCTCTAATCTTTGCACGAGCAAACTCCGATAATAGGTAGGGATCTTCCGAGGTACCTTCCATTACTCTACCCCACCGAGGATCACGCCCCACATCTATCATAGGAGCAAATGTCCAGTTAATCCCTCCAGCAGCAGCTTCAATCGCTTGTATTTTTGCCGTTTCCTGCATTATTTGCGTATCAAAACTAGCTAATTCAGCAATAGGAACTGGGAACATGGTTTGATATCCATGTACCACATCATATCCAAACATTAAAGGTATTCCCAAACGACTACTATCTACCGCTATTTTTTGGGCAGCCATGGTTGCTTTTGCTCCAATCACATTTAACATAGCACCTACACCACCATTTTTAAGGAGATTATAGCGCGCTTGTTGATATTCTCCTTCTGGAACAGGACCTGTTATATCCCAACTACCATTATGCAGATTGAGTTGACCTATTTTTTCTTCCAAGGTCATCTGCTGCAAAAGTTCGTTCACCTTCTCCTCAATATCAGGTTGAATAAGCTGAACCTGTGCAAATGTAGATATGGATTGCAGACCAATAAACCCTAGACTCAGTAGGGTGATAAAAATATTTTGAAAGCGCTTTTTAGACATATTAGACATATACAAAAGTGAAATTTTAATTGTCAAATATAGACCTTTTTTACAAAATTAGTGAAAAAAATGACAAGATTTGTGCAATTTTTGCATAAACCAGGATCTATAGGCCTTAAGATTTATCTTTGTAACTCTTATAATTTTAGCATCCGAAGGTGTTATACTACTATCAACTACTCACTTTTTCAGAAAACTGCATTTCATGCAAGTGCGCGTAAACCCCTTCTTTATAAAGCAATGCCTCATGAGTGCCTGATTCAACCAGTACACCATTCTCTAAAACAAGAATGCAATCGGCATGCTGTATGGTGGATAATCGATGCGCTATAACTAAGGTCGTTCGATTCTCCATAAGGCGTTCTAGGGCCTGCTGAACCTGTCTTTCGGATACCGAATCTAAGGAGGAGGTTGCCTCATCAAGCAACAATATGGAAGGGTTTCTAAGTAAAGCTCTTGCAATAGCAATACGCTGACGTTGACCACCACTTAGTTTCACACCCCTTTCTCCAATTAAGGAGTGGTATCCATCAGACATTTGTGTAATGAATTCATGGGCATTCGCATCAATTGCAGCCTGTTCAATTTCTGCTTTGGCGGCATCCAACTTACCGTACCTAATATTTTCATAAATGCTAGTCCCAAAAAGATGGGTTTCTTGAGGGACAATGGAAATAAACGATCGTAAATTGTATAAGTCCCAATCCTCTATTGAAACACCATCGACCCGAATCTCCCCTTTAGTAGGAGTAAAAAATCTTGGTATTAGGTTAAGTAAGGTAGTTTTCCCAGCTCCACTCGCTCCTACTAATGCTACGGTTTGCCCCTCATTTATTTCAAAATTTAGATCATCCAACACGTTTTTACCATCCTCATAAGAAAAGTAAAGATGTTCGAATTGTACGGTTCCTTTGATAGATTTCCTGGTGTATCCTTGTTTATTGATAGGTAGCAACTCGTTTTCAGGCTTTTCTTGCTGTAGTTCGAATAAACGCTCAGATGCACCTGCTGCAGAATTAACGGCCGTGTATAAACGGGATGCCTGACCAACAGAGCGGCTTATGTTTAAAGCATATACAATGAATGCTACTAAGTCACCAGCTGTTAGGCGACCTGATAATACTTCCCTACCGCCGTACCAAAAAATCATCACTAATGTTCCCATGAACATAAGACCAACTCCTGCCCAAAAAACTTGAGTCAAAATGATTTTATGCCTTGAGGTAGAGAAAAGTTCTTCGGTGGCTTGACGATAACGACTTATTTCATATTCTTCTCTGGTAAACGACTTGACCACTCGTATAGCTCCTAAGGTTTCTTCGGCAATAGCGGTTGTATCTGCTAATTTGTCTTGAACGTTTTTGGATAAGGACCTTATTTTCTTTCCAAAGTACCTGGTAGCAATGGTTACAATAGGAACTGTTAGGAAGATGACTAAGCTCAACCGCCAATTCAAAACTACCATTAGGCCTACCGAGCCAATCATTGTTATACTAATGGTGACAACCTGAGGTAGGGAATCGGTTAGAGCTACTCGAATAGATCCTACATCATTGCTTAGTCTAGATGTTAACTCACCCAATCTTCTATTGGCAAAAAAACTAAAGCTCAATTTTTGTAAATGAGCATAGATGGAGTTTCGCAAATCGGTAATGACCCGTTCACCCACCCATTCAATATGATAATTACCCCCAAATGTGAAAATGGCTTGAGTTAAAAAAAGTCCTATTAAACCTAAAGAGAGTTTGTTGAGTAAAGCATAGTTTTCTTGCTCAAAGACAGCATCTAATAACGATCGTAATCCAAGAGGTACCGTGAGCCATATGGCCGAACCCACTACAACAAGTAGTATGGCCGAAAAAAATCTTGTCTTATAAGGTAAACTTAACCTGAATATATCTTTTAAGGTCTCTAATAGCGATTTTATAGAAACACGCTCTGTATTCTTTTCTTTCATGTGATAGTCGTATAATTACATGAATATACTATATTTTGCATCGATTCGTTTCTGCGGAATCGTCTTTTAACCTAATTAGTGCATGATATTACCTTTCATCCCATTACTTATTCAACTTGCCCACAGCCCAACAGAGGACTCTAGACAGTTGTATGAGGCTATTCAGCGGGGTGATGAACATGCCTTTTCTTTATTTTTTAACGAACACTATTCCAGTGTTTACCGTTATGTGATTAAATACGGGATTAGATATGAAGTAGCTCAAGATATTGTTCAACAGAGTTTTATTTACCTATGGGATCATCGATCACGCATTAACCCGGATAAGTCGTTAAAAGCCTATTTGTATGCAGCGGCTCACAGCAGAGTTTTAAACTCAATTCGAGATAACAAAGAGCTTCCATCTTCCGATAAGGATTATTTATTCGAACATCCAAATTTGGGGGCAGAAAATAATTTTTTAAATGAACAGGATACTGATTCAAGCCTTTTTACCAGTACTGTTGATCAACAGGAAGAGATAAAAAAAGAAAATGAAAGGAAAATTCTTATTGAAGAAGCGATTCGCTCATTGGCTCCAAAACGGCAACAAGCGTTTAGGCTCTGTTATCTGGAACAGTTTACCCACGAGGAAACAGCACAAATAATGAACATCACTAAAAAGACCGTTGAGCATCACATGGGACTCGCTTTAGCAGAGCTTAGAGAAAAATTAAAAAATATTAGCTAACCATTAGGGGTGCTATAAATTTCTAGTGTATTAGTTCTATAATCAAACCAATATTTCACCAACCATAAACATGAAAAAATCAATGACTTCCACTTTACATACCAAATTTTTTAGCTATAAGAATCTAAAGATACAACGTATTCCTCTACTCTTAGCATTATTGAGTGTAGGATTTTGGAGTTGTTCCTCTGTATCTAATGACACCGAACTTATCAGCGATGCGGATTTAGATATGGCTGCTGAAATAATGGGTAGTTCCATTTCAGACCAACAATCAGGTCTTATGAATAGTGTGTATGATGCATTATCTACTATTTCTTCTACCGGAATAAGTTATGGTAATGACAAAAATTTTCTAATGAAGAGCGATAAGGATGAACGAGGTGGGCGTGGTTTTGAACGATCATTCAGTCACACTTATGACAGTACCACCGGAGTGCACACACTTTCATTTGATCGTAGTTTCGAAAAAGGATTATTTAGCAGTAGCATATCTACCCTTCAAGAAATTCAGTACGTCGATTTAGAAGGAAATTTTATAGCAAAACCTAAGCTTCATAGAGATGCTGTTAACCAGATTAACCTTCATTCCACAAAATCAGGTCAGAATAGCAACCCACATAAATCGTCTGAATTCACCAAAATAGACAGCCTATATTTTACGGGTGTACATGCCACACAAAGTCTTGTACGAATGGACGGTAGCCATCATGGCTTTGGCTCTGGCGCCGCCGTTTTAAGGGACAGTTCAAGACACTCAAGGTCATTTGAAGTAAAAGTGGTTTTTGATGATATAGAGATTGATAAGGATACATTAGCCGCCTATGGTAATCTTGAAAATGCAGTTACAGGTACACTTAGTTATAGCATGACCATGAATAAAGTGATCAATGGTGTGCCCGAAGAAACAGTGATGGAAGGCACCATTGATTTAGAGGAGGATGGCACAGCACTCATGAAATTCTACAAGTACGACCGCCTGTACCGTTTAGGACTTAGAGATGGGGATGTTAAAGAAAGAGGCCGAAGAGGTCAAAAAATGGGGAATAAATAAAACCACGCCATTTAAAACAAGGCTTGAAATAAAGGATTACTGATTCCTTATTTTAAAACAAGATGTCCAATAAACCTTCTAATAGAAAAAATAGCCCTCAAAAGTCCAAACCTAATGGACTTTTTGAGGATATGCTTCATTCTTACCGAGAAGGATATGAATACGAAAAAGGTACACCATCAACCAAAAAAGAAGTTTGGGAAGCTATTCAGCATCATATTCATTCTACTGAAAAACGCACCCACACTGTATTAACCCGGCAAGCTCTTACTTTATATAAGCTACCCATAGCTAAGTCATTCCGATATGCCGCAGTTTTTTTGGTTGGAATACTTGGTTGGTGGGTTCTTTATGGCACATTTAGTGAAGAGAAATCCATGAACCTACTGGCTGAATCTTCCCATCAAATAAAGATTGTGTATTTGGAGGATGGCTCGAGAGTTCAACTTAGGCCCTACTCTCATTTATACAGCATCACTTCCACCGCCAACGACCAGCATTTCAAACTGGAAGGCGAAGCATATTTTCAAGTGGCCAAACAAAACGACGGGGAATTCATCGTTGATGCAGGTGAAGGCCAAATTCGTGTTTTAGGTACAGCGTTCAACGTGCGAAGCTACGCTAATGAAACCAAGGTATTCCTTGAAGAAGGAAAAATAATGCTTGAAGTCCTATCTTCTTCCGATTCAATCTCTACTTTACCTAACGAATACCAAAAACCAGGTCTCTTGGAGCCTCAAAGTTCGGCAACCATCCAAAATGGTATTATTATAATTAAGGAAAATGACTCGAATGCAAGTCATATAGATTGGATAGAATCAAGTTTATATGTTACGGGGAACCCTTTTAAATCATTGATTAATGAACTTTCCCACCACTATAACATAGCCGTAAAAATTACACAATCGCCTGCTGAGAACTTTGCAAATGGAAGCCTAGTTTTAGGTGATTTAGAACAAACTTTGACTAACTTTTCATTATTATTTAATGGAGAATTTGTAAAAAAATCGAATCGCGAATACGAGTTTGTCGGTATCGATTAAACCTAGCTAAATCGTATGCCCTTATTTGGCGCTTTGTTTGTTTCTTTCTGGTTCGCGGTAACCGGAATATCTACTTCTTTTTTTCCATTGATCATTTCTACGAACAGCTTAAGCTTTTCAAGTCAGGATAATATGCCCACCGTAACACATAGGCATACCCTGCTGCATAATTCCCTATTTGCATCCCAGAAAAACAACACCGTCCAAATAAGCAGGTTAATTGAGTGGCTGGAAATACATACCGACTACAAGATACTTTACCGAGAACCCGAAATTCATGGAATCTATAGCAATGTTACAGAAGAACATTTAGCTAATTATGCCCAAACACTTAGCCAACTAAGCAACTTTGAACGCATCGAACAAATCCTTTGGCCTATCCGGCAGGCTTTCGAACTAGCTGCCTCGCAACATGGAATTCTAATTCAATGGGATTCAAGCAGCCGGCAAATCATCCTGTATTCTCACGTCTCAACATCTTCAGCCTTCCCTGCTGATTTAGCTTCTCTGGGTAAAAATAATCCTAATCTAACACTCAGCCTAAGCATTGATATTCTTAATAACCTATCAGGGGAATCATTAGAATTGAGTCAGGTAGGATATCGTTTTACCCAAGATGAACCTTGGTTACATCTTTTAGGTAGTTTTCAAAAGCTAGTAGCCATTCCAGTAAGTGCGGAAGATGGAAGGTATTCAAGTTTGGTGGATAGCCTTCATTTGTTGGTATATCATGTTGGCTATGCTATGGAAGAAATCAGCCTACCCCTTGCTCCTATTCTTAGTACTGTTGACGGGTCGAAAGAGCAAGTTATGCCGATAACCATTCGTCTAACACCCGAAGCACTTT
>ERZ802831.873-NODE-873-length-15418-cov-16.5651_pt1 | contig 15418 bp, 12 predicted proteins | sample MGYA00345655_ERZ802831 | MGnify/ENA primary metagenome ERZ802831 (study PRJEB30503, sample SAMEA104212376) | marine metagenome | biome: Westerlies Biome; feature: [SRF] surface water layer (ENVO:00010504) within the epipelagic zone...; material: water...
GCCTGCAGTTCGACTCGAATACGCCCGTGTAGCTCGCTGTCCAGCGTATAAAACCGCGCCAATACCAGCGCCACGATCATCAGCGCTGCCGGTACCAAGCTCAGCATCTGTTTAATGGCTTCTAGGGTTTCTGGCGTTTGCTCGGTATTTGCCACATAACCCACAGCGCCGAGGGCGAGTGCGACCCCTGCCCCGCCAACGGCCTTGGCAAGCTTTTGAAAGAAACTGGCCGAGGAATACACCGCGCCGTCTGCACGCTTGCCGTGTTTCCACTGAGCGTATTCCACGGTATCGGGAATCATCGCCCAGCCCAGTACTGCCACCGGCGCGCCGCCCAAGGCGACAAGGCAGCCCCAGAAGATTGTCCAGAAATGATCATCTGCTGGGGTTAGATAGAAGCCGATACAGGCGATGATGGAAAACAACGAGCCAAGCTGTATGGCGCCTGCCTTACCAAATCTGGCTGCGAGTGCGGGCACGGTTGGCAGCCCGATCAGCATGACGACAAGGCCTAAACCAAAGAATGTGCTGAGCAAGTCCGGTCGACCCATGTTGTAGGTAAAGTAGTACACGGCAATGGTCTGGCGCACGGTAAAACTCAGCATGCCGATGGTGAAGAGGGCGATGACGATCAATAACGGACCATTGGCGAATACCGCCTGCAAACTGTCGCGCCACCCAAGCTGCTGCTGTGGCGGTGGTTTGATGACTTCTTTGGTTGAGAAGAAAGTGACCGTCAGCAGTAGCGAGGCGATCACGGCGAACAACACCATTACCGCTTGATAGCCGTCTGCCTCGGTCTCGAACAGAGGTACCAGTTCAGGTACTGCCACGGTTACCACCCCAGCACCAAGAAAGGCGCAACCCATGCGCCAAGTCGACAGCTTTGTGCGCTCTTGATAGTCATCGGTGAGCGATGCGGTAAGCGCGGAGTAAGGAATGGTGACCACCGTATACAAGATGCCGAACAGCACATAGGTCGCATAGGCCCACAGCACCCGCCCGGTTTCATCGAAATCCGGCACGGTGAAGGTCAGCACAGTGATCACGCCCAGTGGCATTGCGCCCCAAAGTACATAGGGGCGTAGGCGTCCCCAGCGCGTGTTGGTACGCTCGGCGATGGCGCCCATCATTGGGTCGGTAATCGCATCCACCACCCGGGCCACCAGCAGTACGCCAGCAGCGGCCACTGGCGAGATTTTCAGCACATCGGTATAGAAGTAGAGCAGAAAGGTCATGGACGAAATGAAGTATAGGTTGATCCCTAAATCGCCAATGGCGTAGCCGACGCTCTTTTTGCTGTCCATCAGTCAATGACTCGGGCTTGTTGTAAGGCCGCGATTTCATCCGCAGCAAAACCCAAGCCAAGCAGTATGTCCTCACCATCTGCGCCAGTGTCTGGTGCGGCGCGACCCAGTGACTCTGGGTGCGGAAACGACGATAAATTGATCGGGCTGCGCACTAGGTTGAGATCACCCATCTCTTCATGAGGCGCTGGCACCGCCATGCCAAGGTGCCTTACCTGCGGGTTCTCAAAGGCTTCTTTAATGGTGTTGATCGGGCCACAGGGCACACCGGCATCGTTCAAGCGCTGCACCAGTTCAGCGACGCTGAACGTTTCGGTAATCGCGTTCATATCCGCCTTAATCTGGTCTCGATGGCGGGTGCGCGAACCGATGCTCTGGTAGTCCGGGTGTTGCAGCAGCGCCTGCGCATGCAGGGCATCGCAAAAGCGCTGCCACATCTGACCGCCAAAGGCCGCGATGTTCACATGGCCGTCCTTGGCATTGAACATGCCCATGGGCACTTGCGTGGGGTGGTCGTTGCCCTGCTGGGTCGGCTCTTCACCGTTCATGGTGTAGCGCGCACCCTGAAAATCGAGCTTGGACATCATGGCTTCGAGCAGTGAGGTATGCACCCATTGGCCCTCCCCCGTGCGCTCGCGATGTAGCAAGGCGAGCAAAATACCTTGGCCCAGAAACATGCCCGCGGATGTATCAGATATGGCAATTCCCACCCGCATGGGGCCCTGCTCGGGTTCACCGGTAATCGACATGAGGCCGCTCATCCCCTGCACGATTTGATCAACACCTGGCCGCTCGCTGTCGGGGCCGTCTTGACCGAAGCCGGATATGCTCGCGTAGACCAAGCCAGGATTGATGGCTTTGAGCGTGTCGTAATCTACGCCAAGGCGATACTTCACCGAGCTACGGAAATTCTCCACCACCACGTCTGCGTCCTTGGCCAACCGATGAAACAGCGCCTTACCGTCGGCGTGCTTGAGGTCGATGGCCAGTGAGCGCTTGTTGCGGTGCAGGTTCTGTTCATCCGGCCCGCGCCGTCCGCCGGTGACAGAGTTACCTTGGGCATCCTTACGCGGTGGCGGCTCAATTTTTATGACGTCGGCGCCCCAGTCGGCGAGCAGACGTACCGCCATGGGCCCTGCTCGGGCGATGGTCAAATCCAGCACTCGAATATGCTCTAGCGGCCCTTTCATGAGGCGGACCTAGTGGCCGTCGGGGGTGGTTTTACGCACCAATCGGCCGGGCAGCGCATCGGTAGCCTCGCCGTCAATGTAGGTGGGCTGGCCGTTAACGATGGTCATTTGATAGCCGTCGGCGCGCTGCTGTAGCCGGGCACCACCGGCTGGCAGATCGTTGACCATCTCAGGCAGGCGCACATTCAGGTTGTCGAAGTCGATGATGTTCACATCGGCGCGCATGCCCACTTGCAAGGTTCCCCGATCCGTCAGCTCTACCGCCCGGGCGGTATCGTTGGACTGGCATTTGATCAGCGTAGGCAGGTCGATACCTTCGCCTCGACTGCGGTCGCGTCCCCAGTGCGTGAGCAGCGAGGTGATGAAGCTGGCGTCGCAAATCGTGCCGACGTGGGCGCCGCCATCACCCAAACCCATCACCGTATCTTTGTGCAAAATCATGTCGCGGCAACAGTCGAGATTGTTCTCGGCATAATTGGCAAAGGGAGTGTAGAGCAGTGCTTTACCGTCATCCTGCAGCAGTGCGTCGTAGACGAGCGACCATGGATCTTGGCCCCGCGCTATTGCCTGGGCATGCAGCGAATCCTTGGGGTCTGGCTCGTAATTCGGCGGATCGCTCATCAGCCAAATCTTGCGGCCCTCGTCCATCAGTCGGAACAGGCGCATAAAACCGCGCCCGGTGGGTTCAGCCAAAATACGTGCCTTGCGCGCCGGATCTGCCAGCGCTGCGGCGCGCTCTGCCAGCGGCAAATGCGCAACTTCGGTAAAGGCAGGACGAGTGGTGAACGGCGATAGGGTTGTTGTCAGACCGAGCAGAATACCGATGGGCCTCGGCGCCACCTGCCCGCGCATGGCAAAGCCGGTGTCGCTGGCCCCTTCGATTTTACCCAGCACTTTGCGCCAGCCGTGATCGCTGATGCCTTGAGCAAGCGAAATCGACATGGGACGGCCAGCGGAACTGACCATGGATTTAAGCAGGTCGAATTCTGCATCTAGGTCATCGAAGTCGGAAATCATTTCCATCACGCCCCGACCTGCGCTGCGCAGCGCACTGGCCATGCCCACCAACTCGTCATATTCCGCCTGCAGGGTCGGGGTCGGCTCGCCCTTGGCGCTGCGATGGTTGAGGGTTCTTGAACTGGTAAAGCCTAGCGCTCCGGCGCGAATGGCTTGCTCGGTGAGGCGACGCATTTCCACCACATCCTCTGCCGTCGCAGGCTCTCGGTCCGCCCCACGCTGGCCCATGACATACACTCTCAGCGCGGCATGAGGTAGCTGGGCACCAATATCCATATCAAATTGGCGCTTGGACAAATAATCGAGGTAGTCGGGAAAAGATTCCCACTCCCAGCTCAGACCCTCACTGAGGGCGACGCCAGGAATGTCTTCAACGCCTTCCATAAGTTCTATGAGTAGATCGTGGTCAGTGGGCCGCACTGGCGCAAAACCCACGCCGCAGTTGCCCATAACCACGGTGCTGACGCCATGGTGACTCGATGGCGACATGCGATTCGACCAGGTGGCTTGGCCGTCGTAGTGGGTGTGAATATCCACAAAGCCCGGCGTGACCAGTGCACCGTCGGCGCTGACTTCTTGTGCACCACGACCAGACACCTTGCCTACTTCGGTAATCTTGCCGTCTTGAATCGCCACATCGGCGGTAAAGGCGGGCTGGCCGGTGCCATCGATCACCGAACCCGACCGAATCACCAAATCGTGCTGTGACATGCTCTCACTCCCCTGCTGTCTTGCGCCTACGCTACTGAGGGTTTTCTATCACAGAAGCCCACGGGATGGCAGGTAGGCGAGCGCGAGCTCACAACGTAAGGCGACAGTCAGCAGTGCTTTAGGCGAGTGATCATCATATGCTCTGTGTTTATTTTCACAGGATTACCGGAGCGTCAGCATGGCGATTAAGATCGAAGAAATTCTGCCCTACCCACCCGCCACCATTTGGGCAATTGTCGGCGAACCCGGTCGCGTCGACTGGGTGCCCGGTGTGGAATCGGCGGAGTTTGACGGCGAGGTGCGCCGCTTCAAAATGGTCGGCGCTGGCGGCTTGGCCGAACGCATTAACGAGCGCGACGCAGGTCGCATGTATTTAGAGTACTCGGTGATCGAATCGACACCGCCGCTGCAGTCTCATGTGGCGAGCATCACGCTGGAGCCCCACGAGGACGGCACCCGGTTTATCTGGCAGACCACTGTGGAACCGGTGGCAGTCGAGCCCTTTATCGCCACGGGCATGAAAGGCAGTTTGGCGCAGTTGGCAGACATTCTCGCCAGCGAAAACTAACGCTTAACATCGAGCAGGCTCTGGGGAGGGCTTATGAAAAAAGTACTGGGCATTATTGTCGTCATCGCACTGATTGCTGCGGGCTATCAATATTGGTCGCCGGAGCAGGAGCCTGCATTTGTGCCAAAGCCCGATAGCGCCACTCTGCGTCAAACCACCTCAGGCAGCCTGCTGGGTTATACCGGCGCCAACGGCGCCTGGATCTGGCAGGGCATACGCTACGCCAAGGCGCCCAAGGGCACCTTACGCTGGCGCGCCCCTCTGCCCGCCAAGGCGCCGCGTAAGGGCGGTATCATTGAAACCCTAGCGTCGGGCAACGCCTGCCCGCAGTTGCCGTCTGCGCTGAGCGGTCCCGCCGACGAGGGCCGGGTTACGATCGGCGACGAAGACTGCCTGTTCATGGACATCTACGCGCCCCCGGGAGCAGACGATGCACCGGTCATGTATTGGCTGCACGGTGGTGGCAATACCATCGGCCAGGGCAGCAGCTATTCCGGTGAAAACCTCGCCATGAAACATGGCGTGGTGGTAGTCACCATCAACTATCGACTGGGTATTTTCGGCTGGTTCAGCCACCCCAGTTTAACCACCGGCAGCCCCAAGGATGATTCCGGCAACTATGGCACCCTTGACGCCATTCGCGGCCTGCAGTGGGTGCAAAACAACATCGAGCAATTCGGCGGTGACCCGGACAATGTCACGGTGTTTGGCGAATCCGCCGGAGGCTTCAATACCCTAGCCATGATGGCCTCGCCGCTGGCCGAGGGGTTGTTTCATCGAGCCATCGTGCAGAGCGGCGGCTTTGACGTCACGCCATTGGACACCGCCCGAAATGCTGCAAACCAAGGCGGACATACCTTTAGCTCTGCCGAAATTCTCAGCAAGCTACTGGTCGCAGATGGCAGGGTGAGCGATGAAAGTGTTGCACATGAGTATGCACAAGACATGTCGCGCACGGACCTTCGGCAATATCTCTACAGCAAAAAGCCCGATGAGTTTTACGCGGTGTTTCGTAACTGGGGTTTAGGCATGGTAGATCTGCCCGCTAATTTGGGCGACGGCGTGGTCTTACCCGACCTGCCAACCGCGGAGATTTTCGCCAGCACTGACAACTACAATGATGTGCCCGTGATCTTGGGCACCAACCGAGATGAACCCACGCTGTTTATGTTCCGCGACCCGCGATATGTCGAAAACTTCCTCGGTTTTCTGCCCCGACTGAAAGATGAAGCGAGCTATCTGCAGCTGGTGAAGTACGGCGCCTTAGCCTGGAAAGAGCGCGGCGTGGACAGCTTGGCCCGCGCCATGACGGCCTCGGGCAATGCAAACGTCTACACCTACCGCTTCGACTGGGACGAAGAACCCGATCTTCTAGGCATGGAGTTGAGTAAGGTTCTTGGAGCCGCTCATGGCCTTGAGATCGCGTTTGCTTTCAATGATTTCAAAGGGCGCTTTGATACCAGCTACATTTACCCCAACGATGAGGCGCAGTTTGCTCTCGCCGATAGCATGAGTTCTTACTGGACAGCCTTCGCTGCTAGCGGCGATCCCGGGCGGGGCCAAAACGGCGAGCAAGTGCCTTGGCTCGCTTGGGGTACCGACGGCAAACGCAGCATCATTCTGGATAGCCCTGCCGATCAGGGCATTTTCATGGATGACCAAGAGGTCAGGCGGGAGCAGATTAGGGCGGCGCTGATCAATGACGATGGCTTCGTCGACGAGACCCTGCGCTGCAAAATTTACGTCCGCACGTTTCGCGGTGATGACTTCATACCCAGCGAGTACGCAACGTTAGGCGACGGTAGCTGCCGCGACATCGACCCCACGACGGTCAGTTTCTTTTAGGCAGGCCATCTGCGCAAATTGGGGTGCTAGGACGTGGCACCCAGTTCTGCTTTTGCGGACCCGGGTAGCACCGTTTCTTGGCCGGGACCCGGGTCAAAGGGGATGAGTTGAGAGGCCAGTAGCGACAGCGCCGCGAACCCCGCGCCGATAAAAAACACCAAGGCGTGGGACCACATCCATACCAGCCCAAGCGCGGCAGGAATCACGATGGCGGCAATGTGGCTGATGGTGAAGGAGACCCCTGCGGTGCTGGCCATATCCTTGGGGTCGGCAATTTTTTGAAAGTACGTACTGATGGCGATGGCCATGGCAAAAAACATGTGATCAATCACATAGAGCGCTGCCGCTAGGGTGGCATCGTCCACCAAACCATAGGCGACAAAGACGAATATCAGCCCGATATATTCCAGGGTCAGTGCTCGCCGCTCACCGATACGATGAATCAGCGCACCAATACGCTCGGCGAAAAACCAATTGAACGCGTAGTTGATCAAAAACAGCAGCGTAACCTGAGAGGCCGAGTAGCCAAATTTCTCGACCATCAAGAACGCCGCAAAGACGACAAAAATCTGCCGTCGCGCGCCAGACAAAAATGTCAGCAGGTAATAAAGCCAGTAGCGACGGCGCAAGACTAAGGTCTTATGTTGTACGGTCTTGGAGGGGAAGTGCGGGAAATTCAGCCACATGAAGATCGCTAGCAAGCAGCACAGTCCGCCAGCCAGCGCGAAGTTCCACATAAAACTCACGTCAAAAACTTCCAGTAGCACCCAAAGCACGCCGTAAATAACGAGGGAGGTGATGGAGCCCACGGCGATCAGGCGACCGAGCACCTGCGGTGCTTCTTCCTTAGTCAGCCACTGCAAGCTCAGCGATTGCTTAATGGCTTCGAAGTAGTGAAAGCCAATACTCATCAGCACCGTGGTGAAGTACAGACCGTATTCACTGGGAAAGAACCCGGTTAAGGCGACCCCAAGACCGAGCAAGGCCAACGAGAACACAGCAAAGGTCTGCTCCTTGAGCACCAACAGCACGAAGATGACGGTGAAAGACAGGAAGCCCGGCACCTCTCGCAGACTCTGCAAGATTCCAATCTCGACACCGGTAAAGGCAGCCTGTTCGACGGCGAAGTTGTTCAGCAACGCTGACCAAGTGTTGAAGGCCAGTGGCATCGCAATGGACATGAGAATCAACAGCGTGATGTGATTGCGCCAAGCCGCTGGTGTTTGCATGGTTTCTACTCTATCGCCAAGCGTTACAGGGTAACGCGTTTCGTCAATCAGCGGACTGGCTTTCGAGCCGAATTGGTAATGACGGCCAAGCCTAATTCACCCAGCGACCTTAGAATCGGCCATGGGCCGTTAGCGCTCGAGCAACTGAAACAAAAAGGTGCCGTGTGCCAGCAGCTGGCCCTGATGGTCCATGACTTCTGCTTTGAGACTCATCACACGACGGCTTTGACTGACCACCTTCGCGCTGGCAAAGAGTTCAGCGCCAGCATTCGCACCCTTCACGTAGGTAATGTTGCCGTTGGTGGTTACGCCACGAACACCCTGTGATGCGCAGGCGTAGGCGCTGGCGCTGTCCATCAAGGCATAGGCGACGCTGCCATGCAGGAAACCCGCTCCGTTGAGCCAGCCCTCGTCAATGGTCGCGCTAAGCCGGCATTCGCCTTGGGCGGCGTGATGCACCTTTAGGGCAAAGCGCTCTCGCACCGATCTATCGAGATCTATGAGTTCCTGTGCATCAGTTACGATTTCTGACATAGCGCCCCTGCTCGGTCGCGGTAGCCCGCGGCAAAGCGGCTGCCGCAGCCCTACTCCGGCAGGCCAAGCACTCGCTTAGCAATGATATTGAGCTGCACCTCAGAGGTGCCGCCCTCGATACTGTTTGCCTTGGATCGCAGCCACGCTCGCGTGGTGTTGAGCTCTTCGTCATCGAAGCCCTCACCAGTCCAGCCAACGGATTGCGTACCCATAATCGACAGCATGAGATCGTACTTACCAATGTTCTGTTCGGTACCGTAGTACTTGAACATGGATGAGGTGGCGCCGGGCGCGTTGCCAGTGGCGGATTCTTCGACGCTGCGCCGCGTGGTCAAGCCGAAGGCTCTGTCGTTCATGCGGTGGCTGAGTATTTTCCCGCGCAATGAGGCATCAGCAATCTTGCCCGACTCATCAGCACCCACATATTGGTGGGCATATTCCTCTAGCGATGTGGTTTTTTGACCACCGCCGATGCCGCCAATCATGGAGCGTTCGTGCTGCAGCAGGCGCTTGCCGACCGTCCAGCCCTTATTCAGCTCGTATACAAGGTTCGATTTTGGTACCCGAACGTTGTCTAGAAACGTCTCGCAAAACGGAGACAGGCCACTGATCAGCTTGATGGGCTTTACGGTCACACCCGGCGTGGTCATGTCGAAGAGTACAAAGGAAATACCCTCGTGCTTAGGAGCGTCAAAGTCGGTCCGCACTAGGCAGAACATCCAGTCCGCGTGGTTCGCCCCAGAGGTCCAAATTTTTTGACCGTTGACAATGAAGTCGTCACCGTCTTCAACCGCTGAAGTGCGCAGGCTAGCAAGGTCAGAACCCGATCCGGGTTCACTGTAGCCCTGACACCACCAAATATCGCCGCGGGCAATCTTTGGCAGATGCTCCTCTTTTTGCGCATCAGTGCCATATTCGAGCAGGGCCGGTCCAATCATGCTCAAACCCATGCCCACCAAGGGTGGTCGCGCATTGATGCGGCCCATTTCATTGCGCAGCACGAGGTTCTCGTCTTTGTTTAAGCCCGCGCCGCCGAATTCTTCAGGCCAAGTGGGGACGGTGAATCCTCGCTCGGCACAGCGCTCTAACCAAACTTTCGTGTCGGGATTGGCGTATGTCGCGTTGCGACCGCCACCGGGGTGTTCGTTGGCGTCCATGGGTGTGCGCATAGACTCTGGGCAGTTCTCGTCCAGCCAGCCTCGAACTTCATCGCGAAACACTTCCAGATTTTGCATGACTCCCCTTCCTTCTTTCTTTGGTTTGTTTTTTTGGGTTTGTTCTTTTGGGCTCGGTATTTTTTTGACCTGTTCTCTCTTCGCGCGGCTATCAGCTACATGCTGTGGTGCCAGTCTGAAGAAGAGCTTCCGGTGTCTAGTCGCGCAACTTTACAATAATTCTAATGCCTTGCCGATTGCGTATACCCTGTGTCCACACTGACACTAGGACGGCGTTTTTTGCTGGTACTGGCCTTGGTGCTGACCTTCGTTCTGGCCTAGGTAGCAATAGCTGGCGTCACCAAGTATCGTTCCACCACCACGGTGCAGGGCAACCATGCCAATTTGCACACAAGTATCCAAAGCACTGTACGGAGATACTCTTGCCTGGAGCTGACCTTAAAAAAGCCGGACTCAAAGTCACCCTGCCCCGCTTGAAGGTGTTGGAGGTTTTGGAGCAGGCAGATCCGCACCATATGAGCGCGGAAGACGTATACAAAAAACTGTTGAACTCCGACGATACCGTGGGTTTGGCGACGGTTTACCGCGTGCTTACGCAGTTTGAAGCCGCGGGCATGGTGGACCGCCACAACTTTGATGATGGCCATTCCGTTTATGAACTGGCAGCAGAGCGCCACCATGACCATATGGTCGATGTGGACAGCGGTCACGTAACAGAGTTTGTGAACGAGCGTATCGAAGCGCTGCAGCATGAGATTGCTGAAGAGCACGGCTATGAATTAGTGCACCATGAGTTGGTGCTTTACGTTCGGAAGAAGTAGCCCGCCCGACCCGGCCCTAAATGCCATCCTCATCGATGAGCCGGTGATACAGCCGCAGATGCCGTCGGGCATTGATCTCGTCGCCTGCCAGCTCATGAATGCGCGCCAAGTTGTAGTGCGCGTCCGGCACTAGGTTCGCCTTACGATAGAACAATTCTGCGCGATCACAGTCGTCTTGCTCGTCGAAAATCGTGCCGAGGTTGTAGTTCGCTAGTTGATGATCCGGCCTCGTTGCTAGCGCCAATTGATAGTGACGAGCAGCGTTTTTTAGGTCGCCACTTAACTGGTAGAGCCGACCTAAGTTCACGTGGGCATCGGCGTTGAACGGATCTAGTCGAATCGCTTCGCGGTAGGCATCTGGGGCCTGTTTTGGATCCACTTCCTCAAGGTCTAAACCCAAGTTGTACCACTCGTCAGAATCGAGATCTTCGAGCGCTTTTTCCTCACCGCCCGCAGCAGACCTCGCCAGCTCCGCGACGTTGGCTGCCAGCTCCTGAATGGAAAAGTTCATGGTTAACTGACCACTTTCAACTTCCCAGGCTTTGTCATCGTCCCGTACCTCCACCACGCTGCCGTTGGCGTAGATGCGTACTGCGCTAAGAGATTCCAATTGGCTTAGGTCGGCCTTGAGCTTGGTGAGTGCACGATTGCTTTGACGCACGCTGATTGCGGCGTCGGTTAGGCCCTTGGCAGCACGCAAGAACACCACGTCTTGGAATGAAAAGCGGAAGTGGCCCATGGCGTTACGCTGGGGACGCAGGAGATTGCGGCGCACGTATTCGCGGATTCGAGACTCTGACAACCCAAGCAGGTCAGCAACGTGTTGAGTGCTGTAACCGCTGGCGCCTGCTGCGCGCCTTGAGGGAGGTTGTTGGAGTGCGGTCATAATGCGATCAGCCCTTGGCTGCTTGCTCCAGCAGAACGTCGACGCCGCAAACTATAACCCACTGACCATTTGTTGCCTATTTATCGCCCGCTTCTTGGGAGTTCAACGATGACAAACCATGCAGGGCGCCGGCTCTTGCTGTTAACTTTTGATTGAAATAGCTTGCAACAGATGACGCTTCGTTGTCGTATTTGGCCATCATCAATACCGGCACCGTCACGCTGTACAGCGTCAAAGCCGGAGCACTTCTGGGGAGGAAGTCATGGACGCAGTGTCCGCAAATTCTCAGGGCGCTGATTCTGCAGACGCACCATCAGCACCCCTCGAGAAAAGGGCCATTTTTTGGTTCTACGGCTCCTCTTCGATGGCCTATGGCATCAAGGACAACGCATTTTCCTACGTCCTACTGATCTTCGCGAACCAAGCGCTTGGGGTGCCGGGTTATTTGGCAAGCCTAGCCTTGGCCGTGGCCATCGTCTGGGACGCAGTTTCTGACCCTTTGCTGGGTCACTGGTCGGATAAGACGCGTTCGAGAGTCGGCAGGCGCCACCCGTTCATGTATGCCTCGCTGTTTATTTTTCCCGCAGGTTTTTATGCCCTGTTCAATCCTATCGCCGATGTCCGGGGCGAGGATGCCTTTGTCTACATTCTCGTACTCGCCATGGTAGTTCGCACCGGCACGACGCTTTTCGAAGTGCCCTGCACGGCGCTACTGCCAGAGCTTGAGAAAGACTATGACCGTCGCAACAAGTGGCTGGCTCTGCGGCATTTTTTCGGTTGGACCGGCGGCAATGGCATCCACATCATTAACCTTACCTTCTGGGTGGGTGCCTACGGATTCGCTGACACCACTGGCTATGCGATTTTCGGCACGGTGGGTGCGGGCATCATTCTGACCACGATCTTGGTGAGCTGCATTGGCACCCAAAAAGCAGCCATGAATATGCCGCCACCGAGTGAACCGTTTCGATTCAACGCGATAGGCAGCGAGTTCAAGCAGATCTTTGAGTCACTGAAAAATCGCAACTTTGCCGCGCTGTTTTGCTTCTCGCTGTTGGGCGGGGCCGCCGCTGGTCTGCATACCGCGCTTTACCTCTATAACGTGCGGTATTTCTTCATGTTCACCGGATTGGAGATGGCGTTCACCGGCGTTTGCCTACTCCTTGCGCCTGCGGTGTCTATGTATCTCTCCCCCAGAGTTGGCCTGCGCTATGGCAAGAAAAACGCTGCCATCGGTATGGCCTTGCTACGTCTGGTGCTTTTTCCGATGCCCTATGTCGCCGTGCTGACGGGGGTATGGCCGGAACTGACTAGCACCGCATCGATCATGCTTTACTCAGCCTTTGTCTTCGTTGAAGTGTCTGCTGTCGTCGTCTCGGCGACCATGATCGATTCCATGATGGCGGATCTTGCTGAGGACAGCGAAAAGAAAACCAGTCGACGGTCTGAAGGTTTGTTTTTTGCCACCAGAGGATTCGCGGGCAAGTTTGTCTCCGCCGCTGGCGTGATTAGTGCGGGCTTTATCGTGTCAATTGTCGGCTTCGACTCCATTACGAGCTTGGCTGATTTCACCGACGCCCACAGATACCATCTTGCGACATTGTTTTTGCCGGTCTACTGCACCTTGGTGCTCTGTGCGGTGGCCTGCATCAATTTGTATATGATCAATCGACAATCGCATCAGGAAAATCTGCAGATACTGGCGGAGCGATCGGTTGACGATGACGATAGACAAACCTAGCAAGCCATGAGGTCTGGGCGCAGGTTTTGGCATAACGCGATAGGAGCGAACAGATGAAGCTAGGACTTTCGTTAGGGTACTGGGGATCTACACCACCAACCCACCATGTAGGTATGGCGCAAAAAGCCGAAGCCCTGGGCTATGACTCGGTTTGGACCGCGGAAGCCTATGGCAGCGATGCCATTACCCCGCTTGCGTGGATTGGCGCGCAAACCAGCAAAATTCGACTCGGCACGGGCATCTGCCAAATATCTGCACGTACCCCAACTGCCATGGCCATGGCTGCCTTAACCATGGATCACCTGTCAAATGGGCGCATGATTCTGGGCCTTGGCGTTTCAGGGCCCCAAGTCGTTGAAGGTTGGTATGGCGGCCCATTCGCCAAGCCCTTGTCGCGCACCCGCGAATACATATCGATCATCAAACAGGTACTCGCCAGAGAAGAGCCTGTGGCGAATGACGGTGAACACTACCCACTGCCCTATACCGGCGAGGGTGCTTGGGGACTCGGTAAACCTCTGCGTTCCATCGTGCACCCGCTGCGCGCTGACCTGCCCATTATGATGGGTGCGGAAGGGCCGAAAAATGTGGCCCTAGCGGCAGAGATCGCCGATGGCTGGCTGCCCCTGTACTACTCGCCGTTTCGCCAAGAGGTATATTCCGCTTCACTATCGAACGCCAAGGCAGACTTTGAAGTCACCCAGGGCATCGTCGTCAACATTACCGACGATGAAGAAAAAGGCCTGATTCCCGTGAAGCATATGCTGGCCCTGTACATCGGTGGTATGGGTGCCAAGGATCGCAACTTCCACAAAGAGCTTATCAGCCGGTTTGGTTTTGAAGCCGAGGCCGCGGTGATTCAGGAGCTGTATTTGGCGGGCAAAAAAGACGAGGCCGCCATGGCGGTGCCGGACAAGTTGGCGGACGAGATATCCTTAGTCGGCTCCCTCGACAAAATTCGCGACCGCTTACAGGCTTGGGACGAGACGCCGGTTACCTCGTTGAATGTATCCGCCAGAAGCCCGGCTGAGCTAGAGACACTGGCGGAACTGGTGCTGGATCGATAGAACCCGCGCGTGCTGCTGAGTCAGACACGCTAACCGCCAACTAGCGAGTCCTCTGTTTGTGAGGAAGCTTGCTCTTTTGATTGCTCTCGGGCTTCCTTGGCCGCCCGGCGCGCGGCTTTCTGCGCATCGCGCTGGGCAATTCGCGCGGCCCTTGCGGCATCCACCTTAGCCTCGACCAACTCAAGCTCGGCTTCACTCACCTTGATAAAGGCAGGAATCGAGCAGCGAGGGCCAGGAACAAGTCGATTTATACCCCAGTGCTCAAGCGATCGGATGCCATCCAACCGACAGAGCCTGCCACCGTGTATTTCGTAACTGATTGCCGAGTCACGCCGTAAACCGAAGCATTGGCGCTTAAATCTGACCAAGTAATTGTCTTTGCGGCCCATGTCGAAAACCACAGTTTGATTGTCGAGCACATCCACACCACGAATGCGCCGTGACGGCAAACAACGGTCACTACCCAGTGCAGCCACGTCAGCCCCGTCAGCAAATATCGCTTCCACCCGCTGCTCGGCCGCTTGTTGTTCCGCTAATACCGGCGCCGCTGCCATGGAGGCTTCGGTAACCTGAGCATTGGGTGTATCGGCAAGCGTATTGGCGGCAAAAGAAAGGGCAAGCCCGCCAGCCAATAAGCCGGGGCCAATAATCGACCGCAAGAGATAAGACCGTTTGGTGAAATCTGTCGTTAGCATCATGCGTTCCTCCTGTTGGGATGACCCGATCCTAACGCTGGTTTTTCCCTAGGGCTAGCGCGCAATGATGGTATCCAATTGGTCTGCGGGTTCGGCAACTTTGAATGTAAACAGGTCGTCAGCGCGGGTTACTCCCTGATTGAGTGCAGCAACCGGCACGTTGTTGGCATGCGCATGGCGGATGAAGCGAAAACTTGAAAACACCATTAACGAAGAACCCACGACAAGCACGCCATCTGCACTCTCGACCTTGGCGCTGATGTGATCGACGATGCGTCGTTCAACGCTGTCGCCAAAGAACACCACATGGGGTTTCAAAATACCGCCGCAGGCATCGCAGTGTGGCACCTGGATGCTTGAGAAATCCATTTCCATATCTGCGTCTCCGTCTGGAGCTTGTTGAAATGACTGTTCGTGCAGCTGCGGGTTTTTGTCCTCTAGCCACGCTTGTATGTCCTGCCGGAGCACAATCGCACTGCAGTCCATACAAATCACCTGATCCAATCGACCATGCAGATCCACCACCGCTCGATGGCCCGCCTGTTGGTGCAGTCGGTCGACATTTTGCGTGACCAGACCGCATAACTTGCCCTGTCCCTCTAGTCTGGCAAGTGCCCGATGCGCTCGATTGG
>ERZ802831.874-NODE-874-length-15416-cov-15.0135_pt1 | contig 15416 bp, 17 predicted proteins | sample MGYA00345655_ERZ802831 | MGnify/ENA primary metagenome ERZ802831 (study PRJEB30503, sample SAMEA104212376) | marine metagenome | biome: Westerlies Biome; feature: [SRF] surface water layer (ENVO:00010504) within the epipelagic zone...; material: water...
GAGAAATTAGAATTGTAGGATCCTCTACAGTTTATCCTTTCACAACAATCGTAGGAGAAACATTTGCCGCAGAAGGCAATACGGCTCCTGTTATTGAGTCAACTGGTACAGGTGGTGGTATGAAACTGTTTTGTGCTGGTATTGGTGAAAGCCATCCAGACTTTACAAATGCCTCAAGAGCTATTAAAAGCAGTGAAGCAGAAAAGTGTGCGGCAAATGGTATTACACCACTTGAAATGAAAGTAGGATATGATGGTATCGTATTTGCTAACAGCAAAGAAGGTGCTTCATTTGAAGTAACAACACTAGAGTTGTATTTGGCACTTGCTAAAGATGTTCCACAAGCAGACGGAAGCCTCGTTGCAAATCCATATACACATTGGAATCAAATCAATCCAGACTTTCCAGCAAAAAAGATTGAAGTACTTGGACCTCCACCATCAAGTGGAACAAGAGATGCTTGGGTAGAACTTGTTATGGAAAAAGGTTGTAAGACTTTTGATTGGGTAAAAGCAATGAAAAAGCAGGACAAGAAAGCATACAAAGGCATCTGTCATGGTATTCGTGAAGATGGCGCATTTGTAGAAGCAGGTGAAAACGATAACCTTATCATTCAGAAACTTGCTAACAATCCAAATGCTTATGGTATCTTTGGTTATTCATTCCTAGACCAAAACACAGATGTAATCAAAGGCACAGTAATTGGCGGTGTTGCACCAACATTTGATTCAATCGCAGATGGTTCTTATCCAGCAAGTCGTGGGCTATATGTATATGCTAAGAAAGAGCATATGGGTGTAATTGACGGCATGACTGAGTTCATGGAACTATACCTATCAGATGACGTAGCAGGTGCTGACGGTTCATTGGGTGATGCTGGACTTATTCCATTACCACAAGAAGAACTTGACAAAGTACGTGCAAACGTGTTACAATAAGATAAACTGTGAGAGTGAGTTTCGGCTCGCTCTCAAATTTATAGGTGAACTATGTTTATTTGGATAGGACCAAAACAAAAATCAAGTGGATTCAATGAAGATCTTATTAAGGGATTCTTTAGAATATCAAGTTGGATTACCATTGCAATAACATTTGCCATTTTGGCAAGTTTGTCATACGAAACAATTAAGTTTTTTACATTAGTAGAACCGAGAGACTTTTTCTTTAATACAACTTGGTCGCCACAAACTGCCTTTCGAGCAGACTCAGTAGGTTCATCAGGAGAGTTTGGATTCATTCCTTTGATATGGGGAACTATGTTTATCACGTTCCTTGCTATGCTAATAGCAGGACCAATTGGATTGCTCAGTGCAATTTATACAAGTGAATATCTTAAACCAAGTCAAAGACAAATAGTAAAACCTTTGCTTGAAGTACTTGCAGGTATACCAACAGTGGTGTATGGGTTCTTTGCCGCAATCGTATTAGGCCCTTGGCTACGAGAAATGGGAGTTACCCTAGGATTAGACGTTGCAACAGAGAGTGCGTTAGCTGCCGGCGTTGTAATGGGTATGATGATTATACCCTTGATATCAAGCATAACAGATGACGTTATCAAAGCAGTACCGAGTGCAATGCGAGATGGTGCAAGAGGCATAGGTGCTACACGAGAAGAAACAATTAAAAATATTATTTTACCTGCCGCCTTGCCAGGCATTGTTGCAGGATTTATTATGGCCATTGCAAGAGCCATAGGTGAAACAATGATTGTTGTTATGGCCGCAGGACTGGCCGCTAATCTGACAGCAAATCCACTTGAAGCAGTCACAACAGTTACAGTACAAATAGTTACATTATTAATAGGAGACCAAGAGTTTGATAGTGCAAAAACCTTATCAGCCTTTGCTCTTGCTTTTACACTATTTGTTATAACTTTTATCCTTAACTGGATAGCATATAGGAATTATAAAAATGCAATCAATAGACTTAAACAGTAAACTGGAAGGTAAACGTAGACGCTTACAAAAAGGCCTAGAGTATGCCTGTAAGTCTGCCCTTGGAATAACTGCCCTAATGATGCTTACATTTTTTCTTGCACTTGGCTACAGAGGTATAGGTGCCTTTAGTCAAACACAGATTGAAATAAATGTTACAAGTATTGAAAGCAGTACGAAGTCTACAATCAATCAGTCAATGTATAATTTAATAAAGGAGCCAGACCGTAAGACCAAAAAGAGTTTACGACAACTGGTTACTCCTAATGCTTATTCTAAGATAGATATTACAGAAGTAGGAACATACGTTCTTGTTGCCCACACAGATGTAGATATGTATGTAAAGGGCGTGTACAATAAACTTGATGAAGTGCAACAAGTGATAGTAGACAATCTTATAGAACAAGACAAAATATATCGCACATGGAATTGGGATTTCTGGACAAACTCAGACAGTCGTTCACCTGAGATAGCAGGTATATGGGGAGCAGTAGTGGGTACATTCTATACGATAGGAATTGCTATACTATTTGCATTTCCTATAGGAGTAAGTTGTGCAGTACACATGGAAGAGTTTCCTCAACGCAAAGGCAAAGGCTGGAAACGTTATAGAGATTTTATGGAGATTAACATCAATAATCTGGCCGCAGTTCCTAGTATTGTATATGGTTTGTTAGGACTAGCAGTTCTTATAAACTTCTTTGGTATGTCCCGAAGTATAAGTCTTGTTGGTGCAATTACTTTAGGAATACTTGTATTACCTGTGATTGTTATATCAGCAAGGACGGCACTTCGAACTGTGCCACAACATATTAGAGATGCATCAAACGGATTGGGTGCAAGTAGATTACAAACAACAATATATCAAGTTCTGCCTGCGGCATTACCAGGTATCATCACAGGAACTATTATCGCTATCGCAAGAGCAATAGGAGAAAGTGCTCCACTCATTATGATTGGCATGGTTGCATTTATTTTAACTGCACCAAGCACACCTATGGATCCTGCTACAACACTACCTGTTCAAATATTTCTTTGGGCAGACTCACCTGAACGAGGCTTTGCTGAAAAAACCAGTGCGGCAATCCTTGTATTACTTGTTGCTCTTGTAACATTAAACTTATTAGCAATCTGGTTAAGGAAAAGGTTTGAAATCAAATGGTAAGAGATACACTCACACTAGACTCTAGTGCAAAAATAAATGTACGCAATCTAAACATATGGTATGATGACCATCATGCTATTATTGATGCAGATTTACAGATACGTAAGAACAATGTTACAGCCCTTATTGGCCCAAGTGGTTGTGGAAAGAGTACATTCTTACGTGCATTGAATCGTATGAATGACTTCATTGATGATTGTGTTACCAAAGGCTCAGTTGACATTGATGATACAGACATTTATAGAACACAATATACAAATGTTAATAACCTACGCAAAAGTGTAGGCATGGTTTTTCAAAAGCCAAACCCATTCCCAAAAAGCATATATGAAAATGTTGCTTATGGTCCAAGACTACATAGAATGGCTGAGGACAAAGAACAACTTGATATTATTGTAAAAGATAGTTTAAAGAAAGCAAATCTTTGGAATGAAGTAAAAGATAGACTGCATGACAACGCATTTGGACTAAGTGGTGGACAACAACAAAGATTATGTATTGCCCGTAGTTTAGCAGTTGACCCACAGATACTACTGTTGGACGAGCCGTGTTCAGCACTGGATCCTATCTCTACACACGCAATTGAAGAACTTATACTAGAGTTGAAAAAGTCATATACTATTGTAATTGTTACTCACAACATGCATCAAGCAAAACGTATATCAGATACAACTGCATATTTTCACCTAGGTGAGATTATAGAAAAAGGTAGTACAAAGAAAATATTTGACAACCCGTCACACAGAAAAACAAAAGCATATGTTTCAGGTGACTTTGGATAAATAATATTATAATAATACAGAGCTGTATTATTCCCGTCATACACCATACTTAGACGAGTGTCAGAGTTCCAAGGTGTAACTCATCAAATTACATAGATGTTTTATTGAGTGTTAAAGATCGTGTCTTTGACACGGATTCTTATTGACAAAATTTCATAAACTATATCGGAGACAAGAATGGAAATATTCTTAGCTATACTGGCAGGAACATTATACGGTTTAATTATTGGAATTGTTCCGAGTGCTGGTGCTACAACAGGACTTGTTGCACTATTTGGATTCATAGGTTGGTTCACAGCTTTTGATCCATACTTAGGTGTAATATTTGTAATGGCAGTAGTAGCCTCAAGTACCACTGGCGATAGCTTTAGTGGAGTGCTACTAGGCATACCTGGAGCAAACAGCGCCGCCGCAACTATGGTTGATGGTTTTCCATTAGCATTGCAAGGTAGAGCCACAGAAGCATTAACGGCCGCTATTGTATGTAGTACTTTCAATGGATTACTTTGGGGGACACTAACATTTGCATTACTGCCTTGGTATAGTAATTTAATTATGATTTTTGGTATTCCGGAGCTATGGGCGTTTGTAATGTTAGCACTCGCTACAGTAGGATTTGTTAGTAGTAAATTTTGGGTAAGAAGTATAATAGCAATTGTTATAGGTTGCTTTATAGGACTTATTGGTATGGATCCATATACTGCCGCAGATAGATATACTTTTGGATGGGATTATTTAGCTGACAGTGTTCAAATTATGCCGTTTGTTGCAGGACTATTTGCAGTACCTGAGATTGTTAAAGGACTTATGGGTAGCAAAACAGTTGCTACTGTTAAAGTAAGTCAAAAAGGACAAACATGGCAAGGAGTTAAAGCAGTATGGGAACATAAATGGGACGGCCTACGAGGTGGTTTCATAGGAGCATTTATTGGCTTTCTTCCAGGTTTGGGAGGAGCAATGAGCGATTGGATGGCATATGGAGCAACCACTGCCGCTAATCCAAACGAAAAGATTCCTTTTGGAAAAGGGAATATTAAAGGTGTTATTGGTCCGGAAGGATCAAATAATGCTCAAAAGGCAACAAGTATGATACCAACAGTATTGTTTGGTATTCCAGGTGCCAGCTTTGCCGCTATCGTAATGGCATTGTTTATGTATCTGGACTTTGAACTTGGCACACCAGACTTGGTGTATGATGATAGGTTCTTTGACAGCTTGTTTATTGGATTTATGGGAGCAACAATTGCCGTGTGTGTTATCTGTTTGGTATTTACACGTTGGATTGCAATGATCACATATATTCCATATTGGGTATTTGGACCACTATTACTTGTGTTTGTAACATGGGCATGTGTTCAATATACAGGAGGTTGGGAAGACTATGCCATCTTTATACTATGTAGTATTTTAGGATTAAGTGCAAAGTATTTTAAGTTTAGTCGACCAGCAATGTTGATTGGTTTTATTCTAGCAGATAGAATTGAATCGTTATCATTACAAATGTTTATTCTGTATGATATTCCAAAACTATTAGACAGACCAATCTTTTTAGGTCTTTGTGTAGCAGTTATAGGAATGTTCATTTACGGAGTATTCTTTAATAAAACAAGACTAAACTATAGTTAATATAAGGAGAAACTAAAAATGTTTAAGAAGCTTTTAGCAACTGTCGTAATTACAGCGACAATGGCAACATCGGCACTAGCAGATGTAGTCTTAGTGGTTCCACAAAAACCAGGTTCAGGCACAACAGTTTGGACAGAAATTGTGGCAAAGGAACTTGAACCTTTCTTAGGTGAAAAGATCACAATCAAATTAATTCCAGGTGCACGTGACATTCCTGGTTTCAACAAGTGGCATAATGAACTACGTTTTAAAGACGATCACTTTATGGTATCACATGGTGGTAACGGTGTATCATTCTTACAAGAAAATGTAGACTATGACTACTCACAGTATGAGTCAATTGGACTTATGAACCTAAACATCATTGCGGCAATCCGTGCTGATGCAGATAAAAACAAACCATCATTTAGTTCAGGATCAGGTATGGTTCCAGAAGCGTTTGCAATGACACTTCTAATTTGTGGACCAAACAAATCAGTAGACGAGTATGTTGCTTGTTTTAAAGAAAACGTAACATGGGTTGCAGGTATGAAAGGTTCAGAAAGACGTTTGGCATTCAAACGTGGCGAACTAGCAGGAACACGTGAAAACCCAGCAGCATTTAAAAAGCATGCACAACCAGTTATTGATGCCGGCGATGCAGAGCTTTGGTTCCATCATGGTATCTTAGATGCAGCAAACGCCCGTCACAACGACGATCCAAACTATCCAGGCTACCAGCTTGAGATCTTGTTTGAAGAAAAATGGGGTGTAGCACCAAGTGGTGATTTTTATGATGCATATGTACTTGTAAAATCATTCCGTGATGGTTTACAAAAAGCCATTTGGGCAAACAAAGGTAACCCTAACTCAGCTAAACTACAAGATGCACTTCGTCGTATGTCACAGGACGCAGGCGCAATGGCAAACATTGCCAAGAAGGTTGGTAACTATGAGTGGTTAATTGGTGCAGATGGTGATCAACAACGTGATACATTAATGACTTTTGTTACTGAAGATGCTCTTAAGAACTTAGTTAAGTTCAACACAGAAGCACTAAAACTAAACTCAGTTTACAAAGAAGATTTAGTTAAGTAACTAAACCAGTCCTAACTACCTTAGGAACGTAACGTAAGTTACATTAAAGGGAGCAGCAATGCTCCCTTTTCTATGACTACTATTTTATTAAAGCATCGGTTAACAAAATTGCTAAAAATAATAAATAGTAGTAGTTAATTAAGGAGAAGCATACTAATGAAAGTATTTTTACAAACATTGGCGCTATTATTTTTAGTACTAGGAAGCACAGCATATGCTGATCCTATCGTAACAGAAAGTACTAGTAACAGTACAGTCACAACAAAAGGTGACACAAAAACAACAGTCAAAAGCCCACCACCAAGTGCAATTTCACCTAGTATTAACAGCAGTAATAGTGATTTATGTACTGTTGGCATATCAGGTGCGGTTCAAACACAAATACTAGGTATTAGTGGCGGTTCAACAGTACGTGATTTAAATTGTGAAAGGCTAAAACTAGCCAAAACAATTTATGACATGGGTATGAAGGTCGCAGCCGTAAGTATTATGTGCCAAGACGACAGAGTATTTAGAGCTATGGAAATGGCAGGCACCCCTTGTCCGTTTTTAGGTAAAATTGGAGAAGAAGCCCAGCAGGAATGGGATGCTAACGAAGATTTAAAACCTATAAACAAAGAGGAGGAGACTCGAAAGAATGACAAACTTGAAGGTGCTATGCAAGGCATTGGTATTGTTGGCTTGCTTCTGTTTTTACTCTAGTTTTACACTAGCAACAGATACTGCCGTACCTACCAGCCCAACAACTACGAGTCCAGACACACTAGATTTAAGTGACGGAACCATTACGAATCCACAATATGGATGTCCAAGTGGAACAACAGCTGCACATGTCAACACTTCAAATTGGGGTACAGAAACAGTTCGATGGGGCGAATGTGTTAACACGTTTGCTATTTCTTACGCAATCAATCAAGCACTACAAGGCACAGGTGTAAGCATAGACAAAGTTCATTACAGTTGGCGTTATGTTATGTGCTTTAATACACCTAGCGAATCGGGTTGCAATACTAACATAAGCAACAGAGTAAACACTAGTACAGGTGAAGTTACAGATGACCAATACTTTGATGAACTACAAGTTGTTATTGAAATAACAGATAGCAATGGAAATGTAGTTGAAACCAAAACATGGAACATGGATACTTGGTATCAGTGGAATGCCGCCAACAGTTACAGTGATAATGAAATAAATGTTAATGGTGTACATTGGCAGATACACGAAGATAACATTGAAGTATACAATCACATAGATAAAACAGGAACAATACGCACACCAAATGCAGTAGGTGATGTAAGGTTTAGAATTAGTGGATATGACAAAGGTAATTGGGATGGATATTTTGGACCTGTTATAAACAGATTACAAACTTGGTTTACTTATAGAGCTAACCCATGTGATGATACAGCCTTGTATGATCCTAGTTGCCCAGGCTATGCAACAGCCTATGCGGCATGGGAATACGATCAGAATTGTAGTGCTAATGCACTTTATGATCCAGGTTGTCCTGGATATTCCACCGCATATTACAATCAACAATGTAGTGCAGACCCACTTTATGATAGTGGATGTGATGGATATGCAACAGCATACTACAATCAACAATGTAGTGCAGACCCACTTTACGATAGTGGATGTGACGGATATGAACAGGCTTACCTAACACAACAATGTAACTTAGACTCACATCACAGTAGTTCATGTCCAAATTATAATTGGGCAAACACTGATTACACTATGGATTTAGAAAACAAATCAAATAACAATGACTTTATTGAAATAGTTAAAGCAGATAACACTATGGTATGGTGGGCATTATACTATAATGAATCAGAATTAGACTCAGGCGAGTGGGTTGCTAAATGTAAAACTTATGATAATGGATGTGAAGATGCAGTTATTACTAGTGCTAGTTTTAATTATAATGGTAACCATTACGCATTCTTATATACAAAGGACAAAGACGGAAACACATTTATCCCTACACATGGTGACAGATATAATTTTATGACTGAGACTAAGTTTGATACATTCTGTGATTCAAATGCACTTTACAGTCCAATGTGTGATGGATATGCGACTGCATACTTTACACAACAATGCGATGCCAATCCACTTTACAATAGTGAATGCTCGGGCTATGCAGAGGCATACTTAGAACAGCAATGTAGTATAAGTGCATTACACTCTACATCATGTAGTGGATATGCCGCAGCTTACTTGACTCAGCAATGTAATCTAGATACATTATATAATAGTGCATGCCCTGGTTATGATGCGGCCTATCTTACATTCCAGTGTAATTCAAATGCATTGTATGATGAATCGTGTAGTGGATATGATGAAGCTTACTTAACATATCAGTGTAATGCAAATGTATTATACGATGAAAGTTGTACGGGTTATGCAGAAGCATTTTTTAATGCACAGTGTGAAGCAGACGCAACTTACGATATTCGTTGCACAGGATATGAACAAGCATACTTTGATCAACAGTGTTTATATAATCCACAGTACGATCCATTATGTATAGGATATGTAGCACCAGTTGTTGAAACAAGCCCAGAAGATTTAATAGATGATGGTACAGGAACAGGTGATAGTATTGTTGATAGTGTTATTGAAGTTCCAACATTACCAGTTATTAATTTAATTCCAGACATACCAGAACCAGTAGAAGTACCTCAACCTGAAATAGTTATGCCAGATGTTCCAGAAGTAGAAGTTGTAGTAGTTGAAGTGCCTACACCAGTTGAGCAAATAGAATTAGAAGTAGAAGCACAAATAGAACAAGAATTACAAATAGAAACACTACCAGAGGTAGAAGTAGAGACCGTAGAAAGCGAACCACAAAATGAAACGCAAGATTCACAAGAAGAGTCCAGTAGTGATGTGGAACAGTCAATGGATAGTGACGGGACAGACGAAGATAGTAGCGACTCCGGAGCATCAGAAGAAGATAGTTCCACTGAGGATACTGAAGGAGATACCACAGAAGAAACAGTAGAAGAAGAAGCTACTGAAGAAGAAAGCACAGAAGAAAATGAAACTAGTGACGAAGAAAATGAATCTGAAGAAAATACTGATGAATCTGAGAATGAAGAAGAAAGCAGTGAAGAAGCTACCGAAGAAGAAAGCACAGAAGAGAAACCAGTTGTAAAGAAAAAGACTACTAAAAAACTAACAAAGGCACAAAAAGAAAAAGCAAAGAAAGAAAAGATGAAAGAAATTATTAAAGATAAGTTAAAAAAGTTAGCAGATGATATGGGTAAAGCACAAACGCTAGAAGCTCAGCAAGCCTTACAACAAATCATTGCTGCCTTAATTAACTATGTTCCAGGATTTAATGCTTACGGAGAGTTAGCAATACCAGGAGTAGATTTCTATCAATCAGATGAAATATATAAAGATAAAAAAGTTCCAGAAAATCTAAGAGGGTTAAGGAATGGACTTGCAAGTGAATTACTTTGGAATAAGATGGTTGACGAGCAATATGAAGGAATGGAGTAAACACAATGAGTGATAAAACAACATTAGAAGTAGGTGGATTAAAGTTTACCGGTGGTAAACTATTTCTAGTACTAACAATTCTAAGTACTTTAGGTGGAGCTGCTTGGGGAGGTTTTGAATTCTATAATGACTATAGAAACATGAAAGCCAAGATAGAAAAGTATGTAGCACCTGATTTAAGTGGAATATATGCAGACCTTGAAGTAGTTAACGCTAAACTTGACGAAGCACTAGATTATTCTAAAGATATCAAAAACGGATTACGTGATGATATTGTTAGATTAGAACGTATTGTTGATCAAGTAGAAGATGATGTAAACAAAGTTGAAGATAATGTACGTGAGCAAATTGATTTAGCTGATCAACGTTTTGAAAACAAACGTGACCAGTTGCTAACTGATTATCAACAAAAAGCAGATAGTCTAACAACAAGTACCGACTTAAAACTTAAAGAATTAGAAAGTAGACTTAACAAAAGACTACAAAGAGCTTTAGATAATCCACTAGCTCAATAATAAAATTAAATACAACACCTCCCAATGGGGGGTGTTTTGTATTATCATAAATATAACTATACTTAAACAACCCCAACAAACACTTGACATTTTCACCTATATAATGTATTATAGCGTATACAATGACAAGATTATTTAAAGAGAATACTATATGTTAGATGTTTTTATGTTAACATTCGGCGAACCCGAAGCAGATGAAAATTTTGAAATACTAAAACTAAAAGCCCCACATGCCAAACGCATAGACAATGTACAAGGATTATTGCAAGCACACCAGGCTGCAGCAGAAGAATCACGTACAGGTTATTTTTATGTATGTGATGCAGATGCAGTAATACAAGAAAACTTTGCATTTAAGTTTGAACCTAGTGATAGACGAGAAACTTATCCAGGTGTAAAAGAAACAGAATGTGTGTTTACTTATCGTAGTCATAATCCTATTAATGATTTGATATACGGATATGGTGGACTTAAATTGTTTCCTAAAAAGAATTTACTAGCAGTAACAGAATTTAAAGTAGACATGACTACAAGCATTGGTGCAAAGTTTGTGCCTAAGTTTGAAATTGCAAACACTACTGCATTCAATACAGATCCATTTAACACATGGCGTAGTGGATTTAGAGAATGTACTAAGTTAGCAAGTAATATTATTGATCACAACAAACAAGTTGATGATGCATACAGATTAGAAGTATGGTGTACTAGAGGTGAGAACAGACGCTATGGTGATTATGCAATACTAGGTGCTCAACAAGGTCGAGACTTTGGAACACACTACAAAGGCAATACAGAAGCATTGCGTAAGATAAACGATTGGGAATGGTTAAAGGAAACATTTAATGAAGCACTCTGATTTTACAGATAAATTTCATTGGCTAAATGGAATAAGTGAATACTTCCGTGCAACTGGGCAAGAAGAAAAATACGAGCCAATATTTAAAGCATTATATCATCAAAACTATTATCGCAAACGTGATATATTACATGAACTGATGACTAAAAAATATGAAGGTATGGATAAGGTTCCTGATCATTTGCTTAGGTCTTGGATAAACATGCTACTAAACGAACACATGGATGATGTAGAAGTAAAAACAGAATTAATTACTAGTCTAATTGCTACTGTATCAGGAGATGACTTTGTTGATCGTATCGCTAAGTTCATTGATTATTTTACAGTAGATCATAACACTGATATGCTCTTACCCGACTTAGGTGATTTCTTATCACGTGGTCAAGTAAAAAGTAAAATATGGTTAGCAACTGAACTAGCAAAATGTATAGAAGGTAAATTAGGTAATGTAGTATTTTATGGTGGCTGGTATAACTTTGTAGCATATTTTTTGTTTTCACAGTTTGAAGTAGATAAAGTGTATAGTATTGATACTGACCCTACTGTTATTCAACCAACTGAACGTTTATATATTAAAGAAGTTACACAAGGAAAGTTTGAAGCAGTAACTTATGATGTTAATAAAATTAAATGGGATGGTAAAACTATGATTTATAATGCTCATCATTCAGAACAAAAAGATAAAATACATATGGTAATAAACACAAGTTGTGAACATATGAATAACGAATGGTTTGATAACTTACCAGACGGTACTCTTGTTGTGTTACAAACAAATGATTATTTTGAGAACGAGCAACATAGTAATTGTTGCAAAGATTTAGAAGAAGCCAAAAATAAATATTCTATGCAAAGTGTAATGTATGAAGGTGAGTTAGATACTTCTCTATATAATAGATTTATGCTGATTGGCATAAAATAAAGAAATAGGATTTGTATGGAAGATGTTATTTACATAGATTTTGTTATAGATGATTTCACTGAGCATTCAGACATAGATGCATGTTGTAAAATATCAGCAGAGATTGGATCTAAAGGATTATTGTATGGTCCAGACTTTTGGTTCCATGAAGCATTTGTAGAAGATGGCCAACAGATTCTTAAATTTGGATTCAAAGACAAACACGAAGCTATGTTAATTAAACTAGCAGGAGTACAAAAGTTAACAACACTACATTAGTCATGCCAGCAGTAATAAAGTTTTATACAGACGAATATACAAACAATAAAGATATGTTTGCTACGTATGATGCTATTGGAAATATAGCATCGTTATTGAGAGCTGAAGGTTTTGTATATGGTGAAGATGTTAGACTAGCAGAAGTATATTATAAAGAACAAAATGGTAGGCAAATAATAGCATTTGAATTTGTAGACGAACGCAAAGCAATGTTATTAAAACTAAAAGGAATTAATAATGGATAAAGAATTATGGGACGTAATACTTGATGGATTTTCATTAAGAGAATTACAAAAAGAGGCGGCTAAAGCAATTAGTACAATGCCCGCAGATAATAATAGTATTCATAAATTTAATAAAGTAGCACATCATAATAGCCAATTATGGTACAGAGCAGTTATTATTCATTACTGTGAAGAACATGGTGGATTTCCTAGTGAAATTGGACCTGGCAAAGATGTAAAATTAATAATGGAGGATTAGGAATGGTACCTAAAGAATTATATAAAATAGAAGATATAGGCGGAGAACTTGTTAAAGATAACGAAACTTATACCCTCAAAGACAACACACTATTAAATAATTTAGTGGTTAGTTCCACAAACCTAAAACCATATAAAAGTACAAACGGTCATACACATCCTGGGCAAGAAGAAGTATATTACTTTGTTAAAGGTGCAGGCACAATGTATTTAAATGATGTTCCAAGATTTGTAGAAGCAGGTGATGTTGTACTAATAGAAGATGGAGTACATCATAGAGTTAGTACAGGACCAAGTGGATTATATTTTGTTTGTGTGTTTGACGGAAAGCGATCACATTAATGGAATTATTATTAACCAACGTAGTTTATGTTGGGTACAGATTATTAGTAACTGCACATATTGTAAAATTCTTTAATAAATATATGTTCTACTCGGCTGCAGTTTTAATAGCGGCTCAAGTGAGTTTTTTATATGACGGCGGAATATTTGCTTGGTTCTTTCAAGCACAAGCATTACCTTCCATGAATGAACTTATACAAGCCAACGTATTATACACACTTAGAGTAGGAATAGCATGGGCATTTATATATTGGTTGTGGCAGATAAGAAAACTTAATTATTATCTAGCAGTGTTTATTGGAGCAGAAGCAACTTTTATAGTTGACTATTTTATATTTGATGGAGTATTTTAATGTATGACTACAAACAAATAAATGAAGTACACTTAGAAGTTACACAACGATGTAACGCAAGTTGTCCAATGTGCGACCGTAATGAGAATGGCGGAGCAGTTAATCAACATATCAAAAACAATTTACAAGAATTAACATTAGATGATTGCATAGATATATTCCCACACGATTTTATTGCACAACTAAAGACAATGTATATGTGTGGTAACTTAGGTGATCCTATTAGTGCTAGAGATACATTAGAAATATTTCAGTGGTTTCGTGATTGTAATCCTGACATGTGGTTAAGCATGAACACAAACGCAGGTGCTAGAGATCCACAGTGGTGGGCCGAAGTTGCTAAAGTAATTGGCCGTAATGGTTGTGTTATCTTTAGTGTAGATGGGTTAGAGAATACAAATCATTTATATAGACAAGGTGTGCAATGGGATAAAGTAGAGCGTAACATGAAAGCATTTATTGCCGCAGGCGGTAGAGCTAGATGGGATTATTTAATATTTGAACATTCAGAATGTGATGTAGAACGTGCAGAACAGTTAGCTAAAGAGTGGGGAGTTGAACGCTTTATGAAAAAGAAGACTGGACGTTTTATTAATACAAACAGTGAAAAGAAAGAAACACATCAAGCAAAGAATCGCAAAGGTGCTGACATGCAACAACTTGCTAAACCTAAAAAAGCAGAGCATCAAAACCTAGCATTATTAAAACAAGAAGAGATTGAAAAAACATACGGCAGTATGATGGATTATTACAATCAAGCCACAGTAAAATGCAAAGTAGCAGGTAAGGATACTAAGAGTATTTTTATTACCGCAGAAGGATTAGTTATGCCTTGTTGTTGGACTGCTGGTCGTATGTACAAATGGTGGCACAGTGATCCTAAAGTAGAACAAATATGGGACTTCATAGATGCAGCAGGTGGCAAGGACGGAATCAGTGCTAAAGTAAATGGTATTGAGGGTGTATTTGCTAGTGGAATTATGAAAGACATACAACGCAGTTGGGCATTCAATAGTATCAAAGAAGGCAAACTAGGAGTATGTGCCCAGAAGTGTGGTACAGAATTTGATCCATACGCAGAGCAATTTAAATAAATACATAACATGATAGAACTATTCCTTAATGCAATACCTAATGTCTTGGCCGCAATGTTGGTTGGGACAACTGCTGGCGGACTAGTGCAAGCATGCGAAGAAGATATCCCTAAACTAACAAAACTTAAACCAAGATTAACGGAAGTTATGATTGAAAGAGAAGTAGACGAAGATATACAAAATGCCTTTTGGGCATCTTACGATACTGCATACATCAAAGAAAAAGATATAACATTACCTTGCGAAGAAGCCTTAATTGCATTAGGCAGTTCAAAAGAAGAAGTAGACGAAATTCTCAAAGACGCAAGCTCTAGAACCAGAGACGAAAACAAAGTAATAATAGATCAAAGGCATCATTAAATGACTGATAAAAGACCAGCCTGTTATGCCCCATGGATAACAACATATGAGTACCCACAAAAAATTGTTCCTTGTTGCGAATGGAATGGAAAAAGTGGAAGATACATAGGAACAGAAGAACATATGTCTTTAGATGATC
>ERZ802831.881-NODE-881-length-15322-cov-14.5699_pt1 | contig 15322 bp, 16 predicted proteins | sample MGYA00345655_ERZ802831 | MGnify/ENA primary metagenome ERZ802831 (study PRJEB30503, sample SAMEA104212376) | marine metagenome | biome: Westerlies Biome; feature: [SRF] surface water layer (ENVO:00010504) within the epipelagic zone...; material: water...
TTCGCCTTTATGACCCGAGTGGCCATGTTGGCCGAGCAGGCCGATCACCATCCTAACTGGTCTAATGTGTATAACGTCGTCACCATCGGCTTAACGAGCCACGACGCTGACAATACAGTCACAGACAAAGATCTGCTCCTTGCACAGGGCATTAACAGGGTCTTGGCCGAGGATTCCTAGCTAGACTCCCAAGATCAATGGCCTTTGAAGCACGCATCAAAGCCTTGATGGTTTCACCCGTACTTTCGAACTGTGAGGAAAGTCGAACAGTGCCGGATTGGTGCAAGACTTTTATTGTTGTCAGCCTGCGCATTCGCTAAATTGCGCGCTGGTTTGTCACACACAAAGGAGCAGTTGGATGCCTAAGATCACCTTTATTGAACATGATGGTACGCAGCATGTCGTAGACGCAGAAGTCGGTAAAACCGTCATGCAGGCGGCCATGGATAATCTGGTGCCGGGTATTGATGCAGACTGTGGTGGCGAGTGTTCCTGTGCGACCTGTCATGTCATGGTGAATGCAGACTGGACGGGCACTGTGGGCGAGCCGAACGAGGCAGAGGATTCTATGTTGGATCTCAACCCAGAGCGTGCTGCAAACTCGCGCCTGTCCTGCCAAATGACCGTCAGCGATGATCTCGATGGTTTGATTGTTGATCTACCGGAGTTCCAATTCTGATGAGCGAAGCACCGACCCTAAATATGGCGGACTTTGAGCCGCAAGATCTTGCGCTTGAGGACATTGACGTCAGCCAGCGCAGTATCTGGATAGAGGACAAGAAAATGGCCTTCTTCGACCGCCTGCGGGACGAAGCACCAGTCCACTACTGCAAAGATTCCGAGTACGGCCCGTACTGGTCGGTGACACGCTACAAAGACATTATGGAGATCGACGGTAATTGGCAGGATTTTTCCTCAGAGCCCGCAATTACAATTGTCGAACCTGAAGAAGATTTCCCGCTGCCTATGTTCATCGCCATGGATCCGCCGGTGCACGATGAGCAGCGTAAAACCGTGCAAGGTTCGGTGGCGCCAGCCAACCTCAAGCTGATGGAAGAAACCATTCGATCGCGCACCCAACAGGTGCTGGACGATCTTCCCGTCGGTGAGCAGTTTGACTGGGTGGATCGAGTCTCCATCGAGTTAACCACGCAAATGTTGGCAACACTTTTTGACTTTCCCTTCGAAGATCGTCGCAAGCTTACGCGCTGGTCAGATGTGGCGACCGGTGACGAAGAGAGCGGGATCGTGGAGAGTGAGGAGGCACGGCAGGCAGAACTGTATGAGTGCCTTGAGTACTTCACGCGCCTGTGGCACGAGCGCGAGGAGAATGGCGAGCGCAATGACCTAGTGTCGATGCTCGCGAACGGCGAGGCAACAAAAAACATGTCGCCCCAAGAGTATCTGGGCAATCTGATTTTGCTCATCGTGGGTGGCAACGACACCACGCGAAACTCGATGACCGGTGGTGTTTGGGCCCTGAATCAAAACCCGGGTGAATACGCCAAACTGCGTAACAATCCTGGCGTCATTCCCAACATGGTTTCCGAAATTATTCGTTGGCAGACACCGCTGGCGCACATGCGCCGCATCGCCAATAAGGACTATGTCCTCGATGGACAAACCATCAAGGCTGGCGACAAAGTCATCATGTGGTACCTGTCAGGCAATCGTGACGAGCGTTCTATCGACCGGCCAAACGAATTCATCATCGATCGGGACAAGGCGCGGCAGCATTTGTCCTTCGGTTTTGGTGTACATCGCTGCATGGGTAACCGACTAGCGGAAATGCAGCTGAGAGTACTGTGGGAGGAAGTGCAAAAGCGCTTTCACATGATTGAAGTGATTGGTGAGCCCGAGTTAGTGCCGTCAAACTTCGTGCATGGGTACACCCAAATGCAGGTGGTTCTGCATCCGCACTGATTCGGCAAGGTAGGCGCAGCCAGCTTTCGAGCTGGCTTTTTTTTGCATCAGATTCAGAGCATTGAGGAGCATTGATGGCGGTATATAGCGATGGCGAGGTAGAACTGGCCTACGAAGTTCACGGCACAGGTTTTCCGATTTTGTTGATCGCGCCTGGCGGGCTGCGCTCAGAGCGGGGCATGTGGCGGGGTAGTCCGCTGAACCCTATTGCCGTGCTGAGCGATCACTTCCAAGTTATCGCCATGGATCAACGTAACGCGGGTGAGTCCACAGGGCCCATAGAAGGTGATCACGGCTGGCATACCTATACTCAAGATCAATTGAGCTTGATGTCGCACCTTGGCTACGAGCAATTCGCGGTTGTCGGTATGTGTATTGGTGGACCGTACATATTGAACTTGCTGAAGAGCGCGCCGCAACGCATTGTTGCCAGCGCGGTCATGCAAACGATCGGGCGAGACAATAATCGTGAGGAGTTCCTAGCGATGTTCGACGGCTGGGCTGAGCATTTGCACTCAGCAGACCCGCAAGCCTATCCGCAGGAGGCATTGGCCAATCAGCGCCGCCGTATGTTCGAAAACGAGCTGACTTTTATGGCAATGGATGAAGAGGAGATTGAAGAATTCTCGCAACCAATGCTCATCCTTGATGGTGCAGACACTTATCATCCTGCAGCGTCGTCACAGCGACTTGCCGAATTACAGCCCCACGCGCAGCGCATTCACGAATGGAAGCAAGCACCAGCGTTGCAGGCGGCTACCGAGGCATTCGTGGCTTTCTTCCAAGCCCATGCGGCATCCTCCCGCTGAATCAGATGGTCTGATCACCCGCAATGGGTGCCTATGTTGGATGGCTGGTATAAGGTAGCGGGCTCGCCGCAAAGCAAGATAAACGCTGACCGGCGGCCGCATTTTTCACCATGACAGCAGGAGTCCCCATGTCGTTAGTAGCAGTAATGGAAACCAATAAGGGCACAATTCGGCTGGATTTGTATCCAGAAGAAACGCCAGTAACCGTCGCCAACTTTGTCAATTTGGCGCAGCGTGGTTTCTATGATGGATTGTCATTCCACCGCGTAATTGACGATTTCATGGTTCAGGGTGGCTGCCCCCAGGGCACTGGCACCGGCGGACCCGGCTATCGCTTCGCAGATGAATTTGTGCCCAGCCTGCGTCACGACGCGCCGGGTAAATTTTCGATGGCAAATGCTGGCCCGGGCACTAACGGTTCACAGTTTTTCATCACCCATGTGCCGACCCCATGGCTCGATGACGCGCACAGTATTTTTGGCGCAGTTCAGTCGGATGGCGACCAAGACATTGTCAACGCAATCGCCCAAGGCGATAGCATCGTCAGCGTCACCATAGAAGGCGAGACCCAAGCACTACTGGATAGCGTAGAGCAGATTGCCGATTGGAACGCAGCACTGGACGGTTAATGTCCGCGCGTTTCGATACTGATAAGAGAGGGAGGGGTAATGAGTGACAAACTGCTATTTGCGGATCTTAAAGTGATCGATATGAGTAGTTGGATCGCCGCGCCGGTAGCAGCGACCATGTTGGCGGACTTCGGCGCACAGGTTATTAAGATCGAGCCGCCGGAAGCCGGAGACGGCTACCGCAATTTTGCGCTCATGGCGTCTACGCCGACCAGCGATGTCAATTACACCTGGCAGATGGACAATCGCAACAAGCGCTCACTGGCCCTGAATCTCAAGACTGAGGAAGGTCGAAAACTGCTGCGCCAGTTGGTCGCCGAAAGCGATGTCTACGTCACCAACACGCCGCATCCGATGCGTCGAGCATGGGGCCTGACTTACGAAGACCTTGCCGCCCTCAACCCAAGATTGATTTACGCATCCTTAACCGCCTACGGTGAGTTAGGACCTGAGCGAGATCGAGAGGGTTTTGATTTGGTTGCCTACTGGGCACGTTCTGGGCTCATGGATTTGGTGCGCGCGCCGGGTGCGGACCCAGCGCCAGCGCTTCCGGGCATGGGCGATCACCCTACCGCGGTAAGTCTCTATGCGGCCATTCTCACCGCGCTGTTCAAACGCCAGCAGACCGGAGAGGGCAGTCATGTTCATACTTCTCTGCTGGCGAACGGTATGTGGTCAGCATCCTGTATCGCGCAAGGTGTGTTCGCGGAAGCGGATTTCACTTTGTATCACCATCTTTCCAGCCATCTTTTTACTCGTCTGCTCTACGAGGCCGCAGATGGCCGCTGGCTGCAATTTAGTATGGTGCGCACCGACGAGGAGGTGGACATGCTGTTTACCGCCATAGGGCGACCAGACTTGCTGCTCGATCCTCGCTTCGTTACCGCTGAGCTGCGCGTTGAGCACGGCAATGTCCTGGTCGAAGAAATGAAGGCGGCCTTAATTTCTGAAACGTCTGATCACTGGATGCAGGTGTTAACCGAGCTGGGCGTTCCGGTTGCCCTCGTCGGCCGAGTTGATGAACTCACATCAGACCCTCAGGTCATCGCGAACAACATGGCCATCACTCCCACGCCAGAGGTTGGCATGCCGAGTGTGATTAACCACCCGCTGAATGTTGAAGGGTTGGCTACCCGGCCTGCAGGGCCAGCACCGGATCTGGGCGAGCACAGTGAAGCGATATTGGCTGAACTGGGCTATACACCAACAGACATCGCTCGCGCCAAAGAGCAGGGCGTTATTTAGACGAGGCATTCTGCCCCCATGCAAATGCAGACTCCCGATGTGCGAGACCTACTGTTGTTGGGTGGCGGCCACAGCCATGTGCAGGTGTTAAAACACTTTGCCATGCAGCCGGTGCCGGGGGTTCGCCTGACGCTCATTTCAGATGACTATGTTTCGCCATATTCAGGCATGGTGCCGGGCTACATCGCCGGGCACTACAGTTTAGAGGAGATTCAGATCGCCCTTGAGCCGTTGTGCCGACGGGCGGGAGCACGATTCATCTGCGCAAAGGTCACAGGGCTCGACCGCGACGGCGGCCGCGTGCTGATGGCGGGGCGCCCGGCTCTGCGCTATGACGTGTTGTCTATCAACAGTGGGGCACAGCCCAATTTACAGGGTTTGCCAGGCATTGCGGTCAAGCCCATTAGCGGTTTTTTGACTCAGTGGCCGGAGCTGCTAGCCAGCATGAGCTGCGAGGTGACTGGCGATGCTGGCAGTCCTGCATCAAGCGCGCCAGCAAGGGACGGTGTCACGCTAGTTGGCGCCGGTGCCGGCGGTATAGAAGTGGCTTTTGCCTGCCGTGCCAGTATGCCTGCACAGGTGCCAATCAAACTCATAGGGCCAACGCTCTTGCCCGGCTTGAATCGCGCTGCGAGAAAGCGGGTCAGACAGGCGATGCGCGAAAAGAACATTGAATATATCGCCCAGAGGGTCACCAATGCCTGCACCACGGCGGACGGCTTTCGTGTCACGCTAGCCAACGAATCCGTCGAGGAAGCAGGGCAGCTGTTGTGGGTAACGGATGTACGCGCTCCTCGCTGGCTGGCCGAGTCGGGCCTTGATTGCGATGACAAAGGCTTTGTTCGAGTCAATGCATCCCTGCAATCCCTTAACGACCGCCGTATTTTTGTAGCGGGGGATGCTGCGCATTTGCAGGGACGCGAGCGCGCTAAGGCTGGCGTGTTCGCGGTACGGGCCGCGCCGATTTTGGCCGCTAACTTAGCGCGCGCGGTGCAGGGCTTGCCGCTGCAAGGGCCAAAGTCACAGTTCGCACCGCAGAACAATTTCTTAACGCTGATTGGTTTGGGAGCCCCGGATCAACCCGATGCCTTAGCCATTCGCGGCGCTTGGGCATTGCGCGGTAAGCTTTTTTGGCGCCTCAAAAACTGGATCGATCAGCGTTTCATTCGCCGTTTCAACGAATTACCGGCAATGCATACCCCGTCGCTGGATTTGCCTGCGCCCCTTGCCGCTGCGTTGCCAGACGACCCCATGCGCTGCGGAGGCTGCGGTGCCAAGCTCGCTGCAGATCCGCTCAGGCGGGTGCTGCAAAAACTACCCTCACAGTCAGCGGCCCATGTAACCTTGGGCATTGGCGACGATGCTGCCGAGGTACGTCATGGCACGGCAACCACACTGCTCAGCGTTGATGGCTTTCGCGCCATGATCGACGACCCTTATTTGCTCGGCAGGATTTGCGCCCATCACAGCCTCAATGACCTCTATGCCATGGGCGCGCAGCCCGCTTCAGCGCTGGCGTTAGCGACGATCCCACTCATGGCTGAGGCGATGATGGAAGATGACCTCCACCAGTTACTCCGCGGGGTCGTCGATGTGCTTAACGCAAGCCACACCCCCTTAGTGGGCGGGCATTCCGCTGAGGGTGCGGAACTGAGCATCGCCCTAACGGTCACGGGAAACCCCGGCCAAACCACGCTGACCAAGTCAGGCGCGCAAGTGGGCGATACGTTGTTACTCACCAAGCCCCTAGGCACTGGGGTCATCCTCGCTGGGGCGATGCGCGGCATTCATGTGTCAGGTGCTGTGGCTGCCGCGGTCAATTGCATGGATAGCAGCAATGCGGCTCCAGTTGAGATCCTGCGCAACTACGGGGTGAATGCGTTGACTGATGTCACAGGGTTTGGGCTGCTCGGACACCTATCTGAGATGTTGCGGGGTAGCGACTGTGGGGTGTCCTTGCGCCTTAAGGACATACCCCTACTGCCGGGAGCGTTGCTCATGGCGAGGCAGGGCATTGCCAGTTCGCTGCAGGCTGCGAATGCGTTAGCCCTTGCTGACTTCACCTTGGCAGCAGATCTTGACCCAGAGCGTCTGGCGTTACTGAGCGATCCGCAAACCTCTGGTGGTCTATTGGCAAGTGTGCCCGCGCGCCAAGCTGATGCGTGCTTAAAAGCCCTTCAGGCTCAGCAGATCGACGCTGCCAAGATTGGTGAGATTGTGCCCGCGCCAACTCGCTTGATCAGCTGAAAAGCAAGGCCTTGAGGACGACGGCTAAAAGTAGGCTGCCATGGCAGGTCGAAAACGATCCATATCGACCAAGAATGAATCATGACCCTGCAAACTTTCCAGTGGGACAAAGGCGACATCTGCAACCTTCTCTGCCAGCGCGTCGGCCAGGGCTTGTTGCTGAACCAGCGGAAACAAGATGTCTGTACCGACACCGATCACCATGGCGGACTCGAGCTGCAGGCTACTGAAACTGGCGGTTAGGCTACCGCCATGGTCGAGGCCGTCGAACAGGTCCATGGCTCGTGAAAGGTATAAATAGCAATTGGCATCAAAGGATCCGGTGAACCGGTTTGCATGGCTCTCAAGGTAGGATTCCACCTCAAAATCAATGCCAAAGGGGGTATCTGATTCAGTGAAATCCGGTGCACGTTCACGACCAAACCGTTCTGCCCATTCCTGACCTGAGCGGTAGCTGATCATGCCTAGTTTGCGTGCTAGGCGCATACCGGTAATCGGGCCATGACCTTTGGTGTCGTACTGTCCGTTTTGCCAGAGCGGGTCTTTGCGAATGATTTCGCGCTGCAGCGAGCGCAGGGCGATCGCATGCGGCAGCGCCCGGGCAGCGGAAGAAATCGACACCAATCGTTTGCAACGTGCAGGTTGTTCGAGGGCAAAGGCGAGGGCAGTCATACCACCCATGGACGCGCCAACCACGGTATGCAGTTGGTCAATGCCTAGGTGATCAAGCAGATGCGAGGCCGAAATGGCGATGTCCTCTACGGTGAGTACCGGAAACTCCAATCGGTAGGGCTTCTGGGTTTCAGGATTGTCGCTGGCAGGACCCGTGCTGCCGAAGCAGCTGCCAAGGGAGTTGATGCAGATGATGAAGTAGCGGTCGGTATCTAAGGGCTTGCCGTGTCCAATCATGTCCTCCCACCAACCTGCCGAAGGGTCCTTAGGCGAGGAAGCAGCATGAGCTGAGGGTGACAAGCCAGTGAAAATCAGCACCGCATTGTCGGCGCTCGCATTCAATTCACCCCAAGTTTCAAATGCGATAGTAGGCGACTCGAGGTGACCGCGTTGCATGGCAAAACGACCCTGAATCTCAAGAAATTTAACTGCTCTCACTTGTTCTCCCCAGTGTCGGGTAAACAGTATGAGATTGGTGCGCGAAGTTCCAATCTACGAGGACTCTAAGCATAGATCGCTCAGTCATTAGCGCTCAGTCATGAGCATTGTTGAGGGTGCTGCTAGGTGGCGGGACTTATTGAGGATTTTCGCCGGTCACTGAAAATGTCTGAGAGACTTGTTCTGCAGTCATCAAAATATCGTCGATCTGCGCCAGCGCCAATTCATCGAAAGAAATGCCGAGGAAAGCCGTCGTCGACAGTTCGATAAAAAGCTCCAACAGCTGTTCCTCTGAGACCACTGCATTTAAGTCGACGAATAGCTTAGTGAAAAACCCCGAGGCGGCCATTTGATCTGTGGCGTTGAGGTGCAGTAACAGGTCTTCAAATTTCGGCCGAAGAGTGTCTTTGACGGATTCGATTGCATTCATCGGCAGCACCTTGCAAGCCACATCGTGAACTCGCTGTGAACTTTCCGTGCTAAATCTTTGCTTTCTCTTCACCGCCTTAGCGCAACACTAAGGCCCCATGAAGAAGCTGTTTCGATGGATCAATCCGATGGTGTTTGCTGCCTCGCGAACCCCTCTTCATTGGCTATTCAGCCATCAGGTCATGGTTCTCCGATTTAAAGGACGGCGCAGCGGTCGTGCTTTTGCAATTCCCGTTAGCTACATGCCCGGCGATGCGGCGCACGGTAGGCAACTACTGTGTATGACAGACATTAGTGGTCTGTGGTGGAGAAATTTGCTTGAAGCGAGATGTATACGAATTGTGCATAAGGGGCAGCAAAAGGACGCCTGCGTCAGAGTGATCGAGTCAGACCTATGTAAAAAACGCGACGCCCTAGCCGGCTTTTGCCGCCGCAGCCGTGTGAGCGCCTTTTTTCCAGGTGTCGGCAGGCAGGCAGGGGAACCCATTAGGGAGGAACTCGCGGCGGCGGCGGAGCGGCATGTGTTGATTGAGCTGACATTGGTTGCCTGAGCAAAAGGCCCTGATTTGCCAGCATCGATCTGGGTGAACCGCGGCTTTGTATGCTGAGTCGGACGCAGCTGTACCCGCGTTTTCGAGATACTCAGCCTTCCATTGTGATCTGGCAAACCCTAACTTCTGCGTATTCGTCCTGCCAATCTAGGCGCTCGAGAAACTGTTCTCTGGCGTAGCCGCCAAAATTCTCTAGCATGTAGGCCTGCACGGCATCCGCAAATACTCTGAGCCCATCCAAAACGGTTGGGGCGGTGACCCGAATCTCGATGTCGAAGGGTTCTATGGGTAGCTCGTCTTCGTCATAACCCCACACATCACTCATCCGATAAGCGATAGGGTCCACGGGCTGTAGCTGCAGCATCTGTAATGCCACATGTCCGCCGTCCTCTGGTTCGAAATGCCACTTTCCATGCTGCACAAATATCTCCTCGGGTGAATCTTTATTTTGACAGGCGCCTAAGCTAATCGAGATTGACTGAAATGCTGCAGGCGGAAAGTAGCGAATGGGTGCAGAAATGTCCTATTTGATCGGGCACTCCATTGCGACAAACTTGGGACAAGTCATGCACCCGCTGCTTTCCGTGGGCATCGTGCAGTCCAGACGTCCAGATTCAGGGAACAGCATGCAGCAAATGTCATTAGGGGCCGATGCGGCACCGACCGATTGGTGCGACTCAAGCCAGCCAGCTTGGCCACCGCAAGCGTCTCGTGCACAAGGGCTTGAGCAACTTGAGGCGTTTATCAGCAAGGCTGGTCGCGCTTACCAAACCCACCGCAACACCGACTTAGGACCCGGGCGACACGGCCACGTGTCATTGCTCTCGCCCTATCTGAGGCATCGCTTGATAGACGAAACCGAGGTGCTATCTCAAGTGCTTGCAGAGCACTCCCAAAGCGAGGCGTTTAAATTCGTACAGGAAGTATTTTGGCGCAGCTATTGGAAAGGTTGGTTGGAGCAACGCAGCCTGCTTTGGCCAGAATATCAGCAGCAGTTGCCGGGCATTCTGCAACGCCAGACACAGAATCGCCGACAGAGTGACGACTATAATGCTGCGGTGAATGGAGCCACGCACATTGCCTTGTTTAATGAGTGGTGTGAGGAACTCGTTCGCACAGGCTACCTGCATAATCATGCGCGTATGTGGTTTGCCTCGATCTGGATCTTTACGCTGAAGTTGCCTTGGCAGCTTGGTGCAGACTTTTTTGTGCGTCATCTAATGGACGGCGATCCAGCCAGCAACACCCTAGGTTGGCGATGGGTGGCTGGCTTGCATACGGCAGGCAAGTCGTACTTAGCCACTGCCAAGAACATTAAAACCTGTGCGCAAACGCGTTTGGCAGGACGCAGCGATCAAGAGCTAGGTCTGAACAAGCTTGCAACCTCTACGTTCAACCTGCCCGAGCACTTGTCAGCCAAGGCGCTACAAAAGACAGAAATACGCTGGCCTGCACCGGAAACTGCCGACCCCGCCGGATACCAGGCGAATCACGGTCGCACCGCATTGCTGTTAACGGAAGAAGATCTGACATGGATGCCGTCGCAACAGCCACAGGGGATTGTGGCCTTGAGTGCATCACCGCGCAGTGTCATCGCCAGCTGCAGCGACGTCGTTCGCCACTTTACCGAATCAGCCATCCATGACGGCCTGCAGCGCTTCACCGGTCATTACGCATCGCTGGGACTGCCCTGCGCCGAATCTGCCCTAGACGATGAGGCCTTGGTGCGGTGGCTGGTAGAACAACGGATGGACGCAGTGGTGTGTGCCTACGCGCCCATGGGACCAACGCGTCTACGCCTTCGAGCATTGCGCGGCCAGTTGGCCTGCAAGGGCATCAGCATGCGCATGCAGATGCGCGATTACGATCGTCTGGTATGGCCCCATGCCAGCCGCGGCTTCTTCCAGCTTGGCAAACGCATTCCTGAATTCTTGGACATCATGCGGCTCGGCGCATAGCGGTGGGCGGCTGCTAGGCCCACGTTGCCCATGTCTCCAGCGGCATGCGATCTGATACCAGCGTGTTAACCGGAGCGTTAGGATCCCGATAGCCAATGGCCATGCCGCAAAACAGCATCAGGGAGTCAGGTGTTTGCAGAAATGAAGCCACGGCGTTGGGTCTGGTGGCCCAAGCCTCTTGGGCACAGGTGTCGATGCCTGATTCCTGAGCTAGCAACATAAAGGTCTGCAAAAACATGCCGAGGTCTGACCACTGTGGTGGTCCCATGGTTTTTTCGATCAGGCAAAAGAATGCTGCGGGCGCGCCGAAGAATTCGAAATTTCGCGCCAGATGCGCAAATCGGGCAGCTTTATCCTCCCGCGGTATGCCCAGCAAACCATACATATCTTCACCAACCTTGAAGCGGCTGTCTCGATAGGGGGAGGGCAATTCCCGTGGGTAGATCTCATAGGCAGGTTTTTCTCGAACCTCCTGCGATGCCATGTGCTGCAAGAATGCCTGCATGCGTGCGCCGTTGATCACCTGTATCTGCCAAGGTTGTACATTACCGCCAGAGGGTGCTCGGGCAGCTTTCGTAAGTAACTCCCGAAGCAGATCATCACTGACTGGTGTATCGAGAAAGGATCGAATGGAGCGGCGGGCGGCGACGGCGTCACTGACGTTCATGAAGGTTCTCTCCTTTTTTCCTGTGCAGGGCGACCGGCAGTGCCGGTCGCATACGCGTTGTCCTACTTGAGCGCTGCGCCGTAGGTGTCTTCGTTGAAGCCAACGATGATGTGCTTACCAACAACAGCCGTCGGCGCTCGAAGGTTGCCAGTACTGCCAAGCATGGCGTCGAGAGCTTCCTCCGAGGCCTTGCTGCCACCAGCAAATTCCGTCACTTTTTTACCCTTGGAGACCACCATGGTTTTGGCCTTGGCCAACAACGCCTCGGCGTCCTCGCGCTGAAGTTTGCGGCTGGCGGGTATGGTCTCTGAAATTTCTATGTTGCTTGCTTCCAAAAACTTGGATGCTCGAGTACAGCTAGTTCATCCGCCGCGAAAGTAATACCAATCGACTTTTTTGCTCATGTTTTTGTCCTGTTATGACTGAATCCGTGATGGTTGCTGCGCCTCCTTCGAAAAGCGCATGTTGTGATTATAGGGAAATCCGACGTTCGTGTGCTATGGCTTCACACGCTATGGATTTACGCGTTGGGCGGCGTGCTAGTGACGCATTTGTTGATGGGCTAAGATCAGCGCGATAGGGCAAGGAGAAAAATATGGCACCAACACCAAGGGGCAGCACCATTGCTGTGACAGGTGCGGCGGGCTTCATCGGTGGCTGGGTTGTGAAAGGCTTGCTAGACAAGGGCTATCGAGTTAGGGCTTGCGTGCGCGAGGTTACCGATGCACGTAAAACAGATTTCTTGCGAGCAATGCCCGGCTATGCGTCCGGTCGCCTGACGCTGCATTCTGCAAACTTAGACGAGGCGGGTTGTTTCGATGACATATTCGCTGGCTGCCAAGGCGTGTGCCATGTCTCCCACGTCAGCAGTTACGACGATCAGGACTATATTCGCGGCGTTTGTGAGCATGTGATCAACAGCATTAATCGCTCTGGCACGGTGAACCGAGTCGTGGTGACTTCAAGCATTGCCGCGATCATGTCAGAAGCAAACTTGCAGGAGTACGTGCGACGTCCAGTGTTCTACGAAGATCGCTATCCAGACGAGGAAAACCCCAAGCGCACACCGGAGCGAGGGCAAGGTTATTCCATGGGTAAGGTTGAATTAGAACGCCTGTTTACCGATGCCGCCGAGGCCCATGGAGAGTGGGACTGCATCCGCGTTTGCCCCGCAGACAATGTGGGCCCCATTTTGTCCGCCCACCAAAAAGATATGGGGCCTTGGCAGCACAATATTGAAATGATGCTTCTGGGCAAATACTACCAAACCGGTGCCTATCGGCCTTGGATGACCGTCGATGTCCGCGATGATGCCGAATGCCATATCCGATTACTCGAAAATGTGAACGTGAAAAATGGCGAACGTTACATCGCTTGGTCCACTGACCGTCGCGACGTTGAGGAGGTATGCGCATCAATCGATCGACTGTTGCCAGAACTGGGTTACGCCACACCCGAGGTAACGGACAATTTTCCCGAACGTATACAGGCTCGAGAGGCTGAAATGCGTGCCATTTGGGCAGGGTGCGAACTGCGCAACGATCGCATCTGTGAGATGACAGGCATGCGCTTTCGCTCGCTTGATGAATCCATTCGTGACTGTGTGGAGTCGCTGCTGGCTGTCGCCAAAGTGAGGCCGGTGCTACGCGACGGGTTTGAGTTGATCAACTAATACATCGAGCGGTTCGTCGGCCGACGACAACCGATGTCCGACAAAATAAGCGGAGACTTATGAGCAATAAATCTAACGGTACAGGACTGTATGGCTGGCAATACACCGGACAGCAGCGCCCGGATTTTGCGGACGAGCCCAAACCCGGAGAAGAGTCGGTCTGGGATTACCCCCGTCCACCTGCCATTGTTGATGATCACCGAGTTGTTCGCGTGTTGGCCTTCGACGGCACGTTGTTGGCACGCTCCAGCATCAGCAAGCGGGTGCTTGAAACCGCCAGCCCGCCAACCTTCTACCTGCCGGTAGAAGCGCTACAGGCCGATTTGACGCCAGTAGCCGGCAGTTCGTTCTGTGAATGGAAAGGCCAGGCCGAGTACTTTGCCTATGCAGATCAGCGACTGGCTTGGCGGTATGCCAAACCTACTCAAGCCTTTGCTGAGCTTGCAGGGTGGTTCTCTTTCTATCCTGCCCAATGCCAGTGCTTTGTTGCTGGACAGAATGTGCGTGCACAGGCAGGTGGTTTTTACGGCGGATGGATTACTGATGAGATCGTTGGTCCCTACAAGGGCGAACCCGGGCGCTCAGGCTGGTAGGGGTACAAAATCACCGGTTACATGGACGCTCGTAGGTTGAATCGGCTAAACTTTGCCGATCTTTAGTTAGCGACATCGTTCATGTCCCTGCCAGTCACCGCCACCACACAAGCACCTTTTAGCGATACCTCGGTCAACCGCACCCATTTGGTTGCGCCGCAAACCGGTGCGCCAAAGACCTTCGTCGGTCGCGGCACCTATGAAGGATTGGGGGAAGGATTGGGCGGCTCCGGCAGCATCGTCAGGCAAGCCGATCAGGGCCAAACGGGACAGGGCTTGCGTGAGTCCTTGGCCGCAAGAAATAGAGAACTGAGCGCTGCTGCCAGAATGGCACGGACGAACGCACTGGTGTCGCAAGCGGGGCTGCCCGCAGGGCTCAACAAGGCAGTAGATCGCTCCACCGCAGACGTACTTGCCGTGCGCATGCAGCGGCAGGACTTCATGCGCGCCTTGGTGCGATGATTTAGCCCAAGCCAACACGGGTGATAAGGTTATCTTGGCTGGTCGTGGGTAGTACCTCGGCATGCTCAAAGGAGGGGAACCATGGCCCGCAAGCCGAATATTTTGTTCATCATGACGGACCAGCAGCGCGCTGATCATGTTGGTTTCATGGGCAATAGCGTTGTGCAAACGCCACACCTAGACGGCCTCGCTGCCTCGGGCTGTGTCTTTGAAAATGCCTGGGTGAGTAATCCCGTATGTATGCCCAATCGGGCGACGATTCTGACCGGACGTATGCCCACGGCACACGGCGTGATCTTTAACGATCGTTCTTTAGACTGGTACGCCAACACCTTTGTACGTCAACTGCGCGCTGATGGTTACCGAACGGCCTTGCTGGGCAAATCGCATCTACAGCACGGTATGAGTCGCAATGCGGTTGTAGATTTTCGCGGCGAAGGCGCGGTGCTGAGCAGTGAGCCAGCAGGCTGGGATCAGTATGAGGATTTCGAGCGCTATGCCGATGGCCTGCCAGAAGACCCAAACGACTTTTACGGCTTTGAGAAGATTGCACTCTCCATTGACCATGGTGCCCGCGTCACAGGCCATCACCTACATTGGGCGCTTGAGCGCGGCGCTAGACGTGAAGATCTTCTCACGCCCCACGATCACACGGCTCCTGGCGATAAGCGCAGCGAAGAGTGGTGGCAAATTTATGAAGCACCCTATGAGGAGCAGTTCCACTCCACCCGCTTCGTGACGGAACGAACGCAGCAATTCATCCAAGAATGCAGCGAGCAAGACGAACCTTGGATGGCACTGTGCTCCTACCCTGATCCGCATCATCCAGTGTGTCCGCCGGGGCCTTGGTTTGACCGCCACAACCCTGATGACATGCCGTTACCGGGCTCCAGACACGATTCTTTAGAGCATGCGCCAGCGCATTTGCGCATCTTCCAAGGCGTCCACCCGGCCAACCAGCGTGACTGGGTAGCGCCCTGTGGGTATGGCAATGATCGATTGCTCAGTCAGGCCATTGCCGCGACTT
>ERZ802831.882-NODE-882-length-15309-cov-15.5391_pt1 | contig 15309 bp, 19 predicted proteins | sample MGYA00345655_ERZ802831 | MGnify/ENA primary metagenome ERZ802831 (study PRJEB30503, sample SAMEA104212376) | marine metagenome | biome: Westerlies Biome; feature: [SRF] surface water layer (ENVO:00010504) within the epipelagic zone...; material: water...
GCGTGGCCAGCTCGTGCGCCATCTTGGCAGCGGCATCCTTGTCTTGGATAAACTTACCAGCGAGATCCGTTGCAGGCCCGATCAGGGCGCTCAGAATGCTCATTTCTTGCCTCCGTTCACATATAGACCGAACCACGCCGCTCCGGCGCCCACGATCACGCTAACAAAGCCTGCCTGCGCGTTGTTTGGCAAATCGAGCGCCATGAACCAGCTACACGTCTGGTAAAACACGACCATGTAGCTCAGGATAAGCAAGCGCGGAACAATGCGCCAAGCGTCTAGTTTCTCTGGTGTCATATTTAAACCTCTATGTTGATGTTTGTGCCTTGCGGCCTGTCAGCAGTGGTCTTGGTGCCAAACCTATCATACCCCTTGCCCAGATCCAACTTCTGCTCCCTGAGCGCCTCCAGATGCGTGTGGTTGGCCCTATGCTGCTTGGCCACCCTCTGCTCCACCAGATGCGCTTCTATACGCTCACGCGACTGCGTTTGCTGGTGTATGTCGCTGCCTACGTTAAACGGTGCGCTGCCTATTCCTGACACGCCGTCAGCCATCACTGCCGCACCGCGATCCAGACAAAGCCAAACAGCGCGCCAACGCAGATCAGAAACAAGAACAGGCCAGCCGCCCACGCGATGATCGTCTCCTTGCGCTCGATGCGCTTATACATCGCATCCTTCTGCTTTTGCCGGATCTCGTTTTCCATTTTGATTAGCTCTTGCCATGCAGACGGGCCAAGCGTTTCGCTAATCATCTTACGCAGCTCGTCGCGCATATTCTCGCGCTGCTTTTTCTGGACAAACAGATCCATCGCCTGCTGCTCGACGCTGCCGAAATTCTGATACCACTTTGGGTTTTCTACGCGCTTCGCTGCAAAGTCGAAGTCGCTGATCGCCTTAGACCATCGCCCCAGATCGCCTGCCATGCCCTCCAGATCCCGCCCGATCTGGCAGCCTTTGCGTATTGCGTTGAACGCTGTGGACGCTGCCATAATTGCCGTGGCGGGGTCTATCATGGCTCATCGCTCCATCAGGCGGTCTATTTTCTCTTCGATGCGATCAAAGCGCGCCACGATCTGGCCCATGACGGCTGTGCTGTCTGCCTTGGTGACGTAATCGCGAGCCATTTCTTCGCGGGTCTTGTTGAGCAGAATATTGAGGCGCTGCATCTCGTTCACAGCACTTTTCAATATCCAGCCGATAAGGCCCAATCCGGCAGTCAATGCCGCCGTCCAAAGCATGTCAGCATCCATCAATAAGACCCTTCCCAAACGCGGAATTTGGAAAACTCGCCGGACATCATCTTGCGTTTGACAACTTCCTTGGCAGCTTCTGTATCAGACCATGATACACCAGCTTCCTTGAGCCACTGAGCCAGCACAGCGCCGTCTAAGAACCCAACAAGCCTATTCTCGCCTGACATACCTATGCCAGCGTCTTTGGCTTTCTGCACGTCGTTCAGCGCTTGGCTGACGTCGTGCTTCTTTTTGATGACCATGTGGTCATGCTCAAAGTCTATCTTTTCAGAAATCTTCGCCATGTCTTATTTCTTCTTGGCTCGCTTAGTTGGTGCGGGTGCAGGCGCAGGGGCAACATCCCCCATCACTTTCATGGCGTCTGGGCGAACGCGCATAAGCGTCTCAACCTCTGCTGTCGGCAATTCAGCGTTATCACCTTTGACCAGCTTGCCGATTGATGTGTGGATCTTGTGACCTACAACTAAAACTTTTTTCATGTCATTCCCTCAGTTAAGCAGAAGGGGCGCAATCGCCCCTTCTTGTATTATATTACGATGTGGTGTTGTCGTAAATCGCGCCGTTGGCTTTCTCGTTTTTCGAGCAAAGCGCCAGCTCTGTGGTTACCTGACGTGTGGTATTGTCGCCATTTTTGGCCAAGGCAACGTTTTTGGTTCCACGCAATACTGCGCATTCCCACATGTTGTCCTGCAAAATGAACACGTCACGGCTGCGGTTTTCGCGTGATGGCATGAACTGCACTGTACCCCACGGAGTCACGTAGACTGCAAGTGATTTAACAACAGTCTCGTCACCGGCTTGTACCGCTGAACGCTGGTTGTTGTTCCCAGTGAAGCCCAATGCAACATTCATCTGGAAGGCTGACAGATAGCAAGTATCTGGCTTGCCGCCTTCTTCCCAGATTGACTGCATGACATCGTCAAACTTGGCCTGCGAGAATGCAGTTGGAGTGCCATCGTCTGTACGGGCGTCTGTGCCGTCGCCGGTTGGGTTTGCACCAGAGTTACCAGATTGGAAGTTTACGTTAGTAATCAACCATGATGGTACACCACCAGTTTTGCGTGCAGCAGTTGATGAGCCAACTACGTTACCTTGGTTGGCAAACAGAGCTTTTTCGATGTCCAGTTTTTGCTCTTTAGCGATAAGCAAAGTCTGGTAAGCCATTTCTTTTGCACGACCGGCATTATCTACCGCTTCGTCCGTATCTGAAATAACCACAGCGTTTTTAAAGATCTGTGTGCGTGCGCCGAGGCGTACAGTTGGAGTAACGGCATCAGCAGATGTTGCGTCACCTTCAATGTGAGCGTTTACGGCAGATGCGCGCAACGCTTGTGTTTGCCACTCAACCAAAGTGTTTTTGGCTTTTGTTTTACTCGACTTAGAGTAGAACGGTGTTTCGTCAGGATCTACATTGTAGATCACATCAGATAAATCTTCACGGATGCCAATGGCATCATATGTGTCGAATGTGTTAGTCGGCTGTGTCATTTCCTTAATCCTTTCAAGGAGTTAGCTTTTTAACATCAAGCTCAATGCGTCATCGATTGAACCTGACTTCTGCAAGCGCTGTTGCGCTTTTTTACGGGTAGCAGCCTGCCCATCTGGGCGCTTCTTTGCACCAGCTTTCACCACAGGGCGCACGCCTTTAGCCTTTGCCTGTGACTTCTGCTTATTCGCTACCAACTGTCTGTATTTACGCGCATCATTCAATGCCCGCACATACCTTGCATCTGCGACTTTGGACATTTCTTCTGGCGTCCAGCCGTAGTAAACCCCAGTTTCGATAAGGCTTGATTTTAACTTCTCGCCTTTTTCTGGGTCTGCAAGCTCAGGGATATGCTGTGTCAGCACTTGCGCTTGCTCGGCAAGGTAGGCTTGTTGAGCCTCTTGCTGCTGCTTCGCTTGCTGCTGCTGCATTCCATGAAGTTCAGTTAGCCGCTGGTCATGCGTTGCCTTTGCCTCGTCATATTGCAGCTTCGCTTCCATGTAACCGATAGGGTCTTGGTCGAAAAGCTCTTTAGTCGGTGGGGTTGGGGCTTGCAGACCACCTTGCTGTGCGTTTTGGTACATAGCCAAGATTTCTTGCTGCTGTTGGGCTAATGCTTGAGACTGTTCCTTGAGCTGTTTTTCCAAGGCAGCATTCTCTTGCATCTTTTGATTGATGTAACCCTGACCCGCCGCAGATTGCTTTAACTGATCCAGTGTCCAGTTTTCTTCTTTGCCGTTAATTTTAACGGGGATGAAACTGGTGTCTTCAGCCGCCTCTACTAGGTCTTCGTCATCAATTTGAACATCATCGACATATTCAACGTCTTCTATGTCTTCGTCGGATGCCTCGACGTCATCATCGCTTTCGGCAATATCATCAACTGCTTCGCTCTCAACGTCTTGAGTTAGCTCTTCAGCTACTTCAACTGCTTCGCTTTGATTTTCTTCTGTTGGCTCTGGGGCCAACATTGCCTCTACGGCATTATTTAGGCTAGTCGCTTCCACGGTGCTAGTTCCTTCGTTTGCGATCTAAAATGACCTCTGCTGCAATCGCAGCGTCGAGTGCGTCACCGATCTTGTTTAACGCACGCAGTATTGCGTGTGCTTCTTCGCGCATCTCTATGTCAGAGGCTGCGCTGTCAGCGAAGAGCCGCATTTGCTCTTCACGAACATCGTCCACGAACGCTTGAAACGCCGTGTCATTCTTTAGCCGCTTTGCGTCATCGGCTTGTATGCGGATGTCGGCGCTCACTGTGGATTACCCTGTGCGATGCCGCCGATCATGCGAACTTTATCCTGCTCTGCCTTGATGCGTGCCGTGTCCACTGCGGTTCCGTATTGGCCATATATCTTGGCGGCATCCACCATTAGATCCTGAGCCATCTTATCACGCTTCAGATCATCATCTGCCGCTGCTTTCTGAGCATCTAGCTGAAGCTTCATCATGTCAGTCTGCGCTTTGGTCTGCGCCTTCATCTGCTCAGCCTGCAAGAATGCAGCATTCGGGTCTTGCGCCTGACCTTGCTGCGCCATTGCCGCCTGCTGTTGCTGCTGCATCTGTAGCATCTGCATTTCAATCTCTGGCGTGATTGGCGCAAAGTAGCGATCAGCATTACGCACGCCAGATAAGGCCAACTGGTCAGCCAAGTTGTTGCGGATATTGGTCAAGCTCACCAAGCCATTCATTGGGCCATAGTTTTGGTAAACCATAGTCTGCATCTGCAAGGCTTGCTGCAATGCCATCTGCTTTTCTTCTTCGCGGCCTGTGCCAAGCCCCACGTTGATGCTGATATCCATAGACGTATCCCAGACACGCGGATCAATCGGCACAAACTGGCCGTTCATGCGCATCATCTTTTCTTCGTCTACATTCTTATTCATCAAGCGCAGCATGATGCCAAACAGCTCACGCATACCGCCAGCAAGGTTACGCACCATTACCTCTGTCTGGCCCGCAGCGGCCTGCACAGACGCCTGAACGGCTGCTTTGGTTGTAGACTGCAATGCGTCTGGGTTCAGCCCTACAGAGGCGCTTGTAACGCCTGTCTTCTGCTCTGTAAGCTGATCCATATACGTCAGCGCAGACAGGGTTTGGCCCGCAACAAATGGAACGCTCAGATCCTGCACGGCTCCGGCTTGGCGCATCCTGACTAGCGCGCCAATCTCGTTGTTAAGCACGTCATCAATATTTACTGCGCCGTCCACAATCCCAATGCGCGGGTTGTTCGTCATGGCTACGTTATCCAAGATACCCCGCAAGATTGATGTTGCCGCGTCTTGGTCATTCTCAATCAGCTCAGATACGCTATGGCCATACCAACTGTGTGGCTCTGGATCGACCTCAAACTTGGCAAATGGTATCTCGTCGCACGGCATGTAATCCAGCAGCTCGTATGCTGTGCCGCCGCATAGGAACTTATACAGCACCGGAACGCCCGTGCCGTCTATATCCATACGCATGTAGGCTTCTGTGATACCCACAAGCTTCATGGATGGATCTAGCTCATCTTCGTCAGACAAGTCTTCTTCATATCCTTGACGCTCAAGCACCTCTGCGCCGGTCATATCGTTTGTGCCGTCGATTGGCGTCAGGTTGGATATGACATCAAAGTCAAAACCCATCTCAACCAAATCGCCAACACGCATATCTGTGCGGTGCGCTACGACATATGCATCGTCAAATGAGCGGCAGTCGCGGTTTACGAAAAACTCTTCTGGCGGGATGCTTTCTATGCGCAGCTCGCCCTTCATTTCTGTGCGGCTAATCTTGACCGAATGGACAGGAAGCTCAACTTCCATACCCATCTCATCCATAGAGATGGACATCTCCATCGTATGCTCAAGCACCTCAACGTCATCAGCATCCAGCAAGAACGTATATTCATCGTCTGATAAATCGGTGTACGTGTATATCTCGGCCACAGGATAATCCTGCCAATACGCCTTCACGATGCCTTGCTTCTTCACCATAGCGTCTTGGAACGCATCATTCAGCACGCTGTATCCATCTAGGCGCGTAAACTCATGCTGAACGTAGCTTGTGGCCTGCTCGGCCAATGCAACATCCTCTGGGCCTTTCGGGATAAACTCTACCGGCCTTGCGCTGGACATAAAGATCCGCATAAGGCTGGGCTTGATTGAGCGTATGGTGTCACGCACCTTAGTTGCCACAACCTTGCTGCGCCCGTCCTCGTGGCCAATATCAACCTCGCCGTCGTAGTAGCGCTGCGCCTTGATGCGGTCTTGGCTGATCTCGCTCTCAACGAAGTCAACGGCCTCGCTGATCGCATTCTGAACAATGCTTTCTATCTCGCGGCGATCTTTTGGTTGTGGTTGCATGTTATTGTTCCTCAGTTCCAGCTATTGCGCCAACGATATAAGGTGCCATTGTCTTTTCTATTCTGGCAAAGTTTTTAGGATTACTTACATCCAGCAAAAGATCCTTCATTATATCAGGGTCTTGCACGGCATCAATTAGCAGCCTTTGCGCCTTTGCATTCGTAATGTTTTCTAAAAACTGCTGAACGCGGCCAGACGCAATTTGCGCTGATTGCAAGCTACCGCCAAGGCCGCCGCCTAATTGAGCGCCATATCTCGCCGCAAGAATGCGTCCGGCAACAGAAGAGATAACATTTGGCTTAAACATCGCCATTGTGTTGCCGGTGGATGATAGAACCCTAGCCTTGTCCAGCTTTTCAAGCTCTTTTGAGATTATCCGCAACCTAGACATTTCTCCTTTAGACAGTGCTTGCTGGGCAATGCCGCCTAACACCTCGTCACTCAACGCCTCGGATAATCTTGTTCCGCGAAGCTCTGATGTAGCACCAGCCTCGCCCGCGACCTCAAGAACCCTCGTTGACCTTGATATTAGCGCCTTAGATATTGCCCGCTTCACACCATCTAGCGCTGCACCTGTTTTGTCTTTCTTCGCAGACGCAATCAGATTAGCCATCGCCTTGGTTGGGTTTGGCGCAGATATAACCGCGTCTATCGCTTTTTCTGGGTTTGACGCAGCAAACTTGGCAGATGTGCTTTCTTTTATAGATTTTGACAAATCAGCGCCGCGATCTGTAACGTCTTTTACCCGTTGCTGGCTAGATATTGATTGCTCAATCTCAGACCTTACGTTGGGAAACTCGTCTAATAATCGCTTATTTGTTGTTAAGAAGTTTTCTGCTGCTGATCTTGAGAACTGATCGCCAGTAAACACTTTTTCATTAAAAATGTTGCGCAAGTAATTTGCCGTAGCGTTTGTCGCTTCGCCTGTGTCCGGCGCGCTTCTGACGGCGGCAAGAATATCTTGTTGCGCTAGGAAGCCTTTATCTCCACCAGCCCCAATAGTGCTTTGCAGCGTAAGCTCTCTTGGCGTTGCTTCTTCGCCCCGCACAGTTCTTTTCAGCAGCTTTCCCGCTGTTCCCTTGGAAAATTTGTCGTGCATCTGTCGGCTAAATGTGCGGGCCTCGACGATTGCCCTATTTACGTCGGTATCTGGCCGAATGTCATCTAAGCTTGCAAGAATAGAGTCAGCTATCTGATTGGCTATTCTGGCCTGATCCCTATTTACCTTGTCGCCAGACACTGCATTTCTCGCAGTATCACGCATGGCCGTGTATAAAGAATTTACCTCTTTTACCCTGTCAGTGCCTTGAGAGGCAGTAGCTTTTAAAAATGAATTTGCTTCTGCCGGAATATTTTTGCGACCTATTCGGGTTGCCCCCTCAGACAGGGACTGAATGGTTGATCTTATGCCAGACACATCCATCTCAACTTCATCAGGTATCTTATCCCAAAGCATTTTCTGATTTGCTTTGGCAACCTTTTCAGCCCTGCGCAGCTCATCGGCAACAATATTGCTGGCTTTAATTGAGTCAGTTTCTGAGGCCGGTATTTTCTTTTGCGCTGATGCTCTTGCGGCGGCGATATAATTATCTAGCGTGTCTGAAAACTCAGCTTGGCGCTGGGCTACAAATGCTTGCGCATCCTCAACCCTGCCACCAAACTCAAGACCTTCTCTTGCAGTTGTTTCGGCTTCAAACTGGCGCTGGGATATTGCCTCTGCAACTTTTGGGTCTTGCTGCATTGCTGCGCGCTGCAACTCAATAAGCTTTGCTTCGTTTGTTTGCTCGGCAGGCGTCAAGCCAAGCTCAGTATCGCCTGATCTAATTCTTCCTGCAACTTCTATGGCTCTTTCCCTGCCGCCAGCAAGCTCACGAACGCGCTCCCCAGCCAAACGTCTAGCGCCAGCTTGCGTGAACGGCGCAACAGCACCGGCAGTGGCGCTTATTCCGGTTCCAAGCAAAGGCGTAGCTCTAGCAACAGCCGCTGCTCCACGTCCGGCGGTTCTTAATGCTGGGCCAACTGCTGCGGGGGTCAAACCGCCCGCAAGGCCAGCGATTTGTTGTGCTGTTTCGCCGTATCCCCTACGCTCTGCTTCTTCTGCGGCAGTGGCAGCCGCGCCACCAGCAGCAAGCTCCGCTGCAAACCCGCCAGTTGTTGCAAGCTGCGGAGATACCGTTCTAGCTACTTGCCCAATAAGGCTTGGCGCAGCCTGCAAAGCCTGCACACCTTTAGCCACAGGAACAGCGGCAGCGGCGGCAGATCCAATCCCCGCCCCAAGGTTTTCCACAAAACCTTCTGCCTCGCCCTCAGCAACCCTAACCCCGCCCGCGGCCATTAAGTTCTTTAAGCCAGTTGTCGCGGAGCCTGTGTATTCGTCAAATGGGTTTATAAAGTCAACTAATCCACCAACACCTTCGGCAATGGATTTATTCATCTGTGCGGTAAACCCGTCACCCTCTTCGACGGACGCCTGCACCTCTGCCTCGGCTTGCATTGACCTTATAGCCTGAGCAATTTTTGTTGCGTTCTGAGTGTGCATTTGCCTGTCTTGCTCGTCTGTGGCAGATTGAGCGGCATTGTGCGCGCTTTTAAGCGCCTCAAGCATTCTCTCGTATTGCGGGTCAGCCATGATTAGTTTCCTGCTGGGGTTGGAGCATAGAATTCGAGGATGTCATTCATTTGCGGGTCAACCGCGAGGCTTGAAGGTGGATTTATCTTTGTGGCAAAGGCATTTTGCAGTGACTTGTAATCCCGCAGCAGCGCATCGAGGGAGGGCAAAGCCTCCATAGCGGCTTTTTGCTGTTGGACTGACGCCCCGCCGCCGCCTTGAGCATTTCTCTGGGTGACAGCAAAAGTCTCCTCAAGAAGCCTGACCATTTCCTGAGACTTTTGGTAGGCACGATCTGGGCCAGTTGTCAGCTCGTTGGCTGAGATGGTAAATCTGTCCCTTATTTCTTCTCTTGTAAAATTCGATGGTTTTCCTGCAACATCTAAACCGGCAAGTAAAATTGTTCTGCCTTGCAAGTTTTCAAGCGCTGATGACACTGCGCCAGCTTCTTTATACGCTTGACCAGCACCAATCGCGTCACCGACTAAATTGATTACATTTTTAGTCCAACCACCAAGCCCAAGTGCCTCAGATGGATCAAGCCCCTCAAACTGACCTTCGGTGGCAGCATCAGAAATCTCTACCTCTGCGGCAACAGATTGAGGCACGCTTGGGGCAATGACATTGCCTGTGCCTTTGTCTATTAGCTGCACTTGGCCTGTTATCGGGTCTTGGCTAGTGGTCAATCTACCATCCGCTATTGCTATGGCAGTTGCTCGATTAAGGCCAGTCTCCATTAGCCTTCTGATTTTATCTTCAGCAGCAGAAACTTTAGTGGGCTTTGCCGCCAATAGCTGCTTTTCTAAACCAAACTTATAGCTTGCCAATTCCTTCTGCCGCTCAAACGCACGACGCTCGCCAGCTTCTGCAAATAGCTGCGCTGCTGCTTGCTTTGGGTCTAGCGTTCCTGCTTTTACCATGTCGGCAAGATCAGTCCGGCCAGCCTGCTCAAGCATATTCACCGTGCGGTTACCCTTAATCTTGTCTGCGCGCCTTGATTGCGCTGCCTGCAAGACTTGCGGCAAGTTTGGGTCAGGATTGATCGACATGCTGTTTAACCATCCAGCAAGCGCGCCAGCCATATTCTTGCGGCGGTCTGTCTTTTCCTGACCGATAAAGTCTTGCTCTGTGAAGCTTAAACCTTGGTTTTCCATGCCTTACGTTCCTTAGCTCATAGAGTAAATTGAGGCAGCGCCCATTAAGTAATCAAACAGACCGGGCTGACGTGATGCAGTGGTTGTTTGCGGCGTTGGCGTAGCCCCAAGCGCAGCCAATGGCGCGGCAAGAGCTGCCTGCGGTGCGCCTGTGTATCCAGCGTATTGCCCGCGCGCCGCATCAATGAGCGCCTGCTGCAATCCTTGCTGCAATAAACCTTGCTGCGCAGTTTGGCGCTGGATCGCTTGGCCCGTGCCAAATGCTTGCTGGCCCAATGCTCCAAGTTGCGATGCTGCGCCAAGGCGCGCCTGCCTATCAGCCATCGCCTGCTGCATTGCTGTGGTATATCCAGTTTGACGCTGCTGAGCTGCAATATCGCCAGCCATGCGCCCGTATTCCCCAGCAGCAACGCCCTCGGCAACACCTTGGCGAGATCCACCAAACGCACGCGCTGCTGATGCTTGAGCGCCAAGCTGGTTCATTGCCATCTCCTGCTGCCTAGCAATGTCCTGCTGCGTGCGATCAATTACTTGCTGCGTGTATGGGTTCATAAACGCGCCAACTTGCAGCGGGCCTGTCATTGCTGCCTGCGTGCCACCAAGCGCGCCTTGGAGCGCGCCAGCCGCCGCTTGGTTTACGTTAAATGGCTGCGCTACCTGACCGCCACCTTTTCCACCTTGTCCAGCCATTATCTTATCCTTTATCTGTTCCCGCCAGTGTAGACGCCGCCGCCGCCACTTGCTTCAATTCCCTGACGGCGCAAGCCTCTTGCCACCGACTGCGATGGGGTATCGCTAAGACCAGCAACAGCATCTCTCGCCGCTCCGAGTATGCCGCCACCAGACACAAAGTTTACAATACTTTCGCCAAAATAATCATCTGCATATGGGTTGCCGCTTGGCGCAGTATATATGGGATCATCAGACCCTCCCCCGCCACCCGCGACAGGTGGTGCCATAGGCGCAACGGGAGATACCGTTGGCTGGCCGTAATCCCGTATCGTCTCGCCGGTCATTGGATCAATGAAGAAGCTTTGCAGATATTCAGCTTGCGCTGGGCGCTGTGCAGCAAGCTCAGACACAGCCTGCTCATACATTGGCGCTGCGCTGTAGCCTCTGACCCCGCCAGCGTATTGGGTGGGGGCAGGCATGCCGCCCATAATATCCGCTTGTGTCGTAGGCGCGGCAAGGCCAAACGCAGATGCCACATCAGCAGTTTGCTGGAATGATGCTTCTTGCATTGGCGTGAACGCTGCAACGTCTGGCCCGTAATAAGGCACATATCCAATCTGGCTGATGTCCTCTGCTTTAGCCAAGTTGCGGCGTGCCGCATCCTCAATGTAATCTGGGATCGTAATTTGTGACGTCTGTGTGCCGCCCTTGCCGCCTGACATTATTCAAACTCCTTCAAGTATGAGGCGTGCAATGGAACCCATCCATGCGCCTTCAGTGGTTTCTTCCAGCCAAACCGGCCTGTCATAGTCAATGCAGAGCATCCTTGAGATTTCGCCCATGCTACCACATCTTCATGCATATCTAAAATCTGACCCAATTCACCGCCGCCAAGAAATACGTTTAAAACCTTCTTCTTAGGATATACCACGATTTCAGTGACTATACACCCCCTCGGCGTTGGCCAGAGCTGCATGCTGCCTTTGTATATACCCTCGGCAACGTCGATAAAGTCATGCGTGCCGCCTGAGTATTCCAGAGCGGCCTCAATCCAATCTCGGCATCTTTCAAGCTCTTTATCCATGAAGCCTCGTAATAGCCAAGGTTGACGCGGGGATTGCTGGCACAGGCGAAGACGCTGCGGTGTAGTTCAGAAAGCCACTTGTGCTGTCGATCATGTAATTCACTTCCAAGTAGTCATTCGCCGCTACGGTAAATATCTGCGTGCGCGACGTGACCAGCGTGGCGTTGTTCTGATGTAGAGCGGTTGTCATTCCGCTGTCCGGCACGTTGACGCCGTTGACGCTGGGCCAGAAGTAGAAGTGAACCGTGCTGGCTGACGTAGATGATATTTGCGCCGAAAACGATATGACGTATTGGCCCGCTTCCTCAAAAACAATCCTTGAAGCTGGCGTTCCTTGTGTTATCCCGTCGTTGCCGGTGGGAGCATCGTAAGTCAGCTTGTACGCTGTGTTTGCTGCTACCGGCACGACGTCAGCCGTCTTCATAAAGTCAGCGTGTCCATCTTCCAGCACAATCTGCCGAAACTCGCCGTTCTTAGACACGACAGGGTAGCCGTTTACGTTATCCCATAAGATGACACCGTTTTCAGACGGGTTATCCGTTGATGTTTTAAACCCAAGCTTTGCTAGGTTTTGCTGCAAGTATATTGTTAGCTGACGCCCCCACTGGCGCAAGTCTGGGCCAATAGGGGGTAATACTGGAACCGGCATTACCTACGGCCCCCAGCTTTCATATCAATTCGCATGTTGCCGACCCTAAAGTCAGATAAGATCGCCCCATCAACCCGCATACGAACTTGCCGACCAGTAAATCTTACTGATGTTGGGTTTGCAGTTGTGAATGGCCCATGACTTGTTTCCGCACCATTCGGGTATAGCCTTGTTTTAAAAGTGACGTTTACATCACCTTGCGTTTTTTCATCAGGAATAAGCTCAGTAACACGAGCAACCTGATCTCCTGCGCCGATAGATATTGGCCCGCTTTCGGCAAAGATTGATGAGCTATCTACGTTTAAACCAACTTCATGCTCATATATGTCACTGTCTGCGTTGTGGCCCGCCATAAATGGATAGCGGAAAACGCCACGTTGAACGCCAGCAGTGCGGGATAAGTTGCCAATCAGCCAATGTCCCTCTTTGTAATCATATGCAACGTAGCGGTCTATTTCAGTAGCATTCTCAGAGCAATAAAACCACCAAACCTCACCATATTGACCATTTGCAAATGACCAGACTTTTGACTGCTGCGCTGGATTAAAATCACCAAACACATAATCGAACACATCGCAGGGTATTTCTTGAACGCTGTTGCCGTCAAACCTAAAGAACCCGCGCTGGCCCATCCAGAACACACCCATATCAACGTCAGATGCAGCTTTTCGGGATATGGCCCCACATGATGTTCCAACACGCTCAAAGCCGTACACATAAGGCGGGCCAAGGTATCGCGCTGTGTGGGCTGATGTATCTGTCAAGATAAGCGTCTGGCCTCGCGTTCTAACGCCCTGCATGATTTGGCCGCTGTCGGCAAGCTCAATATCACCAGCCTCGTTTGTAGCTGCTGGCGCCCATACTGTGTTGTTTTCACGATCACACCACGAAATCTTTCGCGGGTTGCTGCCACTGCCCAAAGCAAAGATAAAACGCTCTTCCGTTACAACTAAGCCAAGGTTTCCCGTAGGGGCATTTGCGATTGGCGCAGCCTTTACCGCTGGGTTTAACTGCCACTCAAGCAAGCGCCCATCATCTCTGTTGGCAGCAACAAGATATTCGCCCCAGTTATCTATATTCCACTGCGTGGCTTCCTCTGGAACAGCGTTTGCATTTTGCTGGATTGGCGTCCCATAGAAGCCATCGCCATAGAAACCGTAACCGTATCCCGTTTCAACCTCTGCGTCCTCGCGGCCAGCCGTTAAATCTGTTGGCGCAATGTCATAGACGGTTCCGTTGCCTGTCATTGCTTTAAGCTCGTTATATGAGCCACCCGCTACATAGGCAGTGCCGTTATTCGCTTCCCATGTGTGCATCCCACGCACGGCATTTGTGCCGAACGCCGCCTTACGCTCTTGCCAGCCGCCTATGGGGCGCAAGCTGTTATCACGCCAGCGAACCAAGCTTCCATCGCGCCACCGCCCAGATTGCTCTAAGTCAGTGCCGTTTCGGTAAAATCCAGCGGGGATGTCTAGGGGAACCAGCGTCATGTGTTTATCTCATAATAAGTTACAAATATAGCGCCGCTAGATCCGTTTGCGGAAGACCCTGCACCGCTCTCAGACGCAGACCCGCCTGATCCTGCACCATAATTATTTCCTGCATCAGAAGCACCCGCCGCACCACTTGAGTGTTGAACCGCAGCGCCTCCTTGGAAAGTAACACTTACGTTAGAACCCCACTCAGAAGGCTTTGTAGGCGCGTCAGTTGTTTGTGATTTTGCATAACCAGATTGATTGATTATGTAGCCGGTTTTGCCACCAGAACCTAAGTTTGGGCTTCCACCGCCACTAGCGCTTGATTGGTCACCGCCAACAGAAAGCGCTGGCCCAGCACCACCTGTGTAATTACTTTCACCCCCAGCGGCCCCGCCACCTGATGATCCAGAGCAAGTACCCCAAGCACTAATGTTAGTGGCAGTAGATGCTTGTCCAATAGCTGATGTTTGTCTCCCACCAAATCCTCTTGAGCCGCCATACGCAGAAATGGTTGCCCCAGACCCATTAGGGTTAAATGTTGTAGTGCCGCCATTTCGGCCTGAGATCGCGTAACCGCTACTGGCTGGGTAAGAGACACCCGCAGCGCCGCCGCCAATACCAATGCTGGCAGAAGTTATACTGTGATCTTGTACTGAATATCTACGAAATGATGTGCCGCCAGCACCGCCACCAGAGGCAACCTTTTCACGCCCGCTGTCAGTTGAGTGACCGCCACCAGAACCACCACCGCCAACAGCATATACATTATACTGCACACAGCCTGACTGTGCGGGCGACCAAGAAGATCCGCTAGCAATTGTTTGCGTAGATCCCTTTTTTCTTAATATTCTATTTTTGCTGCGAAAATTAGAAACTGATATGGTGCTGCCCGAACTAGGCAAGCTGCTTGGCACTGGGCCAGTGCTGCCGCTTAAACTGCCGCTCAATGACACAGCGCCCGACCGGCCATAATATGATCGTAACTCGCTCATAGATATTGCGCCGCTTGCGTGACCAAAATTATCTATAGAGGTTATAGTCATCACGCACTACCAAATGCAGTTACATCGTTTTCTACAGTCAACGCGCCCGAACTCGACAACGCAAACCGCGCCGTGCCGTCGTAAAAAAACTTCAAGCTTGAGCCAGATTGCGAAATTGTCCAATTTCCTAAATCAACTGTCGTAACATTTGCGGTTGGTATGTTAGCCGTGCCAGTGAATGTGGGAGAGGCTGTCGGCGCTTTAGCGTTCAACTGTGTCTGGATGTTGCTGCTTACACCGTCTGTATGGTTTAGCTCTGCCGCTGTGGCCGTAATAGCCGTGCCGCCGACCTTCCACGATCCAGCAGTTAAGTCTGGGGTGCTGGCGGTGACCCCGTTCAGAACGTCAACAACGTCATCAAGCGCCGTGTTGACCGTGGTTCCCCATGTATTCTCTGAGCCGCCAACGGTAGGTTTGGTTATGCTAATCGTCATTTAATTGCCTCGCGCTTTTTTGCACTATATATCATTTTGCCGGCAAACACTATGCCGCCTCCTGCTCTGTCCAAGCCGGTGCCGTAGACCCCTGCTCAGTCCATG